>Ga0310811_10005248_pt1 | contig 16367 bp, 12 predicted proteins | sample YCmetagenome_FD_207642 | JGI IMG/M metagenome (GOLD analysis project Ga0310811, IMG submission 207642) | Soil microbial communities from experimental microcosm in Duke University, North Carolina, United States - YC | ecosystem: Engineered > Artificial ecosystem > Soil microcosm > Unclassified ...
GGTCGTGGTGAAGAAGTGGTCGACGATGTCGTCCTGCTTCAGCGCCGCGCCGCGCACGCCCTTGCCGCCGCGCTTCTGAGAGCGGTACAGGTCGGTCTTGGTCCGCTTCGCGTAGCCGCCGCGGGTGATGGTGACGACGATGTCCTCCTCGGCGATCAGGTCCTCGATGGACATATCGCCCTCGAAGGGCACGATCTCGGTGCGCCGGTCGTCGCCGTAGCGCTCGACGATCGCGGCCAGCTCCTCCGAGATGATCTGCCGCTGCCGCTCCGGCGAGGCCAGGATCGCCTGGTACTCGGCGATCTTCACCATCAGCTCGTCGTGCTCGTCCTGGATTCGCTGCCGCTCCAACGCGGCCAGGCGGCGCAGCTGCATCTCGAGGATCGCGTTGGCCTGGATCTCGTCGATGTCCAGCAGCGCCATCAGGCCGAGACGCGCGGCCTCGGTCGTGTCGCTGGCCCGGATCGTCGCGATGACCTCGTCGATCGCGTCCAGCGCCTTGAGCAGGGCGCGCAGGATGTGCGCGCGCTCCTCGGCCTTGCGCAGCCGGAAGCGGGTGCGCCGGACGATGACGTCGACCTGGTGCTCGACCCAGTAGCGGATGAACGCGTCCAGGCTCAGGGTGCGCGGCACGCCGTCGACCATCGCGAGCATGTTGGCGCCGAAGCTGTCCTGCAGCTGGGTGTGCTTGTACAGGTTGTTGAGCACGACCTTGGCGACGGCGTCCCGCTTGAGCACGACGACCAGCCGCTGGCCGGTGCGCGAGGAGGACTCGTCGCGCACGTCCGCGATGCCCTGGATCTTGCCGTCCTTGACCAGATCGGCGATCTTGCCGGCCAGGTTGTCCGGGTTGACCTGGTAGGGCAGCTCCGTGACGACCAGGCAGGTGCGGTTCTGGATCTCCTCGACCTCGACCACGGCGCGCATGATGATCGAGCCGCGCCCGGTGCGGTAGGCCTCCTCGATGCCGCGCCGGCCCATGATCTTCGCGCCGGTCGGGAAGTCCGGGCCCTTGATCCGCTCCAGCAGCGCCTCGAGCAGCTCCGCGGGGGTGGCCTCCGGGTTCTGCAGGTACCACTGCGCACCCTCGGCGACCTCGCGCAGGTTGTGCATGGGGATGTTCGTCGCCATACCGACCGCGATGCCGGACGAGCCGTTGACCAGCAGGTTGGGGAAGCGCGACGGCAACACCGTCGGCTCCTGCGAGCGGCCGTCGTAGTTCGGCTGGAAGTCGACGGTCTCTTCGTCGATGTCCCGCAGCATCTCCATGGCCAGCGGGGCGAGCTTGCACTCGGTGTACCGCATGGCGGCCGCGGGGTCGTTGCCCGGCGAGCCGAAGTTGCCGTTGCCGTCCACCAGCGGCATCCGCAGCGACCAGGGCTGCGCGAGCCGGACCAGGGTGTCGTAGATCGCCGTGTCGCCGTGCGGGTGGTAGACACCCATGACCTCGCCGACCACGCGGGCGCACTTGAAGTAGCCGCGGTCCGGGCGGTAGCCGCCGTCGTACATCGCGTAGAGCACGCGGCGGTGCACCGGCTTGAGGCCGTCGCGCACCTCGGGCAGCGCGCGCCCGACGATGACCGCCATCGAGTAGTCCAGGTAGGACCGCTGCATCTCGGTCAGCAGGTCGACGACCTGAATCCGGTCGTTCTCCGGTTCGGGCGCCACGAGTTCGGCGGTCCGCGGGGTGTTCTCGTCAGCCACGAGGGCTAACTCCTTTCAGGAAGCTGCTCGGAGAGGTTGACCGGATCAGATGTCGAGGAAGCGGACGTCCTTGGCGTTGCGCTGGATGAACGACCGGCGCGCCTCCACGTCCTCGCCCATCAGGATCGAGAACAGCTCGTCCGCCTGGGCCGCGTCGTCCAGCGTCACCTGGCGCAGGATGCGGTGATCGCGGTCCATCGTGGTGACCCGCAGCTCCTCGGCGTTCATCTCGCCGAGGCCCTTGAACCGCTGCACGCTGTCGTCCTTGATCCGGCGGCCTGCCGAGACGCCCTGGGCGATCAGCTGGTCCCGCTCCGGGTCCGAGTAGGCGTAGGCGAAGTCGTCCCTGGTCCACTTGATCTTGTAGAGCGGCGGCGCGGCCAGGTAGACGTACCCGGCCTCGACCAGCGGCTTCATGAAACGGAACAGGAAGGTCAGGAGCAGGGTATTGATGTGCTGGCCGTCGACGTCCGCGTCTGCCATCAGCACGATCTTGTGGTAACGCAGCTTGCTGATGTCGAAGTCGTCGTGGATCCCGGTGCCCAGCGCCGAGATCAGCCCCTGCACCTCGGTGTTCTGCAGGACCTTGTCGATCCGCGCCTTCTCGACGTTGAGGATCTTGCCGCGGATCGGCATGATCGCCTGCACCCGCGGATCGCGGCCCTGCTTGGCCGAGCCGCCGGCGGAGTCGCCCTCGACCACGAAGATCTCGCACTCGACCGGGTTGGTGGACTGGCAGTCCGAGAGCTTGCCCGGCAGCGCCATCGACTCCAGCAGGCCCTTGCGCCGGGTCAGCTCGCGCGCCTTGCGGGCTGCGATCCGCGCGGTGGCGGCCTGGATCGACTTGCGGATGATGTCCTTGGCCTCGTTCGGGTTCCGGTCGAACCAGTCGGCCATCGCCTCGTAGGTCAGCTTCTGCACGAAGGTGCGGGCCTCGGTGTTGCCCAGCTTTGCCTTGGTCTGGCCCTCGAACTGCGGCTCGCCGAGCTTGACCGAGACGATCGCGACCAGGCCCTCGCGGATGTCCTCGCCGGAGAGGTTGTCGTCCTTCTCCTTGAGCAGCTGCTTGTCCTTCGCGTAGCGGTTGACCACGTTGGTCAGCGCCGAGCGGAAGCCCTCCTCGTGGGTGCCGCCGTCGGGGGTGTGGATGACGTTCGCGAAGGTGTACACGCTCTCGCTGTACTGGTTGTTCCACTGCAGCGCGACCTCGGCCGAGATCTTGCGGTCGGTGTCCTCGGAGCCGAACTCGATCACCTGAGGATGCACCAGCTCGCCCTTGGCAGCGTTGATGTGCCGGACGAAGTCGGCGATGCCGCCGTCGTACTTGAAGTGCACGGACCGCGGGTTGCCCTCCTCGTCCTTGTACTCGGGGCGTTCGTCGATCAGTTCGATGGACACGCCGCGGTTGAGGAAGGCCATCTCCTGGAAGCGCCGGGAGAGGGTCTCGAAGTTGTACGTGGTGGTCTCGAAGACCTCTTCGTCGGCCCAGAAGGTGACCGTGGTGCCGGTCTCCTCGGTGGCCTCGCCCTTGTTCAGCGGCGCGGTGGGCACGCCCCGCAGGTACTCCTGCGTCCACAGGTGGCCGTCGGTCTTGACCGCGACGGTCAGCCGGTTGGACAGCGCGTTGACCACCGAGGAGCCCACGCCGTGCAGACCGCCGGAGACCGCGTAGCCGCCGCCGCCGAACTTGCCGCCCGCGTGCAGCACGGTGAGCACGACCTCGACGGCCGGCTTGTCCTGGCCGGGCACGATGCCGACCGGGATGCCGCGGCCGTTGTCCTGGACGCTCACGCCGCCGTCGCCCTGCAGGGTCACCACGATGTGGTCGCAGTAGCCGGCCAGCGCCTCGTCCACCGCGTTGTCCACGATCTCCTGGACCAGGTGGTGCAGGCCGCGCTCGCCGGTGGACCCGATGTACATGCCGGGACGCTTGCGCACGGCCTCCAGACCCTCGAGTACGTTGATCGCACTCGCGTCGTACTTCGCCTCGACCCGGGAGTTGGCGACGCTTGCGTTGGCGCTCTCGCCTTCGACGACGACGTTCTCTGCTGCTGCAAGCTGCGGGTTTTCGCTGTTATCCACGGACGCTGGACCCTTTCTCAACGGCTGCGGCCCCAGCCCGCCCATCGGGTAGGCATAGAGCCGCAAATCTCGGTTCCATTCTACCGGTTCCGCGGGGCGCGAAGCGCGACGCGCGGCGGAAAGGCGGCTGTGAAGCTCGCAACCCACACTTCGGTATCCCCACACCTGTGCGGGGTCGGAATTCAGCGGAAGCCGTTCAGGCCGAATCTGGGCTTGGCCGGACCGAGCACGGCGATCCGCTTCACGGCACGCCCGTCGGGTCCGGAAGGCACCGATTCGTTCAGCTTCGCGAGCAGCGCCCCGGACAGGTGCCGCAATTCCACCGCCCAGGCCGGGGAATCGGCCTGCACCGTCAGCACCCCGTCGGCGAACCCGACGGGTGCGCAGTGCTCTGCGATGCGCTCGCCGACGACGTGCGGCCAGTTGTGGATGACGCCGCCGACGGCGACCGGCGCCTCCCAGCCGTGCTCGGACATCAGCCGGCCGATGGTGGCCTGCAGCGGCTGCGGATCCCGGTCGTCGGACCGCGATCCGGAACGGCGCTGCGCCCCGGCGCGGCGGCCCGAGGCGGACCGGCGGGCCTTGTCCTGCTCGAGCTCCCTGGCCTTCTTCCGGGCCGCGGCCAGGGCGGCGCGCGCCAGGTCGATGCCGGTGGGCTCGCCCTCGGCGCTCACCGGAGCCGCTCCGCGGTCCCCTTGCCGATCCGGTAGCGCATCCCGCTGAGCGAGGCGGGTACGTCCTCTTCCACGGCGGCGGTGATGAGCACCTGCTCGGCGCTCGCCGCCACCTGCGCCAGCTGGCCGCGGCGGGAGTTGTCGAGTTCGGCGAAGACGTCATCCAGGATCAGTACCGGCTCGATCGCCTCGGCGCGCAGCAGCTCGAACGCGGCGAGCTTGGCGCTGAGCGCGAAGGACCAGGATTCCCCGTGGCTGGCATAGGCCTTCGCGGGCACCGGGCCGTGGCCGTGGTCGAGCAGCAGCGCGAGCTCGTCGCGATGCGGGCCGACGAGCGTCATCCCGCGCTCGATCTCGTCCTTGCGCCCGGCGTTGAGCGCCGCGATCAGCGCGTCGTGCAAGGCGGATTCGTCCAGCGGCGATCCACCGCCTGTGGACAACTCGAATGAGGGTTTGTATTCGAGCAGCGCGCTGTCCCGGCCGGCGATGGTGCCGTATGCCTTGCCCACCAACGGATTGAGCGACTCGACCAGCGCGAGCCGGGCGGCCAGCAGATGCGCGCCGGCGGAGGCGAGGTGCCCGTCCCACAGGTCCAGCGTCGTCATGTCGACGGCCGCGCCGCGGTTCGCCCGGCGCATCTGGGCCGCGCTGCGAAGCAGGGCATTGCGTTGCTTGAGGGCGCGCTCGTAATCCGCGCGCACGGCGGCGAAGCGGGGAGTGCGGGCGACCAGCAGCTCGTCCAGGAACTGCCTGCGGACGGCCGGATCCCCCTTGACCAGCGCCAGATCCTCCGGCGCGAACAGCACCGTGCGCAGGTAGCCGAGCGCGTCGCGGGTCTTGCCGACCGCGTTCCGGTTGACCCTGGCCCGGTTGGCCCGGCCCGGGTTGATCTCCAGCTCCAGCAGGACGCTGCGATCCTCGTGATGCACCGCCGCCCGGACCACCGCGCGCTGCGCGCCGATCCGGACCAGCGGCTGGTCCTGCGCCACCCGGTGGCTGCCGTGCGTGGCCAGGTAGCCGACGGCCTCGACCACGTTCGTCTTGCCGTGGCCGTTCGGTCCGACCAGCACGCAGACGCCGGGCTCGAACTCGAGCTCGAGCCCGGCGTAGCTGCGGAAGTCGACGAGCGACAGGTGACTCAGACGCAAGGCGGGGTGACCTCAGGCACCGGGGGTCTTGTGCTCCTTGGCCACGCGGCCGGAAGCGTCGGTGACCGCGTGCCCGCCGAACTGGTTGCGCAGCGCCGCGACCATCTTCATCGACGGCGAGTCCTCCTGCCGCGAGCTGAAGCGGGCGAACAGCGAGGCGGTGATCGCGGGCAGCGGCACCGCGTGGTCGATCGCGGCCTCGACGGTCCACCGGCCCTCGCCGGAGTCTTCGGCGTAGCCGCGCAGGCCGGTCAGGTGCTCGTCGTCCTGGAGGGCGTTGACCGCGAGGTCGAGCAGCCAGGAGCGGATGACCGTGCCCTCCTTCCAGCTGCGGAAGATCTCGCGCACGTCGGTGACCTCGGGCACGGCCTCGAGCAGCTCCCAGCCCTCGGCGTAGGCCTGCATCATCGCGTACTCGATGCCGTTGTGGACCATCTTCGCGAAGTGGCCCGCGCCCGCCTCGCCGGCGCGCACGAAGCCGTAGTCGCCCTCCGGCTTGAGCGCGTCGAAGACCGGCTGCACCTTGGCGACGTTCTCGACGCTGCCGCCGACCATGAGCGCGTAGCCGTTCTCCAGGCCCCACACGCCGCCGCTGACGCCCGCGTCCACGAAGCCGATGCCCTTGGCGGCGAGCTCCTCGGAGTGCTTCTTGTCGTCGGTCCACTTCGAGTTGCCGCCGTCGACGACGAGGTCGCCGGGCGAGAGCAGCTCGGCCAGCTCGTCCACGGTGGACTGGGTCGGGCCGCCGGCCGGAACCATGATCCACACCACCCGCGGCGCGGCCAGGGCGCCCACCAGCTCCTTGAGCGAGCCGACGTCCGCGAGGTCCGGGTTGCGGTCGTAGCCGATCACCGTGTGCCCGGCCCGGCGGATGCGCTCGCGCATGTTTCCGCCCATCTTGCCGAGGCCGATGAGTCCGAGCTCCATCCTGAGCCCACCTTCCTGTCGTCTACCTGTGTGACGTCCTTGTCTCTTCAATGGAGACGTTATCGCGGCCGCCTCAGTGGTGCAGAACGCGTTGTCGCGCCCGGCGAAGCCGGACGATCGACGCGCGCGTGCGGGCGTCAGCCGGTGAGCCGGATCGGCATCACGAGGTAGCGGTAGGCCGGGTCGTGGTCGGCGTCGGCGGCCGGCCGGCCGGTGAGCACCGCGGGCTTGGTGGAGGTGGTGTACGACAGCTGCGTGTACGGGGCCTCCAGCGCACCGAGACCCTCGAGCAGGTAGCCCGGGTTGAAGGCGAGCGAGATGTCCTCGCCCTCGAAGACCGCGTCCATGGTCTCGCTGGCGCGGGCCTCGTCGCCGGTGCCGGCCTCGAGGGTGACCTGGCCGGTGGAGAAGCTCAGGCGGACCGGGGTGTTGCGCTCGGCCACCAGCGCGACGCGCTTGACCGCCTCGATCAGCGCGGAGGTCTCGATCACCGCGTCGCCGGTGAACTCGGCCGGGAAGATCGAGTTGTACTTGATGAACTCGCCCTCGAGCAGCCGGGTCGTGGTGCGCTTGCCGGAGGCCTCGATGCCGATCAGGCCCTGGCCCGCCTCGGCCTCGGCGTCCGCCAGGGCGAGGGTGACGAATTCGCCGCCGGTGAGCGAGCGGGCGATCTCGTGCAGGGTCTTGGCCGGGACCAGCGCGACGGCGTCGAGGTCGGCGATCTCCGGCTTCCACAGGATCTCGCGCACGGCCAGCCGGTAGCGGTCGGTGGCCACCAGCCGCAGCGTGTCCCCGTTGATCTCGACGCGGACGCCGGTCAGGAACGGCAGGGTGTCGTCCTTGCCGGCCGCGACGGCGACCTGGGCGACGGCGGCGGCGAAGGTGCCGGCCGCGATGCTGCCCGCCGCCTTCGGCATGTCCGGCAGCGCCGGGTACTCCTCCACCGGCATGGTCTGCAGGGTGAAGCGGGAGCTGCCGCACACCAGCTGGACCTTGGGGCCGTCGGTGGAGAACTCCACCGGGCGGTTCGGCAGGGCCCGGGCGATGTCGGCGAGCAACTTGCCGGAGACCAGGACCGTGCCCGCCTCCTCGACCTGCGCGGGCAACTGCGAGCGCGAGGAGACCTCGTAGTCGAAGCCGCTGATGACCAGCTCCTCGCCTATGGCCGAGAGCAGCAGACCGGCGAGCACCGGCGCTGGCGGGCGGGCCGGGAGCGACTTGGCCGTCCAGGCCACGGCCTCGGCGAGGACGTCGCGTTCTACCCGAAACTTCACCGGTCTCGCCTCCACTGTCCGGACATGATCAGGATTCTCATCACCCCGACCGTCGACTGCCTCGGATGAGGATAGCGCTTCGGTCGGACAGAGGGAGATTGGACGTCAGACCTCTCGACGCGGTTATCCACAGAATTGTGCGCAGCCCACGAGCTTTTTGCCTAGAGGGAGTTATCTCTTGAGTAGTAGTAGTAGGGGGTGTGGATACTGTGGAAAAGCGCCCTTTCCGCAGGTGGGCGCGGAAATTTTTGTACACAGGGCCTGGGGAGAACCTGGGGAGAACTCGAACTCTCCTGTGGAGAAACGCGCGTTGTCCACACCGCGTCCACAGGCGTCCACAGTTTGTGCACAGCTTGTCCCCAAAAAAATCTTGAGGCCTGGGGATAAGATTCTCACTCGAATCGGTGACTTGTCCAACGTCCCGGTAGCTTATGCACAGAAGTTGTCCACAAGTATCCACAGGCTGTGCATTGGGATGGCGTTGTTTCCACATCAACCGACACAGCCCCCGACGGGACCAGGCTCTTTGTCCTGTGTACCCGGCGGGGGCTGTGGATAATCCCGGTGGAAAACCAGGATTTTGAATCGCGATTTGACAGATGAACCTGACGTGTACTCAGGGTGGAGGCTAGCCGCGCGTCGACGTGCGGCATGCGGTTGGCCGGCTCGCGTCAGCCGCGCATGGACTTGATTCGGTTGGTCAGCTCGGTCACCTGGTTGTAGGTGGAGCGCCGTTCGGCCATCAGGTTCCTGATCTTCCGGTCGGCGTGCATGACGGTCGTGTGGTCGCGTCCGCCGAACAGCTGGCCGATCTTGGGCAGTGACATGTCGGTCAGCTCCCGGCACAGGTACATGGCGATCTGGCGCGCCGTGACCAGCACCCGGCTGCGCGAGGTGCCGCAGATGTCCTCTATGGTCAGCCCGAAGTAGGCGGCCGTCTGCGCCATGATGGTCGACGCCGTGATCTCGGTGCCGCCGCTCTCCGGGAAGAGGTCCTTGAGGACCGTCTCGGCCAGCGGGAAGTCCACCGGCGAGCGGTTGAGCGAGGCGAACGCCGTCACCCGGATCAGCGCGCCCTCGAGCTCGCGGATGTTGGTGGAGATCTTGCTGGCGATGAACTCCAGCACTTCGGGCGGGGCGTTGAGCCGCTCCTGCGCGGCCTTCTTCCGCAGGATCGCGATGCGGGTCTCCAGCTCCGGCGGCTGCACGTCGGTGATCAGGCCCCACTCGAAGCGGGAGCGCAGCCGGTCCTCCAGAGTGACCAGCTGCTTGGGCGGCCGGTCGCTGGAGATCACGATCTGCTTGTTGGAGTTGTGCAGCGCGTTGAAGGTGTGGAAGAACTCCTCCTGCGTGCCTTCCTTGTTCTCCAGGAACTGGATGTCGTCGATCATCAGGATGTCGATGTCGCGGTACCGGCGCCGCAGCAGGTCCTGCTTGCCGTCGCGGATCGCGTTGATGAAGTCGTTGGTGAACTCCTCGGTACTGACGTACCGGACCCGGGTCCCCGGGTAGAGCGAGCGGGTGTAGTGCCCGATCGCGTGCAGCAAGTGCGTCTTGCCGAGCCCGGACTCGCCGTAGATGAACAGCGGGTTGTACGCCTTGGCCGGGGCCTCCGCGACCGCGACGGCGGCCGCGTGCGCGAAGCGGTTGCTGGAGCCGATGACGAAGGTCTCGAAGAGGTACTTGGGGTTGAGCCGCCCGGCCTCGCCCTCGGCCTTCACCGGAGCGTCGGACGCGCCGCCCGGCTGCTTGGCCTTCTCCCGCTCGATCGCGTCGGTCGGCGCGCCGAAGCTGCGCTCCGGCAGCTGATCCGGTGCGGAGGCGAAGGGCAGCGGCACGGCCGGAGGCTGGGGCGGCAGCTCGTCGGCGTGGTCGAGCGGCCGGGCCGCGAAGGGCAGCGGCGGCGGGGCGGTGTGGGTGCTCGGCGGCTGTGGGGGCAGACTGATGGGGCCCGCGGTCACGCCGGGGGCGGGCTGCTGGTCCTGGCGCGGCGCGAAGGGCGGCCGGGGCTGCTCGCGCGGACCGTCGAGGGAGGGCGGCTGCGGGCTGAACGGACGCGGGATCTGCTGCGGCGGCGGGAGCGGCTGCGGCTGGGCGTTGACCGTGACGGCGAGGTGCACCTGGTGGCCGAGGAGCTGGGCGAGGCCGCCGGCGACCAGGTCGCGCAGGCTGCCCTCGAGCTTCTCCTTGGTGTAGTTGTCCTGCACGCCGAGCACGACCGTGTTGCCGACCAGCGCGATCGGCACGGTGAGCATGAGGAACGCGCGGTCCTTGGGACCGAGCCTGCCCTCCGCCTCGAGCTGCGCGACGAAGTGCTTCCACACCGTGCCGAAGTCGCCGACCGGGGGCATGCCGCCGGTCGAAGGGGCGTTGGAGTACTCGTCAGGCACGGCTACCACTCATCGTGAATCGGTGTGTCAGAGGTCCGGCTACGCCGTGCTCAGCGTGCCCGGCGGCACTCGGCACGAGTGCGTGCCCAAGTTTTCCACAAGTACTGTGGACAACTTGTGGATCCCGCTGCGGATTCCCTGAACGAGCCACGGGCCGACCCGGGGCGACCACACGACGGTAGCCATCCCGGGCCTGCTGTTCAACTCGTTGTCCACAGCCGGGGGACGGAGCCGTGTGCGAGCGAGTTTGACCCGGTGGCGGCCTCCCGCGTACCGTAAGCAGGTCGAGTCGAAACCTCCGTGTTGAATGCTGCCCGGAGCCGCTCGCGCCGAAAGACCGAGTCCTCAAGCCAGTACCTGTCTGGAGCCCCCAGTGAGCAAGCGCACCTTCCAGCCGAACAACCGGCGCCGCGCCAAGACCCACGGCTTCCGGCTGCGCATGCGCACCCGGGCCGGCCGGGCCATCCTCTCCTCGCGTCGCGCCAAGGGCCGCCGCGAACTGTCCGCGTAAGACGGGCAGCGCCCGGCGGTGAGCCCGCCGGGTCGCCCGGACGTCATCGGAGTCGCGCGTGCTGCCTTCCGAAAGCCGCGTGCGTCGCGGTGACGAGTTCGCCCGGGCGATCCGCGCCGGACGGCGATCCGGGCGTGCCCATCTGGTGGCGTATCTCGCCGCTGCGGACGGACAGTCCGAGAAGGCGATAGACGAAGCCCGCACGGGTCCTGGTGCCCGCGCGGGCTTCGTCGTGAGCAAGGCTGTGGGCAACGCGGTCGTCCGCAACCGGGTGCGCCGCCGGCTGCGGCATCTGTGCGCGGCCCGGCTCGGCACGCTGCCGGCGGGCTCGATCCTGGTGGTCCGGGCGCTGCCGCCGGCCGCCGAAGCGGACTACGCGCTACTCGGCCGGGAACTCGATGCGGCCCTCGAACGTCTGACAGGCGGCGGCGCCGCGCGGCGCCCGCGCGCGGACCGACGGGGTGAGAGGCCGTGAAATACCTCCTCATGGGGCTCATCCGGATCTATCAGCGGACCATCTCACCGCTGCTGGGCCCGGTCTGCCGTTATTACCCGAGCTGTTCGCACTACGGCTACGAGGCGATGTCGGTCCACGGAGCCGCTAAGGGGACAATACTTACCGCATGGCGAATCCTGCGCTGCAACCCGTGGAGTTCGGGCGGCATCGACGAGGTGCCGCCGCGCGGAAGATGGAGCAACCCGACAACGGCAACGGCGGCAGTGAACGCCGAGACGAGTGGAGCTGTGGGCAGTGAACCTGGCAGGCCTTAGGCGAGGAGCCTGATCGTGAGTTGGTATGACACGCTGCTGTGGCCCATCATGTGGGTCATCAGCTGGTTGGTGGTCCAGTTCCACCGTCTGTTCAGCCTGGTGTTCGAGCCGAACAGCGGCTGGGCGTGGGGCCTGGCCATCGTCTTCCTCACGCTGTCGATCCGGGTGCTGCTGATCCCGCTGTTCGTCAAGCAGATCAAGTCGATGCGGGCGATGCAGGTCATCCAGCCCGAGATCAAGGCGCTGCAGGACAAGTACAAGCGGGACATCGAGCGGGCCAAGTTCGACCCGGTCAAGAAGCGCGATCTCCAGCAGAAGCAGCAGCGCGAGATGATGGCGCTGTACAAGGAGCACGGCACCAACCCCTTCGCCAGCTGCCTCCCGGTGCTGGCGCAGTCCCCGTTCTGGGCCTCGCTCTACCGGCTGCTCTACAACGTCTCGAACGGCACCCCCTTCGCGTTCATGACCGTCGCCCTGGTCGCGAGCATCAACAGCGCGCACATCCTCGGCGCGCCGATCTCGACGCACTTCAACAGCTCCGGCGCCGCTCTGCACGGCGCGAACTCCGCGGACGTCAAGGCCGTCGCGGGCGCGATGATCCTGATCTGCATGCTGACCCAGTTCATCACGCAGCGGCAGATGATCCTGAAGAACAGCGCGCCGGACAACCCGATGGTCAAGCAGCAGAAGATGCTGATGTACGTGATGCCGCTGATGCTGGGACTGTTCTATCTGATCGCCCCGATCGGCGTGTTGATCTACATGCTGACCTCGAACGTGTGGACCATGGGTCAGCAGTTCTACGTCCTGCGCAACAACCCGACGCCCGGCTCGCTCGCGCATGAGGAGCACCTGGCGCGCAAGGCCGCCAAGGCCGAGAGGAAGGGCAAGCCCGCTCCGGCCGACGCGCCGAAGAGCGAGCCGCAGGACGAGGCCCCCGAGGCGAGCATGACCTCGACCGGCCGACCCAAACCGCAGCGCAACCAGCCGACGCGGACCACAAAGAGCCAGCGCACCAAGCGCTAGCGCGCCGAGGTCGAGAAGAAGGAGAGGACGGGACGGTGACGACGCAGTCCGAGAGCGCCGTGACGGAGCCGGCGGCCGAAGGCGAAGCCGAGGCGACCGATACCGAGAGCCGGCTTTCCCGGCTCGAGGAGGAGGGCGATATCGCGGCGGACTACCTGGAGGGCCTGCTCGACATCGCGGACTTCGACGGCGACATCGATATGGATGTCGAGGGCGACCGCGCCTCGGTGTCCATCGTCGGCGACGGCCTGGCGAACCTGGTGGGCAAGAACGGCGAGGTGCTTGAGGCGCTGCAGGAGCTCACCCGCCTGGCCGTGACCCGGGAGACCGGCGAGCGCACCCGGCTGATGCTGGACATCGGCGGGCACCGGGCCGCTCGGCGCGCCGCGCTGATCGAGCTCGGCAACGAGGCGGTGGAGCAGGCGAAGTCCACCGGACAGGGCGTCCGGCTGGCGCCGATGTCCCCGTTCGAGCGCAAGGTCGTGCACGACGCGGTGGCCGCCGCCGGACTGCGCAGCGAGTCGGAGGGCGAGGAGCCCAACCGCTGTGTGATCGTCTACCCGGCCTGAAAGATCTGAGTATCCGACGAGTCCGCTCAGCGGGGTCGTCGAGAAGTGAGAGGGCCCCCGCGGCGGCGCCGCGGGGGCCCTCTTTTGGTTCACCCGTCGCGTACTGGCTAGGCTGTGTACACAGTCCGATGGAGTCCAGCGGCCGGTTCCACGTGAAACATGAGGTGCGGAGGAATGTCCCAGGATCTGTCCGGCTGCACGCTCCCCCTGCCGCCGGCGGAGGCGAGCACCCTGTTCGGCGCCAGCCTGCCGACGATGACCCGGTATGCGGAACTGCTCGCGGGCCCGGGGGTGGAGCGCGGGCTGATCGGGCCGCGCGAGGTGGAGCGGCTCTGGGAGCGGCACCTGCTCAACTGCGGGGCCGTGGCTGAGCTGATTGCTCCGGACCTCGACGTCGTGGACGTCGGCTCGGGCGGCGGACTGCCCGGCCTGGTGCTGGCGATCGCCCGGCCCGACCTCCGGATGACACTGCTGGAGCCGCTGCTGCGGCGGACCCTCTTCCTGTCCGAGTGTGTCGAGACCCTCGGGTTGCGCAATGTCGAGGTGCGTCGGGGCCGAGCCGAAGAGTGGGCCGGCCGGATCGGGGCGGATCTGGTGACCGCCCGCGCGGTGGCCCCGCTGGAGAAGTTGGTCGGCTGGTGCCTGCCGCTGCTCGCGCCGAAGGGCCGGATGCTCGCGCTCAAGGGCGAGGCGGCCGCGACCGAGCTGGAGCGGGTGGCGCCGAGCCTCAAGGCGCTGGGCGCCGTCGAGTGGGGCGTGGTCTCGGTGGGGGCCGAACTCGGCGAGGCTGCGACCCGCGTGGTGCGGATCGACTTGGGGGCGCAGGGTTTCCGGCCCCCGAAGGCCGCTCGCCCGGCCAAAAACGTCCGTTCCGCGCGCACGCGACGCACACCGAACTGAGACCGGCTACAGTACGACTTGCTCCCTAGGCGCGTTTCACGTGAAACCGAATCCAGCGGACCCCTGTTCCACGTGAAACCCGACTCCACGAGACTCCCCCGGTTCCACGTGAAACCTCTCGCGGTGCGGTCATCGGCACCTAGGTGTATCTCCTGATTCAAGCGACGAGGGGACACGATGGTGGCGCCCGGTCCGTCCGAAGGCCATCGCCGCGGGCACCCAGAAAGTGGCCAACGCGGCAACCAATCAACGAGCGGCGTTCCACTACCTCGTGGGTGGCGCCTGGAAGAATCGCTGGAAGCGGAAAGCATGCCGCCGGACGGCTTCAGCTGGACCTGGCACGGCAGTGAATCGCGTGACGCTGAACGAGCCGTCGTCATCTCGACGGAGGAAGAGAGTTGGCCGATGCCCTACGACCAGCCGATCGGGTCGGGCGGCCCGCAGCCGGTGCCCGCCGCTGTCGACACCGACACGTTGCACGGCGGTCGCCGCGCGCCGGCGGAGGATACGCCGATAGCGCGGGAGGCTGAGGCGGCGGTGGCGGCGATGGCGCGCAGCCAGCAGCCGCTGCCGCGCCCGGCGAGCACCCGCACGATGGTGGTGGCCAACCAGAAGGGCGGCGTGGGCAAGACCACGACGACGGTGAACATCGCCGCCTCGCTCGCGCAGTTCGGCGCGAAGGTGCTCGTGGTCGACCTCGACCCGCAAGGCAACGCCTCCACGGCGCTCGGCATCGAGCACCACTCCGAGGTGCCCTCCATCTACGACGTGTTGATCGAGCGGTACAGCATGGAGGAGATCGTCCAGCCGGTCGAGGACATCCCCGGCCTCTACTGCGCGCCGGCGACGATCGACCTCGCGGGCGCCGAGATCGAGCTCGTCTCGATGGTGGCTCGGGAGAGCCGGCTGCAGCGGGCGCTGTCCGTGTACCACGACACGATGGACTACATCCTCATCGACTGCCCGCCCTCGCTGGGGCTGCTGACCGTCAACGCGATGGTCGCCGGCAAGGAGGTGCTGATCCCGATCCAGTGCGAGTACTACGCGCTTGAGGGACTCACCCAGCTGCTGCGCAATATCGAGCTGGTGCGCGCGCATCTGAACACCGATCTGCGGATCTCGACGATTCTGCTCACGATGTACGACGCGCGCACCCGGCTCGCCTCCCAGGTGGCCGACGAGGTGCGCACGCACTTCCCGAACGAGGTGCTGGGCACCGCGGTGCCGCGCTCGGTGCGCATCTCGGAGGCGCCGAGCTACAGCCAGACGGTGATGACCTACGATCCCGCATCGACCGGCGCCCTCGCCTACCGTGAGGCGGCCCGGGAGATCGTGGAGCGGTACGCACAGGTTCCCGGCCAGCGCGCGCTGCCCGCGGACGCAGAAGAGGTGGCACGATGAACGATCGTCGGCGAGGGCTCGGCCGCGGCCTGGGCTCGCTGATTCCCACGGCCCCGGAAGGGGCGATCCCCGGCAGCGCGAGCGCGGCCGCCGGCGCGGCGACCGCGAACCCGGTGCCCACCCGGCGGCTTCCGCTGGGTGAGGTCTACCGACCGGATCCCGACGAGTTCCACGTGGAACAGTCCTCGGCCCCGGCCGAGCCGCCGATGGTCGCCGGCGCGTATTTCGCGGAACTGCCGCTGTCCGCGATCGTGCCGAACCCGCGGCAGCCGCGCGACTACTTCGACGAGGACGATCTGCGCGACCTCGGGACCTCCATCAAGGAGGTCGGCCTGCTGCAGCCGATCGTGGTGCGCAAGGTCGATGACGAGCACTACGAACTCATCATGGGGGAGCGCCGCTTCCGCGCCTCCAAGGCGATCGGTCTGACCGAGATCCCGGCGATCGTGCGGCAGACCGAGGACAACCGGATGCTGCTCGATGCGCTGCTGGAGAACCTGCAGCGCGCTCAGCTCAATCCGCTGGAAGAGGCCGCGGCCTTCGACCAGTTGCTCAAGGACTTCGAGTGCACGCACGAGGAGCTCGGCGGCCGGGTCGGCCGCTCGCGCTCCTACATCTCCAACTCGCTCCGGCTGCTGAAGATGTCGCCGGAGGTGCAGCTGAAGATCGCCGCGGGCACCATCTCCGCCGGGCACGCGAAGGCGCTCGCCGGAGTCGACGACCACGAGGCGCAGGAGCAGCTCGCCAAGCGCATCGTGCAGGAGTTGCTCTCGGTGCGCGCAGTCGAGGAGATCGTCCAGCTGCACGATCCGGAGAAGTCCAAGAAGTCGCGCAAGCCGCGTCCGGGCAGCCGCATCTCCCCCGCGGTGACCGATCTCGCCGACCGGCTCTCCGACCGGTACGACACGCGCGTGTCGGTTAACGTGCTCGGCGGACGCGGGAAGGTCGTCGTGGAGTTCGGCTCCCTCGAGGACCTGGACCGGATCCTCG
>Ga0310811_10005249_pt1 | contig 16364 bp, 16 predicted proteins | sample YCmetagenome_FD_207642 | JGI IMG/M metagenome (GOLD analysis project Ga0310811, IMG submission 207642) | Soil microbial communities from experimental microcosm in Duke University, North Carolina, United States - YC | ecosystem: Engineered > Artificial ecosystem > Soil microcosm > Unclassified ...
TACGCGAGCATCTGTCGGGCACGCTGAGCCAGGTCGATCAGATTCGCGCGAGTCATCCGAATTTTCTGGCGGATGATTGAAGGTGCGTGCCGCGCTAGCTGCGGTGCGGCCCGACGATGCCGAATCGCAGACTACGCACGCATGGCGCAGCACGTTGCGCAAGTACCGGATGTTGCCTGCCGCTGGGAGGTCACGGGCACGTGCTGGTCACTGATCCAACTATCGTAGATACACAGGCATCAGCAAGTTCTCCGCCCTTGACCCTGAAATGATCGCGGAAGAACCGGTTGTGCTCTTCGGTTGCATGATATTTATGTGGTGTTAGCACGCCCGAGAGCACTGGAACATCCGTTTCCAGCTGAACCTGCATAAGGGCACTTACGACAGTTTGTGCAACGAAGTCGTGCCGATAGATACCACCATCAACAACGAATGCTGCTGTAACGATGGCTGCATATTGTCCGCTGGCCGCGAGCCTCTTTGCCGCGAGTGGAATTTCGAACGCCCCTGCAACCTCCTGGATGTCTATGTCTTTCCGGTCGAATCCGTACAACTTCATTGCCTCAAAAAATGCATCGCGACATTGGCTGACGATATCCACGTGCCAGCTCGCCTGAATCAATGCAATTTTGGGCCGTAGGTCACATCGGGAAACTTTGGAAAGAAGGGACTGTTTGATCGGAGAATTCATTCTTTTCTAGACCTGAGACCTTGATTGTTACAGCGTGCCGGGAGCCGATTGCCGTGACTGCTCCCAACGAGCAGCGTTGTCGAACGATTGCATCAAACGCTGGTGGCGCTTCTCGATCCATTCGCGCGGCGCACTCGCGGTGAAGATGAAGAATTCATCGTTGCGGATGGCATGCAGCACACGCTCGCCCGCTTCTTCAGGGGTGAGACCATCTTTCACGAGCTCACGCAGGAAATGATTTTGCGGGCGCACCACGGCACCGCCGAAACGGGCCGGACGCGCGCCGCCCGACTGGTCCAGATTCGTTTGCACCGCCGCCGGGCAAAGAACGGACACGCCGATACCGCTGCCTTCCAGGTCCTGTTCGAGCGCTTCAGTGAGCGCCACGACGGCATACTTCGTCATCGAATACGGGCCGGTGTGCCAGTCCGGATGAATCTGGAAGCCGCCAATCGAAGCCGTGTTCACGAGATGACCGCCTTCGCCCGTTTCCCGGATCAATGGCACGAACGTTTGCATGCCATTGATCACGCCGCGCACGTTCACCCCGATGACCCAATCCCAATCGGCCTGCGGCAACTCGAGCATGGGTACGCCATGCATCGCCACTCCTGCGTTATTGAAGGCCATGTGCAGCTTGCCGAATTTTTCCATAACGGCCTTGCCGGCGGCCTGTACGGATTCGGGCGATGACGTATCGATTTCGATGGCGAGCGCCTGCACGCCTGCCGACTCGATGGCGGTCACGGCTTCGTTGAGTTTGTCGCGGCGAATATCGGCTACCGCGACGTTGACGCCGGCACGCGCGAGATTCAACGCGATGCCGTAGCCGATCCCTGATGCCGCGCCTGTGACGATTGCCACTTTGCCTTTCAGGTCTTTCATCTGTGCTCCCATTCGGTTTGAAGTAGATGGCCCTGCGTCAGGCCGCCATGCAGCCACCGTCGATCGGTATGGCCGTCCCCGTGATAAAACTGCTCGCAGGCGAGGCGAGCAGCAATGCGAGACCCTTTATTTCGTCCGTATTCGCCACACGGCCGAGCGGCACCGACACCCGGAACTGTTCGGCAACTTCCTGCAAGTTCATGCGGCCACCCGCAATATTCGTCATGAACGGGCCGGGACAGATCGCATTCACCGTGACACCATCAGATGCGAGGTCGATCGCCGCCTGGCGCACGACGTTGATGATCGCGGCTTTCGTTGCCACATAACCGTAACCGCAAAAACGCTCGGCCCTCAGACCGCCTATCGATGCCGTGACGATGATGCGCCCATATTTTTGCGCGGTCATGTGTCTCGCCGCCGACTTGATCGTGCATGTCGCAGCCGTCAGGTTGATATCCAACACGCGCTGCCAATTGTCCATGTCGAGATTCCCGATCCGACCGCTGTCGGTAAAGATCAGGCCGGGACCGGCGCTGATACCAGCGTTGGCAAAAACCGCATCGATCCGTTTGTGGCGAGCGACGAGCGCATCCATTGCAGCATCGATCGATTCGAGGTCTGCGACATCCAGAACCTGAGCATCGACACTCAGGCCTGCCTCAAGCAGACGCGCAACCTCGGTGCGCAGTACCGCGCCGTCGATGTCCGTCATCATGACGTGACCGCCGGCTTCCGCGACGCTTTCCGCCATCGCCAGACCTAGACCGCTCGCCGCACCCGTAACGAGTGCAACTCGCCCTCGCATATCCATCAATTCAGTCACTTTCACGCTACGTTTTCCTTGGAAGCAATGCCGTCCAGGTCACTTTCGTGACCGGGATTTTCAGGTACAGGGGGAAAGAAACAATCCAACGGATCAGATGGAACCGCGAGAATCAGGCGTTCTCGATGGGTTGTCGGCTGAGCAGGAAACAGGCAACCGTGCCGATGATGGTGAGGCTCGACAGCATCTGGAAGATCGTCGGTGCCGAAACATGATTAGCTATCAGCGCGCCGCCGATCAGCGGGCCGACCGCGGCACCACAGCGACCGATGCCGAAACAGCTTCCGATGCCATTTGCACGAACTTCCGTCGGAAACAGGATGCCCGACATGCCGTTCAGACCGCACTGCAAACCGAGCAGCACGACGCCGATGACGAACATCCCGGCGAGATAGACCGGATCCGACGCCTGAACAACATAGCCGGTGAGTGCAACGACCGGAATAGCCAGAACAGAAATCCAGACCAGTAGTTTCATGCCGTACTTGTCGGTCGGACGCGCAATCGCGAAACTGGCGAGCGTACCGCCGATCTGGAACATGGTGAGGCCCATGACCGCCGTTTGCTTCGCAATACCTGCCTGAACGGCAAGGGTAGGAACCCAGCTATTGACGAAATAGAAGGTGCCCAGATTCGCGATGAATACAATCCAGATGAGCGGCGTGACTCTCGCCAAACGGCCCTCGAACAGCTTGCGGAAACGGTCTTTACGTGAGCCCTTCTGGGTCGAATCCATCACCTCCGTGTGCAGCACCGCGTCGTCACGTACGCTCACGTCGGGCAGCAACCGGCGCAACGTCATGATTGCACGTTCACGGTGTTTCGGATCGAGCGCGAGGAAACGGATCGACTCGGGAAGAACCGCCATGAAGAATGCTGCGATCAGCAGGGGCAGGATACCGCCAATCCACATGATTGCCTGCCATCCGTAGATCGGCACCAGCGTCATACTGACCAGGACAGGAAGCGAAGAGCCGAACGTGTTGCCACAGAACATGATGATCACGGCCGTTGCGCGGTATTTCTTCGGTGCGTATTCGGACGTCAGCGCAATCGAATTCGGCATCACACCGCCGATACCCATCCCGCCCAGGAAACGGAAGATGACCATTTCCGTGACGTTGGTCGAAGTGCCGGCGAGAAACGTGAGAGCGCCGAATGCAATGCAGGACAGAATCAACGCACCCTTGCGGCCGATGCGATCGCCGATATAGCCGAAGATGAGCGAGCCACACAAAATGCCGAACAGGCTCGCGCTAAAAATCGGTCCGAGATCAGACGGTGGAATGTGCCACGCTTCTACCAGGTGCGGCGCGATGAAGCCGACAGCCATGATGTCGTAGCCATCGAGTAGCATCACGATGAACATGCACAGCAGCAGAAACAAATTGAAGCGGCCGATTTTCTGTTTGTCCAGTAGCTCATCCACATTGAGCACTGGCGCTTTGAGTACCGTTGACACGTTCGCGTCTCCTTGAGGTTTTAAAGCCCGGTTTCAATCGTAACCGGCCTGCACGGCTATGTCAGAAGAACAGTTGCGTGCCCATGTAGGCGGCGAACTGCGAATGCGTGGACGACGGGGCGAGCATCGCCATCGCGGCATTGCCTTGACCGGTCGTATGCTGATATACCGCCGAAACGAACAGTTGCGTGCTCTTGGAGAGGAAATACACATCGCTCAGGCCAGCGGTGTAATAGTTCGTGTCGTTGACACGCTGATACGAGACGGCACCCGCGATCACATTGAAGACGCTCGTGTGCCAGTTCACGCCACCTTCGCCCACATCCATATTTTCAGTCGTGCCGCTTTGAGCGACAAAGTGAACATGAGAGTAACCGGCGTGCACCATCCATGACTGGTTGAATGTGTACATACCGAACGCATGCATACTTTCCTGCGACTCGGCGATGAAATTGCCGCCAGGAATCAGAGTCTCGCCTGCGAACTCCGTGTAACCCACCTTGGAGTTAAATGCGATTGCACGGTCGTGCACCGCACTGTAGACAAAGGCTGCGCGCAACGGACCATTGTTGTACGTCACGCCCGCGCCCAGGTAACGGCCGGGCTGCGTGCTGGGATCATCGAAACCATACATCACGGAAGTCGTGAAGCCGCGGTAATCCGGTGACGTGTACTTGATGCCGTTGTTAAAAAACGTGGAGCCGAGGTCGTCGACGTTGGCGATGTGGTAGAGCTGATAGATCGTCGTGTTGTAACCGCTCGCCAACGGCATGATCATTTCATTCGTGATGTCGAACTGACGGCCAAGCGTGATCTTGCCGTAGTTGCTTTGCAATCCAACGTACGATTGACGGCTGAACATCTCACCCGGAATCGTGCTCGATCCCGATGCGGTGACGATGCCTTCTTCCAGCTTGAAAAGCGCCTTAAGACCGCCGCCAAGATCCTCAGTGCCGGTGAAGCCAAGCCATTCCGGCGTCGTACCGCCGCCCATGAAAACACGGTGACTGCCGTGCTCGTTACTGCTGTAAGCGATGCTATCGCCCAGAGAGCCGTATATCGTGACGCTGCTTTGCGCTATTGCCGACGCGCAGCAAACCATGGCGCCCGCAGAAATAACCAGATGCTTCTTCATTGTTGAGATGTCTCCAACGCTTCTTATTGAACTCATACTTGGTAACTACCCTGATAGCGAAATTGGCGCTCAGGAATGGTGTCCCGTATCAACGTAGTCCTTTTGATTGCTGTTCGTGCGGGGCAACTCTACGGTTTTGCGTGTCGATATGTCGATGCGTTGCGCGTGATAGTCCCTATCAATTTTGTTGATTCATCGCTGCCATCAGCGTGAAAGGCTTATAGATAGAGCGTGCCAGCTATTTGCCGGCGCACCGCTCAGGCAAGTACCAGGGTTTTTACGTGTCAATGTCAAACATAACACTAAGTACACTTAGCATTTCCTAACCAGAGGAAATTTCAATGACTGACGTTGCGGAAATCTTCCACGAACTCAACGGCTGCAAGGTTCGTGTATTGCGTGGTGGAAAGGGTGCGCCCGTCCTGTTCCTGCATGGCGCTCGCGGCGCGACGAGCTGGACACCGTTCATGCACAAGCTGGCTGAACGCTACGATCTGATCGTCCCGGAACATCCCGGCTACGGGGGATCGGACACGCCTGAATGGCTCGATAACGTAGGAGATCTTGCTTACTTCTACCTCGATCTCATCAAATCGTTGGGGCTGACCGACGTGCTCGTGATCGGCAATTCGCTTGGCGGCTGGATCGCTACGGAAATTGCGGTGCGCAACACGGCAGCGATCAAGTCTCTCGTTCTCATCGCCCCGGCGGGCATTTATGTGCAGGGCGTGCAGCGCGGCGACATCTTCCTGTGGAATCACGCACAAACCACGCGCAATCTGTTCCACGATCAATCGATCGCTGAGCGACTGCTTGCCACCGAGCCGACCGAAAGCGAAATCGATCTGATGCTGAAGAACAACCTCATGACCGCGAAGCTCACGTGGGCACCGCGTCTGTACAACCCGGATCTGTGCAAATGGATGCATCGCATCGACGTGCCTACGCAGATCATCTGGGGTGACGATGACAAGCTCATTCCCGTTGCGTACGCGGATGCATTCCAGAAGCTGATTCCCGGTTCACGTATGCAGGTCGTCAAGAATTGCGGTCACCTGCCCCATATCGAGAAGGCCGACGAAACGCTGGCCGTCATCGCTGAATTCGAGGGAGAAGCGCAATGAAATTTCACATGATGCATCTGATGCCGTACGCGGACCTGGATCCCTCCTATTCCGAGAAGTACCCGTCGTCGTGGCTCACGTTGCCGAACAGCTACTACGATCCGAAGAAGGGCGCGAAGCTATACAACCGCTATATCGACGAGCTGGTGTATGCGGATACCTGCGGCTTCGATGGGGTGTGCGTCAACGAGCACCACAGTAATGCCTACGGCCTGATGCCGATTCCCGGGGTGATTGCCGGCGCACTCGCCCGTGCCACGAAGAAAGCAACCATCGCCGTGCTCGGCCGCGCGCTGCCGCTGCTCAACAATCCGCTGACTGTCGCGGAAGAGTATGCGATGCTCGACAACATCACGGAAGGCCGTCTGATTGCCGGCTTCGTTCGTGGCATCGGCGCGGAATATCACGCGTGGTCCTCGAACCCTGCCAATTCGCACGAGCGCTTTCACGAGGCGCATGACATGATTGTGCGTGCCTGGGCCGAGACGGAGCCGTTCGCGTTCTACGGCAAGCACTACCAGTTCAACTACGTCAACGTTTGGCCGCGCGTCTACCAGCAACCGCGCCCGAAAATCTGGATTCCGTCGCAGGGTTCGACCGAAACGATCCAATGGGCTGCGGACGCGTCGCGCCGTTACACGTACCTGCAAACGTTCAGCCCGCTGGCCGCGCTGCGCAAGTACATGACGATGTACCGCGAGCAGGCTGACAAAAACGGATGGACGGCGGGCCCCGAGCACATGGGCTGGTCGTGCCCGGTATACGTGGCGGAAACCGACGAGCAGGCACGCGCGGAGGCGAAGCCGCACATCGAATTCATGTTCAACAAGCTCCTGCGCATGACGCCGGAAATGCTGCTGCCGCCTGGTTACACGTCGGTCGCATCGATCAAGGGCATGTTGCTTGCGAAGGGAAATGTCACTGCTGCTGGCAAGGCAGAGAAGACGATCGACGACCTGATCGCAAGCGGCATGTTCCTGTGCGGCTCGCCCGCAACGGTTCGCGAGCAGATCACGACCATGCAAAAGGAACTCGGCTTCGGCGTATTTATCAGCCTGATGCAGTTCGGCTCGCTTCCGCATGAGCTCACGATGACGAATATCAGGACGTTCGCTGATGATGTGATTCCGCACATTCGCCCGCTGGGCGAAACCGTCACGGAAACGGCCGAGGCCTGAACCTGTTTTGTCCGCGAGCGGCGTTGCGCTGCCGCTCCGGTCTCATCGGCAACCACACTGGAAATACACGTATGTTCGAAAACACACCCCTGCGTATCGTTGGTATCGGTGGCACGACGCGCGCAGGATCGTCCTGCGAAACGGCCCTGCGCATCGCACTGCAAGCTGCCGGGAAGGCCGGAGCGCAAACCGAAATCATCGCGGGTGATGATCTGATGCTGCCGATGTACTCGCCAGAGAATCGCGTGGAAGATGTCCGCTCGGAACGTCTGGTGAAGCTGCTGCGCGAGGCCGACGGCGTCATTATCGCGTCGCCGGGATATCACGGTTCGCTGTCCGGTCTGGTCAAGAATGCGCTCGACTATACCGAAGATATGCGCACGGACGATCGCCCGTATTTCGAGGGCCGTGCGGTCGGCAGCATCGTGTGCGCCGCGGGCTGGCAGGCAGTCGGCACGACGCTGACCACGCTTCGTTCCATCATTCACGCGTTGCGCGGCTGGCCTACACCTGCGGGCGCCGGCATCAATACCGCAACGAAACAGTTCGACCTGGGGGAGGCGATCGATCCCGCCGTAGCTGCTCAGTTGCATCTCGTCGCACACCAGGTCGTGGAGTTCGCCCGCATGCGGGCGGAAAACTCGATCGCGGGATGAGCGCCATGACGCGTCTATTGGATAACATCGATTTAAAGACGCTTCATCTGCTTCTGGAGTTGCATCAAACCCGCAGCGTGTCGGAAACCGCTGAGAACCTGCATGTAACTCAATCGTCAATCAGCATGACGCTCGCGCGCCTGCGCAAGCATTTCAATGACGCGTTGTTCGTTCGAACTTCTATCGGCATGGAGCCGACATCGTTTGCGGAAGAACTGATTATCCGGGCAAGTGAAGTTTCCATGAAACTCAAGGCGCTGCTCGGGTACGAGGCTGAATTCGATGCCGGTTCAACCAAGCGGGTGTTCCGTATTGCGCTGGCCGACGTCGGGCAAATCGTAACCTTGCCGGTGCTGATCAGTGAGTTTCAGGCGCATGCACCGAACAGCATGCTCCAGGTATCCCTGATATCCGACAAGACACCCTCGCTGCTAGAATCGGGAGCGCTGGATCTCGCTATAGGATTTCTGCCTCCGTTCAGCGCTGGGTTCTTTCAACAGCGGCTCTTTCTGGATCATTTCGTGTGCGTGTTACGTGAGGGCCACCCGCGCATTTCGGAAAAACTGACGCTGGAAATGTTTAAGGAAGAACTCCATGCAATCATTCTGCCGAATGGTACCGGGCATAGCGTGCTCGAGCAGGCCATGCGAGATCACCGGATAGATCGCAAATGTGGGATCGAAATCCCGAATTTTTTGGGTATCTCGGCCGTCATCGAGCATACTGATTACCTGGCGGTCGTGCCATCACGCCTGGCAGAACATTGGCAGAATTGCAAATTGGGGATGCGCACACTTCCATTGCCTTTTGAAGTACCCGAGTATATGGTGATGATGCACTGGCACGAGCGCTATAAGCGTTCTCCTGAATTGAACTGGTTACGTAGTTTGGTTTCCGGAATTTATACCTGATACACGCCGTTATGCCTACTCCGCACAATGCAGAAATCCCGAATGACTTTCGAGTTAATCATATCCCCGGATTTTTGATCCGCCGTATCCAGCAAATCCTCACGGCAATGGTCTTCGAAGAAACCGAAGGCTATGAAGTAACACCGGTTCAGGTTGCCGTCATGATGTCGGTGCGCGAGTTTCCGGGTAGTGATCAACGGCGCATCGCCGAAATTCTGGCGATTGATCAGTCCACGATGGGTAACGTCGCGGGCCGGTTAGAGCAGCGCGGTGCACTGATACGCAAGACGTTACCTCACGACCGCCGCTCGAAGGTGCTTGAATTGACACGTGAAGGCAAGAATTTGCTCACGAAGTCCGAGCCAGGCGTATGGTCGGCTCAGGACAAGTTTCTTGCCTGTCTGACTGCTCACGAGCGGGAGACGTTTGTCAACACGCTGCACAAGCTCGTAAAGTTCAATGGCGATCATGTGCGCGTGCCTCAGGATTTGCCGCCGGCATCGACGCGGGTAACCAAACGTTCACGCTGAGAACCGGGAGGCCATGCGGCCTCCCGTTGCGCTTACGCCTGTTCGCGCCACAGACCCAGCAGCTGCTGGGCAGGGCGATCCGAGAAGCTGAACAATACGGCTTCACCATCCGGTGTGTGGTGTGAAACCGGTATCCACGACGGCACGACGAATACATCGCGGCGCGTCCAGTCAAAACGCTGCTCGCCGATCATGCTGTAGCCTTGGCCCTCGGCTGCAACGAAGACAGTCGAATCGGTGCTGCGATATTCGATGCCGTCAAAGCGCTTCGGAAGGAGTTGCAGATAAGCACCGATGGTCGGCATCGGAGACCTCCCTGTGGCCGGGTTGCTGTACTGCACCTTGAATCCGTGTGATGGATCAGGATCGCCGTGCCTGGCGAGTTGCGCAAGCGCCGCACGTGACGGTTCATAGCGATATGCAAAAAGCGGGCTGTTAAGACCGTGGACCTCGTAGCCGAAGGGCAACATGTTGGTGCCATAGAGCGCCAGCGCATCACCTTCCGCACGTGTGACCGGTTGCGTTTCGCTCGGGTAACGATTGGCAAAGCTCGTGCTGAACAGATTGACGATGGGCACGTCCAGGCCATCCAGCCAGATCACCGGTTCGTCGCCCGTATTGCCGTGATCGTGATAAGTCCACGATGGGGTAAGAATGAAGTCACCGGGACTCATCGAAACGCGTTCGCCATCAACGGCGGTGTACGCGCCCGTTCCTTCCAGGACGAACCGCAGCGCGCAGGCCGCGTGCCGGTGGCTCGGTGCTATCTCACCCGGCAGGATCAGTTGCAAACCAGAATAGAGACTTCCGGTAATTTGCGACTGACCCGGAATGCCAGGATTCTCCATAACGAGTACGCGGCGTTCAGCCTCGGCCGCGGTGATCAGTGAGCCCGCTTCCATCAAAAATGCGCGTGTGTCGCTGTACTTCCACAGCGCGGGCACGCAGATCGGACGTGGTTGCGGCGTCACGAGGTTTGCAAGGTTCTCCCACAGCGGCGACAGATCTTTTTTGCCGATGCGGCCGTAAAATTCCTCACGTTCCGGCGTAGTCGCCGGTTTGGCATGTTCCTGTGTGCTCATGTCTCCCTCCTTGAATTAGGTGGCGTTGAATCAGGCAGCGCTGACCTGCACGGTCATCGTGCCGATACGCTCAATCGTGGCAACCATCGTGTCGCCTGGTACGACGGGCGAAACGCCCTCGGGTGTTCCCGTGATGATCACGTCACCCGCGTGCAGTGTGTAAAAGGATGATGCGAATGCAATCAGGCCGGGCACATCTATGATCAGATCGCTGGTATTGGCTTTCTGGCGCACCTCGCCGTTGACCGTGATCAGTAGATCGAGCGCGCCGGGATTGTCGATTTCGTCTTTCGTCACGAGCCACGGGCCGAGCACGGTGTACGTATCAGGTGACTTTCGGAAGCTGCGCTCTTCCGGTCCGCGAATCGTCATGTCCAGGCCGATGCTGTAACCGGCAACATGATCGAGCGCCTGTTCGCGCGCTATGTTGCGTCCGCACTTACCGATCACAACGGCAAGCTCCACTTCGTGATCGTTGCGCCGGTCCGTGTACACGAGACGCACGTTGTCACCCGCACCGATCAACGAACTGCCTGCCTTGAGAAACAGGCCTGCCTTCTCGATGTGGTTGATCATGTTGCCATGATGTAGATGCTGATCCGCGAGCACTTCCTGCAGATGTTTCGTGTAGTTGACCGGCGCGGCAATGATTTTTCCCGGGTTCGCAACGGGACTCAGCAGCCGCACTTTGTCTAGCGGGATGGCGGGTGCGTGCTTTTTCAGTTGCGTCGCCCGTTCACGCACCGCGTCGAGATTTGCGATCAACGGATCACTAGCGGGGAGCGGGTAGCGTACCTGTGGCAGTACGTCCAGTGCCTGCGTGACGTCATAAACCACGTTTGCTTCGACAATGCCGAAGCAGTCTGCACCGAACCGACAGAATTTCATTGTTTGCGTCTCCTGGGTATGCTGCCGACCCTGTATCGGCACAACACCGAACGTTATTCGCTGCGACATGATCCGTCGAGATCTGGGCTGTGATAGGCCCTATCAAAATTATTGATCGATTATTTCTCGGGGAAATTGACATCAACGGCGTTCGAAGGTGAGTGGCCCGACGGGGCGAGCATCAGATACCAAGGACTGGATTCGGGAAAGCGGCAGGGGTCTTAGTGGTTGAAGGCCCGCTTGGTTGGCGATACGCCAGTGGCTGATATCCGCAGGGAATTCTACGCAGTGACGGTGGGATCGGATTGCCGCGGTATGACGATCCGGTAGGCTGGCCGAGTGAGAAAGCGGTCGTCGCGCGCAACGCCCCCGCGCTGCGCGACTCGCCGCTCCGTTACATCTGCGCGCCGATCATCCAGGGAACGAATTCCTCATTGCCGACGCCCAGCGCTTCGCTTTTGCTCTGACGGCCAGACGCGACCTCGATGATCATCCGGAAGATCTCTTCGCCTTTTTGTTCGACACTCGTCGTGCCGTCCATGATGTCGCCGCAATTGATGTCCATGTCGTCAACCATTCGCTTGAACATCACCGAGTTGGTCGCGAGCTTGATCGACGGCGCGGGCTTTGCGCCGAAGCACGAGCCGCGGCCCGTGGTGAACACGACGAGATTCGCGCCACTAGCGATCTGACCGGTCGCGCCCATCGGGTCGTAACCCGGCGCATCCATGAAGACGAGCCCGCTCGTGTTCGAGTGTGCGGCGGCGCGCTTCGCCGCGCAGCGTTCCTCGCCGCGAGAGGTAGAACGTTTTGCGACGATTCTCGAACGCATGCGCGACGCGATAGCGCGCGCGGATGTCGACGTTGAAGCCGCGATGGACAGCGAGTTTCACACCGCGCTCGCCGCGGCTTCGCACAACCGAGTGCTCGATCAGTTTTATGCGAGCATGATCGGCATGTTACGTGAACATATCGCCAGCAATACCTACGAGGCGACTGCTAACAATGCGAACGCGGCGCTGCAGTCTCGTGACCGTTTGATACAGCACGAGGCGATCTTTTTTGCGATTCGCGAACGCAACCCGGATGCCGCACAGCAGGCGATGTACGCGCACATCGACTATGTAGGAAGGCAGTTTAACGTTTAGAGCGGCTAACACGACCCAGACATCGAGCCCCGGGGCCCGTACACTGCAGAACGTGGCGGGCATTTTCGTATCCGTTGGAGTCGTTCATGCGTGGGCGTGCAGACGATTGTTGAGGGGTGAGGTTGGAAGAGCTGACGACATCACGCGGATCATGTCGCAGTGCGTTGAGCACGCGCTGACTATTCGTTTCTTTGCCGGCGCTCCGTGCAGCTTGCTGACGGAGCGCTTTTTCTTTTGATAGCACGTCGCACGGAAAGCGGCATTGATCCGCCAGTCTGAGCGCGACCGGGCCCCACACGTAGCTCGTTTCGACCCATAGCCTCGGTCCTATGAACCCATAGCCCCGTCGGCAATTGTTTGAGCGCCTGTCGATCGATACATTCCTTCACAGCAACGACACACGTGACTCGCGACACACGGCTTCAGCCGGCGTCGTCGCGAGCCGCGCCAATCCGCGCATGATTAGGCCCCCATAGAGGTGTGCCGCCATGCGAGTGGTCACGGACATCATAGATAACGAACGGAGACAAGAAGTGCGCCTCTCGATCCATGTCGCGACGCTAACACTGTTAGCCATCGCGCCTGGCGTGGCCTGCGCTCAGGCGTCGGTCACGCTTTACGGTTCCATTGATGGCAGCTTGCGTTACCTTACGCATGCGAACGCTGCCGGCGACGGACAAGTACTTACAGGCGGTAAGGGTCTGTACCAATCGAATCGCTTCGGCTTCACCGGCGTCGAAGATCTCGGCGGTGGACTCAAGGCGCACTTCAAACTGGAGGAGGCATTCGATAGCGGCACCGGCGCGTTCGGCACGGCTGGCGTGATGTTCTCACGTGAAGCGACGGTCGGCCTGAGCGGCCCGTGGGGCGACGTGAATATTGGCCGCCAGTTTTCGGTCAGCGCGCGTACGGTGTCGAGTTTCGACCCGTTCAATTTCTGTTATCTGAGCATTACGCCGCTGTCGAAAGATATCGCCGGCACCTCGTCGGATCGCTTCGACAACGACATTCAGTACACGGGTCAGTTCGGCGGCTTGACCGCGCGCGCCGAGTACGTGCCCGGCGGCGTGCCCGGCAGCATCAAGACCGGCACCGCGGTGGCGGCCGGTGCGACTTACCGGATCAGCGGCGTGCGGTTCGGCGCGGCCTATACGCAATGGGACGATTTCGGCGGCCCAGGGCTCAACCGTCATCAGGTGAGTGGCGGCGCGGACTATCACTTCGGCTCGCTGCGCGTGACCGGCGGCTATATCGGCGACTGGCAGAACGCGCACCCGGCGGAACTGTTGTCGCGCGATCTGTGGATCGGCATGACCTATTCGTTCTCCCCCGCGTTCAACCTGACTAACGCGCTCTACCGAACCGATTATGATCAGGGCGGCAAGAAAGGCTCGAAAACGCTCGTGATGTCGGGTATCACTTACTCGCTGTCGAAAGAGACGCTGCTGTTCGCGGAAGTCGACAATACCCGCTTCACCGGCACTTCGATCGTGAACAGGCAGAGCAATCAGTTCGGCGTCGGCGCCGGCATCAGCAAGCGGTTCTGACAACAGGCAAGCACGCTTATTTAACGTCGCGACCATCGTGGGCGCGACCTGACGGAGCATCGATCATGCGTATTCTCGACTCTCATTTCCACTGGTGGCCGCGCTCGATCTTCGAGGCGCTGTGCAAGCGCGAAGGCTATCCACGTGCGGAGAGCAACGGCAAGAACGGTTACACGTACTGGCGCCAGGAAGGCGGTGTCGCGCGTTTCAATCTGGGAGAGGAGTGGTTCGATCTCGACAGGCAGATGGCGCATATGGATGGGCTCGGCTATGAGGTCGACGTGGTCGCGTCGATCGGACCGTTTTCGCTGCATTTCTCGGATCTGCCTGTTGAGGAAGGGCGCGAGGCGGCGATGCTGTGGAACGAGGAAATGGCCGGCGCGCAACGCCGCTATCCGGGCCGGCTGTGGGCGACCGCCGCGGTGCCGCTGCGCGACACTCAGGTAGCGATCGAAGTCGTTGACCACGCGATCAACAAGCTCGGCCTTTGCGGCGTGAATCTGCCGGGCAGCGTCGGCTCGCTCGACCGGATCGACGCCGAACGGCTCGAACCGTTCTACGCGCATATCGAAAAGCTCGGCGTGCCGCTGTTGCTGCATCCGACCGATTCGATCTTCCCGGAGATTCTCGACGGCTATGACGGCGCGTTGTATCTGAGCCTCGGGCGCGTGATCGACGTCAGCGTATCCGCGTGCCGGTTGGTGCTATCGGGGATCATGGAGCGTCATCCGGATCTGAATATCATCATGTCGCACACCGGTGGCGCGCTGCCGTATCAGGCGGGGCGGATGGACAAGAACGCGAAGAAGGCCAGGCTGCCGAAACCGCCGAGCACCTATATCAAGCGCATGTACACCGATACGGTGTCGCCGCACGAAATGGGCATCCGTTACGCGATCGAGTTTTACGGCGCCGATCATGTGATGTACGGCAGCGACTATCCGTGCTGGGATCCGGCTACCGCGTTGCAACTGTTCGAGGAAGTCGGCGTGTCGAAAGAGGATCAGGACAAGATCTTCTACGGCAACGCGCGGCGCCTGTTCGGTTTGCCGGACGCCGTCTGAGGATCGCCATGCTCGCCACACCAGAGCGCCATACGATCGATCTCGAAGCACTGATCGACCAGCGCAAGCTAGGCCGCTTCCAGATATTCGTCGCGCTGTTGTGCGCGGCCGCGTTGCTGGTGGACGGCTTCGACACGATGGCGATCGGCTATGTCGCGCCGGCGCTGATCAAGGCGTGGGGCATCGATCGCGCCGCGATGACGCCGGCCTTCGTGACCGGTCAGATCGGCCTGATGCTCGGCTCGATGATCATCGGCCCGCTCGCCGACCGGTTCGGCCGGCGGCCGGTGATGATCTTCAGTTGCGCGGCTTTCGGTCTGCTGTCGCTCGCGACGATGCGCGTCACGTCGGTCGGCGAGCTGGCCGCGCTGCGGTTTCTGATCGGCTTCGGTCTGGGTGGCGGCATGCCCAATGCGCTCGCGCTGACGAGCGAGTACATGCCGGCTCGCGTGCGCGTGACGGCGACGATGATCATGTTCTGCGGCTTTTCGATCGGCGCGGCGCTGGGCGGCTGGGCGGTCGCGCGGCTGATCGTCGATCACGGCTGGCAGGTGGTGTTTCTGATCGGCGGTGTGATTCCGCTCGGGCTCGCGGTGCTGCTCGCGCTGCTGTTGCCCGAGTCGCTGCGCTATCTGGCGGCGAGCGGCAAACATCCGCAACGGCTCGCGCGCTGCGTGCGGCGCATTGCGCCCGAGGTCGACCCCGAAGGCCGCGCTACGTTTGTCGTGAAGGAGAAACGGGCGAGCGGTCTGATCGTTCGCGAGCTGTTCACGGAAGGCCGCACGCGTATGACGCTGCTGCTATGGACCATGACGTTCATGGTGCTGCTTGCACTCAACCTGCTGGGAAGCTGGCTGCCGGTCATACTGCACGATTCCGGTCTGCCGCTCGCAACCGCGGCGGGCGTCACGATCGGCTATCAGGTTGGCGGTGCGTTCGGCGATCTGCTGCTGGGCCGTTTCGTCGATCGGTATGCGCCGTTCCTCGTGCTGGTCGTCACGTTCGTGATTGCATCCGTGGGGATCGTCTGCCTGGGTCTCGCCGGCACGAACGTCGCGATGCTCACGGTGCTGATCTTCGTGGTGGGGTTCGGTGTGATCGGCGGCGTCGGCGCGTCGGATGCGCTGGTCGCGACCTGCTATCCGACCGGGATGCGCGTGACGGGACTTGGCTGGGCGATCGGCGTGGGCCGCTTCGGTGCGGTGCTGGGACCCACGTTCGGCGGCTTTGCGCTGAA
>Ga0310811_10005250_pt1 | contig 16363 bp, 8 predicted proteins | sample YCmetagenome_FD_207642 | JGI IMG/M metagenome (GOLD analysis project Ga0310811, IMG submission 207642) | Soil microbial communities from experimental microcosm in Duke University, North Carolina, United States - YC | ecosystem: Engineered > Artificial ecosystem > Soil microcosm > Unclassified ...
CTCGCTCGGTCACTTGCTTGATCGCTTCGATCTTGAACTCATCCGTGTACCGCTTGCCACTCATACCGACCTCCTCGATTGCCAGAAATTATGGCTCGAAGATGTCTACGAAAGGCTGGGCGGTCCAGACATCGCGAGGTCGCGGGCTAAAATTCAAAATGAGTATCACCTCTTCCAAGCATCCGATGGCGTCAGGAAACGACGCGTGGCCAAAGAGGGCGAGGAAAGGGCTCGTCAGATTGATGACCAGCCACCGCTTCGAACACTGACTGTCTATTCAGATGAGAGTGGGAAGACGGAGAACTTTCTCATTGTTGGTAGCGTTTGGTTCCTCAGAGGCGAGGATGTCAATAACGTCAGCAATGCCCTGAAAGAATGGCGTGAACGTACAGATTTCAAAGATGAGCTTCATTTTACAAAGATCACTGATCGAAACGTCGACCACTATCTGAAAGTCATCGACATTCTGGACAAATTCGCTGCCACGATTAGTTTTCGGGCAATCACTATTGAGCGAAGAGGGCATTCAGACATTCCAAGGGTCATTGATGACCTCCTTCTGCATTTGTTAGTGCGTGGCATTCGACATGAGCATGAAAGTGGTCGGGCCCCGCTGCCTCGCTCCTTAAGCATTTTCAAGGACGCCGAAGAAGAGGTTCGAGACAGGCTATCCGTTGCCAACCTGGAGCTCGACCTCAAAAATGTTGCCAAAGCGCAATTTAACAATGAACTCCATGTCTCTCTCGTTCATGCCATAGACTCGAGGTCACTTGTTCCAATCCAACTGGCAGACCTCTTCATAGGAAGCCTTAATCGACGGCTTAACGTGGCTCAGAACGGAACCCATGCCAAGGATAGGTTTGCCAGTGCATTCCTGGGACTATTTGCAGGAGACGGCGAGCAACAACAGTACGACCAAGGCGGTGACATGACCGTCATCGATAAATTCTAGAGATCAATTGGGAGACACATGAGCATGCATATCATCGTCGCTCACATCGACAAGCCATTGTCAGAACCAGCCGAACAATTTGCAGTAGACATCAGAGGTTGGCCCATTCTTCTTCCCTAAGGGTAGTTCGAATTTCCGCTACCTGGAACCGAACCGACGACGTCCGGGTTGCCCCAAGGGCCCAAGCAGAAAATTCTTCGAAATAGCGACTACCCCCAAGAAAAGATGGGTCAAAGTACTCAACCAGGCAACCATCTAGTCGACATCGTTCTAGGGAGTGGACGGATGTAAGGAGTGTGGCTGGGAAAACCGCCGGGGCGCACATGGTGGTCACCAGACGGCGCTGGATGGCCTCCTGCCTTAGCTGCTGCCATCGGCCTCAAATCTAGTGGTACCAAGACTCGCTGTTCCGTCCTGCCCGCGAATCCTCCAGGAGCCCGACCTTGCTGAGCCTCAAAACCCAGTTTCCCATCAACGAACGCACCGAGCCCGAGCAGCTTCTCGAAGCCATTCGTGTCTGGATTGCCGGCAGTCCGCACTACACGCTGGCGCCCGTGATGAAAGCACAGACCACTCTAAGCGATGAGGGGAGACACGAGGCACTCGGCGAACGGCTCCTCACAACAAGCATCATCCAGCACGGCAAGCATTTCTGCGGTGCGCAGCTCGAAAAGCGTGACAATGAGGGGCGGACCTGGCTGACCGAAGTGACGGGTTGCCGGCGCGACGACGCTTTCTGGGTCTCGGTTCTGCTGCATGTCGACTCCGAGTTGCCGGTTGAGCGACTCGACCAAGGTCGGCGACCGCATATCCTCAAGACCATCATGACCAACATCGGCGGTGGACTCGATGGCGCGCTCCAAGTATCCGACGCGCCACACTACCTTGGTGAAGGCGACATCGAGCTTGCTGCACGCTTGATAGCGGGTGAAGCGGCCTGCAACATGCCTATTGTCTTCATCAGTATGACCGCCACCGGCCGACTCCACGTCGACCCCAAGCAACTCGCACAATGGCTGTCGGGGATGGCACATGTTGTAGTCGAGCCATCGAGGCAATTTTCCGTCCGCCTAGCTCGCGCGACCTACAACGAAAACGCCTATGGCGGTGCTGTTGCCATTTACTGGCCTGATGGAATTGGAAAGTGGACATTCCTGCCCCGCTTGGACGACGAAGAAGCCGCCCAGGTCATGCAGCGGTCGATCTCGCGCAAGGTGCGCCAGTCGCTTCTCTCGCAGCGCACACTCCAGGACTGCACTTGGTCTTACGTTCAGGAGCTCCGTTCGCGACAGCGCGTGCAAGAGCTCCTTGAAAGCGGAACGGCAAAGATTGAGGAATTCGTCAATGCCTTCGACTCCGAACACGCGTCGCGCCAAGCGCGCATAGATGAGCTTGAAGCAGAGAACCGTCGCCTTCGCCACCGTAGACCGGACTATGCGCCTCGCATCGAGCAAGACGGCAGCGATAGACCACTCCAGCTCGCGTCTGGGCTCGAAGATCTCTACCAGGGCGAACGGAACGCCATCTTAATGGACCTTGTCCATGCAGCCCTCAACTCGGTCGAGAAAGACACGCGCCGCTATGAGGTTCTGACCGATCTTGCTGCCCGAAACGCACTCGACAGTGAAGCCGGTGAAATCACTGAACGCATCAAAGTTCTCCTCAAAGGCTACTCGTCAATGAACGGCTCACTACGATCCGACCTAGAAGCCCTGGGATTTGAGATCAATGAAGAGGGCAAGCACCACAAGCTCGTCTTTCGCGGCGCCGAGCGCTTTCATATCGTGCTGTCGAAAACGAGTAGCGACAGGCGTGCGGGCAAGAACGCAGCCTCGTTGATAAAACGCCTTCTCTTCTGACCGATGGCTCCCAACAAGTCCCGCAACAAATTATCTTTGGACGCATCTTGACACTAACCGATACACCCATCTTATCGTACTATTTCAAGGGGCGACTGCCACTGCGGGAAGAGCGCGTCGTCATCTCATCGGTCTCAGCCGCCGAGTTCCTTCTCGTCCATAGTAGCGAAAGGATTAAGCCCAACTACTACCCCTTCCGGACGATGGGGCTCCGTATGCATGGTCATCTTCAATGGGCGCAGATGCCTCGGCAACGCATTCGCTTACTGACGGACGAGATCCTGGTTAACACCACGCCCTCTCATGGTGCGTATGCTCTCTACGGCAGTGAGGCGCTGTCCCAGCTCATCAATGACCGTGACGATGCGTCTTTCGCGTTCTGCATTCGCAACCTTGCTCGCCACCAGCAGCGGGTCCTTAGGGCACGGTTCGGCTTCCTGACAACCCATCGCATCCGCGTTTTGCCTCTGACGCGCGAGATCGCGCGTGACATTCCCGACCTGCTTGCAAAGTTCCTTGAGCACAATCAACCAAAGGCTGACTTTCGGAACACCTTAAACGACCTGCTAATTCTCGCAACAGCCATGAACAGGTCTGCGACTCTCCTAACCGAGGACCGGGTTCTCGAAGCTTTCGCCACCCGCATCCACAAAGTAGTCGCAAATCCGATCGGTGGCAGCCTCGTGCTGCTCAATTTTGACAACACATCCAACCCGCCATCACGAAACAAGACCGAGTCAAAGGGGTACATCAACACCCGGCTCCGCCAAAGCGAATCGTAACTCCCGCTGATGAGTCTGCACCAGTCGAAACTGAACAAAGCTGAAGAGTTCTGGCTATGTTTGGGTATCGCATAACGCCCCGCTTTATCGGACTTGAAATCGCTATTGTCAGATGACTGCGATACGGCCACTCACGACAGCAACGACCCTCATGCTTGCCGCATTCCGAATACAAAAAGCGAGCCACTAACCCCTAGTTGCTCGTGGCATTGACTGGAGAAGAGCGGGAAGAGTCAAGCGGGTGAAGGATATTTATTCCGGTCGCCGAGCGTACATCGCTGGCGTCTTCAAAAGTCTGCTTCACATATGGCACTCCACGCTCTTAAGAGAACGAGAGCCCCTGCGAAGATCTAGCTGCCCGATCGATTTTCCCGCGTACGGCATCGCTTCGCGTGGTCCGAGCACCGACTCTTCTATGAGCGCGCAGACTCTCGACGCCTCTTACGTGCTTTAATGCGTTGATACATCAGGGGGGGTATGGATTGGGAGCGAGTCAATGTTGGACGAATTGGCGGAAAGGGGACCAGTTTCTTAGAAACCTTCTCCAGCGCTATCAGGCCAACACCATCGCTTATCATCCTTGACCACTGAGGATGTACGCTCACTTGGCGAAAGCAAACTAGTCAACCGTTTGCACCATCGCCACCGAATATCTAGAAAGGACCATCCATGGCCGTCAACCTGAAAACCCTATCGGCAACCGAACTACAGACACTCATCCAAGACGCAAGCGCGTATTTGGAAGGTGCTCGAAAGAACCTAGTGAAAGATATCAAGGCCAAGATTGATGCCCTACTCCAAGAGTCAGGTCTGACCCTCGATGACGTCTACCAGCGTCGTGCCGCGAAACACACCAAGGGCAGCAAAAGCCATCTGAAGGGCTCAACGGTTGCACCAAAATACCGAAACCCGGAAGACCCGGCCCAGACTTGGACTGGGCGTGGTCGCCAGCCAGCCTGGTTTGCTGCCGCCCTTAAAAAGCGTGGCGTAACTGAGGAAAGCCTTCTCATTGGTGGTGGCAAGGCAACGACCAAGAAGGCCACAAAGAAGACTACCAAGAAGATTGCAAAGAAGGCCGTGAAGAAAGCAGCTCGCAGGAAAGCCAAGGCCTAAGCCATCTGGTACTTCTCCAGGTACAAAAAGCCCCGCGATTGCGGGGCTTTTCTTTGGTCGATGCTCAGTGGAGCGCATGGTTCTTTGGGCAACCCAAGCAAGGTCGATAGTGACCCCAACGTCCGCGTCTCTCAGAACCCAACAAGCACCCACACACGTAGCAAGTATCACCTTCGCCCCTGCTCCATCGCCACAACCGATAGCACTGATAGGAGATGGCCAGGGTGGTGGCTGCAAGTCCACCTAAGAAGATCCACTCAGGCACACCGGACTGAACAGGCTTGCTACCAAGGCCTGTTGGCAGGTTACTCAGGGTACTTAGAACCCAGGAGGCCAGGGTGCCTAAGAACACTGGCATGAGGCATGGAAGCAACATTCTTAGCTGCATCTTGGCGCTATAGGACATGGAACCCCTCCCCTGGAATGATGGAACCCGGCGAAAGCTTGCAATGCTTAGGTCTCAGAACCTGAGACCCCAAAGCCCAGTCATTTTCCGGGGGTAAACCCATGACCACTAAGCTCAAAGATGGGTTCTCAGATGAATCCCCCCTTTTGTTTCTAGGTTCACCAGGGACATCGACGACATGTTGCTGCCATCCTGGTGCACGAGTAACAACCTGATAGGCGAACTTCGGGCCAAAGGATTCGAACAGAGCAATGTTGACGGCAACGCACTGCAAGCCAGACTGAGTGGTGACATCCTCATGTCTCGTAGTGCAAGGCTGTGATGCACGTGTGCCGCCTGTAGAAAGGCATCATAGGACCACGCCCGTTACATATTCAGTTGGCCGGCACCACAGACGCTGCAGCCATCCGACAACGGACATCGATGTAGTGATCCCGACCATCGTCGGTAAGCAAGATGCACTGGCCGGCTTGAAAGTCGCCATCGAGTCTGACCTGATCGCCGCCGTCACCTTCGCCCGCCCGCGTGACGGTGATGTGGTAGTCCGTCTCCGCATGGCGATAGTCCAGCTTGAACGACTGCCAATCGCCAGGCAGCACGGGTGCAAAGCAAAGGTGTTCACCTTCCATGCGCAGGCCAAGCAGTGATTCCACCAAGAGTCGGTACATCCAGCCCGCCGAGCCGGTGTACCAGCTCCAACCACCGCGCCCTATGTGCGCGGCCGCCGCGTAGACATCGGCTGAGACGACGTATGGCTCAATCTTGTAGACCTCCATGCTCTCTGCAGTCAGGCTGTGGCCGACTGGATTGATCATGCGTAGCAACTCCCACGCACGCTCGCCATCACCCAACTTGGCAAAGGCCATGGTTGCCCATATCGCCGCATGGGTGTACTGACCGCCGTTCTCGCGCACGCCAGGCACATAGCCCTTGATGTAGCCGGGATCGGGTACGGAGCGATCGAACGGCGGATCCAGCAACTGGACCAGTCCGATGCCGCGACGCACTAGCCGCTGATCCAGCGAAGACATGGCCTGTCGCCTGCGAGCATCACCGGCAGCACCCGACAGAACCGACCAGCTTTGTGCGATCGAGTCGATCTGGCATTCGTGGTTGACGGACGATCCCAGCGGCGTTCCGTCGTCGAAGTAGGCGCGCCGATACCAGGCGCCATCCCAGCCATGCTGTTCGAGGTTTTCCTTTAGTTTTGCAGCCTCGGCTTCGCAGCGCTCGGCAAATACGGTGTCATCGTGCAGACGAGCGATGGGCGCGAACTGCAGCAACACGTCATAGAGGAAGAAACCGAGCCAGATGCTTTCGCCGCGGCCATGCTCGCCCACCCGATTCATGCCGTCGTTCCAGTCGCCGCAGCCGATCAACGGCAATCCATGCGAGCCGCGTGGCGTGGCGTGCTCAATGGCGCGCACACAGTGCTGGTAAAGCGTTTCGCGCAGCTCCGAATGCGCGGGAAGATCGTAATAGGACTCATCGTCGAGATTGACCTGTCGCCCTTCGATATAACCGGCGATTTCGTCGAGCACGCCGCGATCTCCCGTAGTGACGACGTAACGGCAGGTGGCCAAGGGAAGCCACAGGAAATCGTCGGAGCAACGAGTACGTACACCACGATCCAGCGGCGGGTGCCACCAATGCTGCGCGTCGCCTTCCGGAAACTGATGAGCGGCGCAGAGCAGAAGATGCTGACGCGCGCGATACGGGGCGGCATGTACCATCGCCATCGAATCCTGCAGTTGGTCGCGAAAGCCAATGGCGCCCCCGGATTGGTAATAGCCGCTACGGGCCAGGAAGCGACAGGCGATGGTCTGGTACATCAACCAGCCGTTGACGAGCACATTGACCGCAGGGTCGGGCGTCTGCACTTGTATTTTGCCAAGCGTCCAGTGCCAATGTAGCCGCACGGCGTCAAGGGTGGCCGCCGCGGTGCCAAGTGTGCGGCATCGTTGCACCAGTTCGACCGCTGCCTTGGTGTCACTGGCCATGCCGAGCCGGAAGATGATTTCGTACTCGTCACCGTCATCCAGTTCAAAGGGGATCTGGATGGCTCCGCAGGGGTCCAGCCCTGCCCCCACCTGCCCCGACAGGCGCGCATTCGTCATTGCCGCGGGCGCACGTGTACTGCCATTGCGGCCGAGGAATTCGCTGCGGTCGCCACTGACCCTGCGCGCGGCATTATCGACGTCGAAAAACGCCACGCGATCGGGGAATTCCGTGTTGTAGGCATTGCGCGCAAATATCGCCCCGGTAACCGGATCGGACTCGGTGACCGTGTGCATGGCCATACGGGAACGCAAATCACCCAGTACCCACTCGACATAGCCGGTCGCGGACAGCCGCCGCATGCGACCGGAGCCATTGCGCACTCTCAGCACCATGAATTTGACAGGCAAATCCAGCGCCACGTAGACCCATAGTTCCGTGCGAATACCATCCTCGCTGTGCTCGAACACGCTGTAGCCGAACCCGTGTCGGGTCAGATACGCGCCGTCGCCACGTCGCGGCAACAGTGTGGGTGACCAATAACGCCCGGTTTGTTCGTCGCGCAGATAGATGGCCTCGCCACTCGCGTCGGTCACCGGATCATTACCCCACGGCGTCAGGCGGAATTCGTGCGCGTTTTCAGCCCAAGTGTAGGCCCCTCCACTTTCGGACACGATGGTGCCGAACTGAGAGTTGGCCAGCACGTTGACCCATGGGGCCGGCGTGGTCCGTCCGGCCTCCAGCGTGATGACATATTCGGTGCCGTCGGCGCTGAACCCGCCGTAGGGGCTACGTAGAAGCAACGTGTCTGGCACCGGTTCGGGCACCGGGCGGGCTCCGCCAAACTCGGGAATCCTGCTCTCGGTGACCTGCAAGCGCGCCGGCTTGGTCCGCAGCTGGCGGCGGCCGATTTGCTCGGCGAGACTGCCTCTATCGTCGGCTAACACCAGGCGCGCGACAGCCTGCACCAGGATGCGGTCCTCGTTGGAAATTTGCTGGGCAGAGCGCACGAAGATGCCACCGGGCCGATCGATCAGGCTCGCCTCGACCCCGGACGCGATCAAGCCCATGATCTGATCCTGCAGTTGCTGGCGATAGCCCGCGTGGTCCTCGTTCCAGATCACCAGATCCACTGCCAGGCCCTTGAGTCGCCAATACGCGTGCGCCTGGACCAGTTGGCGTACCAATCCGATTTGGGCCAGATTGGATACTTGCAGCAGGACAATGGGCAGGTCGCCGGAGATCGCCTGTCCCCACAAGCCGGATTGACCACGCCGGTTCGCCCGCAGGATGTCAGCTTCCGCACGCAACGACGCGTTGGCATAAATGATGGACGTGGCCATGTGTTCGTACAGCTGCGCATCGGCCACGCTGGCATTGAGTTGGCGCAGCATGACCTGGCCATGCGTCCAGGCAAGGTCGAATACGCGGTCAGCCAGATGCCGGTCGCGATACTTCTCGATCAGGTGCATGCATGCGTCCCGATCGTCCCCAACACCGGTGACCATATCCACCAACGCCGACTGTTCGGGCTCAAGCGTGATGCGGCAGCGAATAGCGATGATCGGATCGAGCACCGAGCCCTCGCTGCCCGATAGGCGGCCATGACTATCGGTAGATGGATCCATCGCCACGGGGTCGGCCAGGCTACGCCCTCGGCCAATAAAGCGGGCGCGATCGGTCTCATAAGAGATTTCATCGATATCGGCATCGTGCACGGCCATGAGGTGACACATCCAGGGCACGAGGTCGCTGCTGGAACGTGGCCGACGCGTGCAGACGATGGCCTGCAACGCGCGTATCAGCTCGGTTTGCACAAACAAATTGCTGAACGCCGGATGCAGCGCGTCGGCGATCACCGGAGCCAGAACCACTTCGGCATAGCTGGTGATTTCTATAGTGCGGCGCATACGCCCACGGTTGGTGAGCCGGATGCGGCGAAGCTCGATGTCGTCCTCGGGGGATACGACGATTTCGGTATGCGCATCGAAGTCACGCTCCCGCACGCGAAACTCGGCACGCGCGCTGGAGAAAATAGCCTCGTAATGCTCTGTTTTCTTCAGCATTGGCTGATGCGCGGTCGACCAGCATTCGCCGCTGGCCACATCGCGCAAATAACAGAACATGCCCCAGTTGTCGCAGCTGATGTCCTCACGCCATCGCGTAACGGCCATATCCCGGAAACGGCTATAACCACCGCCGGCGCTGCTGACCATGACGTGATAGCGGCCATTGGAGAGCAGTTGCACCGCCGGCCACATCCGGTCCGGATCGGTGAACACGCGTAAGGTGGCTTCCAGTGCAGGCGTGGGTCCATGGGAGGCGGAAAATTCTGCGGTATGCAGATACTCCACCGCGGTCTTGGGCATGCGCTCCTGCAACAGGAGCAGCGTTGCCTGCAGACTGGGGTCTGATTCAAAGCGCTTCTGCATCGGTTGTTGCCGAAGCACGAAATCCAGGGCCAACAGGCTCATGCCCTGGTGATGGGCCATGAACGAAAGGATCACCGCCGCAGTCTGTCCGCGCGGCAAGCGCGCCGGGGTGTAATCAACCGCCTCATACAGTCCAAAGCGCCCTTCCAACCCTTCATTGGCCAGCCGCTGCAAATTGGCACAGGCCGCCTCGGGCGCCACCATCAGCGCCAACGCCGTGGCATAGGGTGCCACCACCAACTCCTCGCCCAAGCCTCGCTTGAGGCCCAGGCCAGGGACGCCAAATGCGCGGTATTGATAGTTCAGATGCGCATCCACCGTGTTGTACCCGGATTCGGAGATTCCCCAGGGCGCACCGCGTTGATTGCCGTATTCGATCTGCCGGGCTACGGCGGCACGGCACGTCTGGTCGAGTAGCGTCCCTTGGTAGCTGGGCATGACGAGCATGGGCATCAGGTACTCAAACATCGAGCCTGTCCAGGACAGCAGCACCGGCTTACCGTCCGTCGTTGTCAGTAGCCGCCCGAGCGTGAACCAACTTTCCTGCGGCAACTGCTCCTGGGCAATGGCGACGAAACTGGTGAGCCGGGCCTCGGAAGCGAGCAAGTCGTAAAAGCCTGCGTCGAGCCTGCGCTCGTCCAGGTTGTAGCCAATAGCGAGCAGATCGCGCTGCGTGTCATAGAGAAAGCCGTATTCCATAGCGGCAAGCTCACCCAACTGTCTCGCCAGTAGCCCGATCATCTCGATCAAATCGGCAGCAGCACGCTGCGCCTGTGCCGAGGCGCCCGGCGATGCGGCGGCACCAAGATCGTCGTCAGCAGCCGCCAACTGACGCAAAGAAGGGGTGCCGTTTTGCAAGGCCCCTTCATCCATGGCTGACTCCGATACGAAACGGCCGAGATAGGCACTGGCATCGCGGCACTGCATGATCATTGCTGACAGCCAGAAACCAATGTCATCTTGAGGGTCAGTCGCCAGCGAGGTGGCGATGGCTTCACTCTCCTCGAGCAATCGACTCATGCCGGCTTCCGCCTCGCCGAGCGTAGCCGGGGGTCCTGCGTAAAGGGCATCAAACCGATGCTGGAAATCGCCAAGAACGCCCATGTCGATACCGCGCGCCGTGAGCGCACTGCGCAAAACCTCGATAGTGTCTTCCAGACCATCCAGTAGTCGCGTATCGAATGGCGGATCATCGACCAGGGCCAACAACCCAGCACGCAGTGTCAGCAAATGCCCGGCGAGATTTCCGCTATCGACAGCGGAAATGTAGTGCGGCGGAAGTGGCTGCAGGGACTGCGTGTCATACCAATTGTAAAAATGCCCCCGGTGCCGCGTCATACGTTGCATGGTGTCGATGGTATGGCTGGTGCGTTCCAGCAACCGTCCTGCCGTCAGATAGCCGAGATCATATGCCGCCAGATTCGCCAGTAGCGCCAAGCCCATATTGGTTGGTGAGGTGCGGTGCGCAATGATCAGCGATGGCTTTTCCTGAATATTGTCTGGCGGCAACCAGTTTTCTTGCGGCCCAACATAAGTCTCAAAAAAAACCCAAGTTTTGCGTGCCAACGTCCGCAAGAAACGCAACTCGCTCGCCGTCGGCGCAAAAGCGACACGCGCCGGCGGTTTGCTCAGCCACCAGGCGATAGCCGGCGCAACCAGCCAAGACAGAACAATGGGCCCCGCCACAAGTAAGGCTACCGGGGGCTGCAGCGCCAATGCCGATAAAACAACCACGGCGAGGCACGGTGCGATCCACATCAGGCGATAGAGCCCCGTCAACGTCGCCACGCTGCTGCGCTCAATCTCCCGCGAAGTGCTCCACTGCAGCAGGTGTCGTCGGCTGATCGCCACGCGCCACAGTGTTCGCACCACCGCATCCACGCTGTAAAGCGCTTCGTGCGGCAGCCATACCAGCATGAGCATGGCACGCAGAAAATGCTGGCCAGTTGCGCGAAATGTCACGCGAAGGTGCTGATCAAGCGGCACGTCACGCGACTTCTGAAGCAGGCCGAGCAGCGATGTCAGAAGCGGGGGTAACAACAGGACAGCCAGCACTCCGACAGTCCACCAGGCCACTGGGGACATGGCAAACCAGCCCAGCAAAAGCAAGGCAAGCAACGCAGACGGGACCAAGCTACGGCGCAGATTGTCGAAGATCTTCCAGCGCGATAGCGCCGACAAGGGGTTTGACCCATACACTTTGCTCGGCGCCGGAGCACGGGGCGACAACCAGGGCAATAGCTGCCAATCACCACGGATCCAGCGATGCCTGCGATTGGTATCCGCGCTGTAGCGAGAGGGATATTCTTCGTACAGCTGCACGTCACTGATCAGGCCCGATCGTGCATAACAACCTTCTATCAGATCATGGCTAAGGATGCTGTTATCGGTAAACCGATCGTCGATAGCGTACTCAAAGGCATCCAGATCGTAGATACCTTTGCCAATGAACGAGCCTTCCCGAAACAGGTCCTGGTAAACATCCGACACGGCGCGCGTATAGGGGTCGATACCCGCGTCGCTGCCAAACAGCCTCGCGTAGATCGAGCGAGCAGCGCTGGGCAGGCTAATGCCGACCCGCGGCTGAAGAATGGCGTAGCCGCCCACGATCTGTCGTTTGTCTGCATCGTAGATCGGTCGATTGAGTGGATGAGCCATGGCACCGATGAACTGACGCGCCGTGCCACGTGGAAGCTGCGTATCGACGTCAAGGGTGATGACATACCGCACGTCCTTCAGTGCGGTGATGCGGCCGACAATCAAGGAAAATCGATCCGCGTGCCTCCCACGAAGCAGCGCGTTTAAGTCGGCTAGCTTTCCTCGCTTGCGCTCGTAACCCATCCATACCTTGTCGATGGCATTCCAACGCCTCTGACGATGAAACAGAAAGAAGCGATCAACACTCGCATCGGCATAAGCCTCATTGAGGCCGTCGATTCGCTGCTGCGCCATCTGAAGCAATAGCGCATCCTGCTCCATCACCTCGGCTCTTGCGTCCGTGAAATCGGTGAGCAACGCGAAGTGCAGGTACGCGTCACGATTGGCAAGAAAGCGAACCTCAAGGCCTTCGACGAGGTCATCGACATCTTGCGCGCAGGAAAACATGGATGGGATCACCACCAGGGTACGCACCTGGCTCGGCAAGCCCTCCGAGTAGTCCATGCGGGGTAGCATCTGCGGCTTCACCACGACGGACGCCAGCCAGTTCACCAGACTGATCGAAAGTTGGCTAGTAACCAGGACAATGGGCAACGCGATCAGCGGGCGCCAGAGGCCATGTACGCCATTGATCACGAGTCCATGCAGCAGAGGCCATGCGAGCACGATCGTCAGCAGCATGATCGGTCCGAGATAGAACGTCAGAGGCGCACGGGTGACCTGTTGCTGCCAAGTCTCCGCGAAGGGGCGCCGCGCAGTGATTTTCTGCTCCAGCACAGGCAAACCCTTGTCGACGAGGTAGAAGCCGACATGCGCCCCAACTTCCTCACCACTGCCCGCCTGCGCATGCTGCCTGGCAAGCTCGATCGCGGCACGCGTCACTTCGACCTCGGATAGCGCGCTATGCCGAGCCAGTCGCTCCACTACGTGGCGATAGTGATCGCGCGTAGCGAAATCCATGGCGGCGTAGACGCCAGCCGGATCTTCTCGCAGGCTGCGCTCGACAACGCTGGTACTCTCCACGAACTCGCGCCAGTCCATGGCGGAAAGCATGCGCAGGCTACCGATGCTGTTGCCGATGGATACCTGGTCGGCCGCTTGCTGTTGCGCCTCGATCTGTACCAGGCGCTCGATGCTTAAGCCTGATTCGGCGAGATATTGTTCAATCCAGTTCAGGGGCAGCGCCAACGCAGGCCCATGGCCCTGCAGCCGCCGCGTCAATTCCGCGATGAAGGAGCTGGCCGTGGGCGGGTCTGATCGCGCCATATCGGCTACAGCGAGCACGACACTCTTGGGATCTCGTTCGGCGATTTCCGTCATCCGGTCAGCCCACTTGACCGCCAGATTGCGGTCGTTCCAGTTGACCATCACACGTGACGCGACGCGACGAAGGTTCTCGATCAGCGCCAGCCTGAGCATGATCGGAATAGCCCACAATTCGCCCAGCGTGAGTGCAGTGATAGTCTGGTATGACGTGACGAACCGACTCAGGCTTTCGTTGTCGACGCGACCGTCTCCATGGGAGATAGTCTCCAGTGCAATATCGTAGACGCGTGGAAGTTGAGCCGATGGTCCGTTGAGCAACCGCGGAAGCTCACGACTGTAGCCCTTGGGCAGATGTCTCTGTGCTGTGCGGATCTGCTCTTCGATCAGGTAATAGTTGTCGAGAAGCCACTCAGCGGCCGGAGTGATGCGGCGATCCGCACGATGGGCCCGCGTGAGCATGTCGCAGGAGTGCGCGAGCACGGCCTCATTGTCTGCCAAGCGCGTCAGCAATGAATTGCGTTGGGAACTAGCGCTGGCTCGATGCGTATGGGCCAGCGCGGCGCCGTAAAGGTCCATCTGGTCGGCGCTGTACAGCTCCGAACGAAAGGCTGGCTCCGGGGTGTGCTCAATGTGCCGCCGCCATTTTGGATTTCGACGAAAGGCGGACCTGAAGCGACGAATCTGGAGCGAAGTGAGCGGATTGCTGATCTTCAAAAGTCACCTTTCCTTTAGAGATCAAGCAGAGCGCCGAACCAAAGAAAATCCGAGCCCATGGCGATGTCGTGGTTTCGTCGCCCCGGCTTTTTCCTTCTACCCCGTTGGCGGGAAGCGTCGTGTGAAGGCGCGAGGTGCTGGCTCCGCATTGGCACAACCAAGGCGTAGCGCCGGTGAAGGCGAGGACGTGGTGGCGGCGTGTTCGCGCTAAGCGTCACACGCTCCAGCGAGGCGACCAGCCGACAGGTTGAATCGCCATCACAAACGTTAAAATAACGACGACTAAGCCGTATGAAACGAAACGCTCGTCGTAAACTTGATGGGTTTTTCCTGACTCAGTCGGCGGTACCTTCGATTGGATCCGTCCAGGCACCGGATGCATATTCATCGCAAGCCTTCCTGTGGGTTCTCTTCGCCCAGCACCCTAGCGAGGTAACTGACCCATGGTCAGTACGCTATCGCACCCAAACTGCATATAGGCCGCAACGGGCACTTACGGTCACGCGCGCTCAGTGCCGCCCCTGGGGCAATCCGACAATGGCGGCCAAGTTCGAAGAGCTCAAGACCAGCACTTCTCCTGACTCCGAATAGGCAAGCTTCCGGGTACGATCTGCGTCGTTGGCGCGCAGATCGGCCAGACGCGGAAAGGCATTGCTACCACTTCTTGGCGTAACTCTGCTTCACAGTTGTGCTGATGTACGAGTTTAATCCGTAACCCTGTGCCGCCGACGCCCCCCGCTTCTTTCAGTGGCGGGACGAATTAGAGTCCAAGGCCAGGGGATGCGGCACACGGACCTTTCGGGTTTTGACGGGGCCGGTTCGGTGGCTATGTATGTGCGGCACCGTACAGATGGATAATCGTCCGGAATACAGCATGGCATTGGGAGCAAAGAGGGGTATGCCATGTCTGGGGAGGCCATGTCTGAGCTTGCCGGTATCACGGGCAACGGTTTCGACTACACGGCGACGTACGCCACCGCCGTCCAGGACAGCGTGGTCTGGGCGGCCACTTATCGTCGGAAGGGCGACTGTCATGGTGTACGCCACGGTCGCGTATTTCACGTAGCTGCGCTGACGCCGCGAGGTCTCCAGGCCGCTCTCATGGTCGACATCGAGCAATCCTGGGGAGATAAGCACTGAGGTAGCCATGGTAAGTGTCAGAGATCTGGCCGATCACTATGTTGCGTGCCGTACAGAAGTCGCACGAGTCTTCAGTCAAGGTGACCATTAGCTTTTTGAGGTTTCCGACATGCTCGCCTCTGACGGCCTGAGACAGGATGACATCAACTACTTATTTTCGCTCAGCTATGGCGAGCTGCTGAGCATGCCGCTGGCTAGTGCCGATAGGTTATTGGCACAGGACTTGGTTGAGCCGGTTGGCTCGCTTGATGGTGCCAAAGTTAACGGTATGGCGAACTACCATGTTGGCATCACACGAAGGGGACGCGGCATGGTGTCTGCCGTGCACATGGGGCGTGAGTCTCGATTCGTTGAGCCACGCCCGTAAGTTTCGGGGATGTGATTTGATCACAGGGACGCCTCCCCACCACGGGTGGTTACCTGTGATCCTGCATTCGCTCTCGTACGGCGGCCCTAAAGGTCACGGCGAGGCGCCGAAGCTGATATCGATAGCCCGGGGGCATGCACCCCTATGTCCCCAGCCCAAGGATGCAAGAATCGGTTCCTTAGCTGACAAGGAAGAAAGGTCTGCCTACCTCGCGCCCACATGCAGATATTTCATCCCCGGATCGTCATTCATGCCGGTTTGGCGGCTTCAGTGCGGTCTCGCAACTAAACGCGCCAAGAAGCTGAGAGCGCGCAACGCCCCTTCTTCTGTCCCCGCATACCGCCGAATGCCAGGAGACAGCATCGCTGTTCAAGCACAATGGGGCTCAGGAGACTCGCCGCACTAGGTCCCGTCTTCCGCGAAACAGAGCATCAGGGTGCTAAAATCTGCCAAAGGGCACAATGAGGACAGGTATGGCTGCTGTTCCCGACCCCAGACATAACCGGCTGCTTGCGGCGTTGCCGCCGGCCGAATGGGCTCGATGGGCATCGCACCTTGAGCCTGTCGATATGCCGCTCGGCAAGGTGCTCTACGAGTCCGGCAGCCGACTAAGCCATGTGTATTTTCCGACGACCTCAATCGTCTCTTTGCTCTATGTGATGGAAGACGGCGCCTC
>Ga0310811_10005251_pt1 | contig 16363 bp, 10 predicted proteins | sample YCmetagenome_FD_207642 | JGI IMG/M metagenome (GOLD analysis project Ga0310811, IMG submission 207642) | Soil microbial communities from experimental microcosm in Duke University, North Carolina, United States - YC | ecosystem: Engineered > Artificial ecosystem > Soil microcosm > Unclassified ...
GACGTATCCCGCGCCGAAGGCGACCATCGACAGGGCCACAAGGGAGAGCCCAAAAACGAGCGGATCGTAGCCCTTCAGCCCGAATAGCAGCGAGCTGGCGGCCTGGCCCAGGCCGACCGCGGCGACCATACCGATCCCCCCGCCGATGAGCATCATCCGGAGCACCTGCCCCAACACCATGCCGCGGACGCGTGCGGCGTCCGCTCCGAGCGCCATGCGGACGCCGATTTCCCGGGTGCGTTGCGTCACCGTGTAGGCCAACACGCCGTACAGGCCGATGGCGGCCAAGAGCGTCGCGAGCACGGCAAACGAAGCGGACATCGTGCTGATCATGCGGTCGAGAAAAACGTTCTCCCGGATCTGTTGTGGCATCGTCTTCAGGTCCTCGACCGGCAGCCCCGGATCGATCGCTTTCATGGCGCCGCGGATCGCGCGCATCACCGTCTCGGGTTGCGGTGAGCGGACGTAGAAATTCATGCCGGCGGGCCGGCTGTCCTGGCGCCAGGGCGTATAGAACACTGGCGGCACCGGGAGCTTGACCTCCGAATACTTGATGTCCGGAATGACGCCGACAATCTGGATATTGAGCGAGTCGGCTGTGCTGGTCGATATGAACTTGCCGATCGCATCCTGCCCGATGTTGAACTTCTTGGCAAATGTCTGGTTGACGACCGCGACCTGAGACGCCCCGAGGTGGTCGGCGGTTGTGAACTCGCGGCCGCCGAGGAGGTGGACGCCGAGCGTCGAGAAGTACGCTGGACCGATTTCGTTATAGCGCGAGTCGCGGTCGACGTCCGGCCCCGTCGGATACCCCTGCACGTAGACCGAGTTGCCCCAATTGTTGTTGGCGAGGAGCGCCACCATGGCGCTCGTCACGCCGGTAACGCCCGGCAGGGCGCCCAGTGCCTCTTCGATCCTGGCATACAAGAGCGGCGTGCGCACGCTGTCGTACCCGGCGCGTTGCGGAGCGATGTAGAACGTGACGACACTGTCGGCGCGGATGCCCAGGTCCACGTGCGTCACGTTCACGAGGCTTCTCATGAACAGCCCGGCGGCGATGAGCAGCGCCGTGGCGAGACTGATCTGGACGGTGACGAGCGACGACCGGAACCGTGCGGCGCTCCTGGCGCCCGCGATCTGGCCGGCGTTCGACCGGATGGTCGTCACCAGATCGGCGCGCGTGTTGTGCCAGGCGGGGAACATGCCGAGGGCGATTCCGGTCGTCAGGGCGAGCGCCGCTGCGAACACGAGCACCGCGGGCTGCAGTGTGAACTGGAGCGTGTTTGTGGCGTCCGGGGGGAGGAGCGCGGCGATGCCGTGCAGCGTCCATTGCGCGACCAGGAGGCTCGCGATGCCGCCGAGTCCCGCCAGCAGCAGTGATTCGACGAGCAGCTGCGTTACGAGCCGCCCCCGGGTGGCGCCGAGGGCCAGCCGGACGCCCATCTCCATGGAGCGGCTGGCGCCGCGCGCCAACAGCAGATTGGCGATGTTGGCGCACGCGATCAACAGCACGATAGCGGTAACGCAAAACAACATCCACAGCGGTGTCTTCGCCTCGCGCTGCATGTTGCTCTGCCCGCGCCACCCCGGCGCAACCTCAACCGACTTCGCCTTGAACCGCGCCAGCGTCTGCTCGCTCATTCCCTTTTGCAGCGGGGCTTCGACGTCGGTGATGATCGGATGGTATAACGCATTGATCGCCGCCCCGGCCTGGGCCATCGAGATCCCGGGCTTCAATCGTCCGAAAACGTAGATCCAGTAGCTGCGCCGGTTATCGAAGCCACGGAACCCGGGCGACACCACCCCGCGCATGTCGATCGGGACGTAGACCAGCGGCAGGATGCCGACCGTGGTGCCGCGAAAGCCCTGGGGCGCGACGCCGATGATCGTCATGCTCTGGCTGTTCACCTTGAGCGTCTTGCCGATGACCTGGCGATCCGATCCGAAGTGCTGTTCCCAGAAGCCGTAGCTCAAGACCACGACGAAGTCGCCGCCGATCGTCTTGTCGTCGTCCGGAGTGAACAGCCGCCCCACAGCCGGACGGAGGCCGAGGGTGGGGAAGTACGATCCCGAGACATACATCCCCTCGCCCGTCATGGGCGCGTCTTCGTAGGAGAGACTCGCCCCGAACTCGTTGTGGGCGGCGAGACCGGTGAAGACGGTCTGCTGGCGCTCCAGGTCCCGGAACATCGCGTAGCTGAAGACCACCTCGCAGTCGCCCGCCTGCCCGCACGACTGGGATCCCGGCTTCGGACCCGGCACCGACAGATTGACCAGGCGGTCCGGCTCCGGCACCGGCAGAGCGCGCAGCATGATCTGGTCGAACATCGAAAAAATCGCGGCGTTTGCTCCGATGCCCAGCGCCAGGGACAGGACCGCGATCGTCGTGACGAAGGGCGTCCGGAAGAGGGTGCGGAACGCGAACGCGAGCTGTCGCATCAGGGGTCCCGGGGAGAAAAGATGGTACTCCCGACGTCCGAACCCGGCCTTGAGTTTCTCGCGCTCAGCTTTACCCGTTCCTTGAGATGGGCCCCCAGGTCGATGGCCGTCTTGAGGCCGACCAGCAGCACGATCGCCGCCACCGGGGAGCCGAGCGCCGTGACCAGGAATCCTCCCAGCAGCACGGTGAGATGCAGCACGACGATGCGGCCGTACGGTTGGAACATGAGCTGCGGCAGGAGGACTCGGCTGTACTCCCCTCCGGCCAGGTAATTATGGAAGAAGGAGAAGCCGTGGCTGGCCACCAGTGCCGCGACCGGCACCGTGAGGCCGGCGCCGCGCACGGCGTCCAGCAGGGTGTGAGAGGAGAGTCCTCCAAGCCGGGTGGCGCCGCCGAACAACACGAGCACGAACATCCCGTGCACAAAGGTGAACATCCCGTAGTGCACGATGAAGAAGGGAATGAGGAACAGCTTACCCGCCCAGGTGATCTCGCTCTTCGGTTGCGCGGCCAGCATCCGCAACACGTTGAAACCGCCCACCACCACGTTTTCGCTCCAGTAGAGCAACAGCACCTGGAAGACCGTCCAGTTGTGGAGCACGACGCCGACCAGCGGAATGGCATTCGTCACCAGCAGCACGTAGGCCGACAGGGGGATGCGTTTCGCCTGGGCGGAGGGTTGGGGACGGGCGTAGATTGGCGGTTCGCTCATACTACCAGGATGTTCATGACCTTCTCGCCCCGCAATCTCCTGGGCCCCTGCTTCCTCCTCGCGACCGCGCGCTTGGGCGTCGCGCAAGCGCTGCCGCGGACCACCGCCGAGCGGACCAACTACCTGGCGACGTCGACCGACGCCGACGTCGGGGCATTCCTCGATAGTCTCGCGCAAGGCGGTGCGCCCATCGCGGTGTCGGACATGGGGACGTCGACGCTCGGGCATCCGATCTTTCTGGTCGTCGCTTCGGATCCAGCGATCACGACGCCGGGCGAGGCGGCTGCATCCGGCAAGCTCGTCGTCTACATCCAGGCGAACATCCACGCCGGTGAGGTCGAGGGGAAAGAAGCCGTGCTGGCGCTGCTGCGGGAGATCGCCGGGCCGCGGCGCGCGCTGCTGCAGCGGCTCGTCGTCCTCGTGGCGCCCAACTACAACCCCGACGGCAACGACGCCTTCGGACCGCAGGCGGTGAACCGCTCCGAGCAGAACGGACCGGAGCAGGTGGGGCAGCGTGCCGACGGCATGAACCTCGACTTGAACCGCGACTACTTCAAAGTCGAAGCGCCCGAGACGAGGGGGTCGCTGGCGCAGGTCGTCACGCGGTGGGACCCTGCGCTCATGATGGATCTGCACACGACCGACGGGACGCGCCACGGCTACTTGCTCACCTATGCGCCGCCCCTCGACCCGATCGGTCCCGTCGGGCCCACGTCGTACGTACGGGATCAAGTGCTCCCGGCGCTGCGCAAGACGCTGCAGGAGCGCTATCACGAGCCGATTTTCGATTACGGCAATGTCGACGATCCGCTCGCACCGAAGAGCTGGGATACGTACGCCCCGGTGGGATGGTACGGCATCAACTACATGGGGCTGCGCGGGCGCATGGCCATTCTGTCGGAGGCCTACTCCCACGCCGACTTCAAGACGCGCGTCCAGGTCACGCACGATTTTGTCGCCGAAGTGCTCGACTACGCCGCGCTGCACGCCGACGACATTCGCCGCATCGAACGTGACGCCGACCGGCAGACCACTCTCGAGGGGGCGGGGCAAGTGCCTCGGCCCTCGCTCGCCGTCGCCTATAAGCTCGGCACCCGGGGCATCGAGCCGGTGACGCTCGAGGTGATGAAACCGAACAGCGATACGAGCAAGAATGCCCCGCCGCTGGCGACGGGGACGCTGCGTGCCTACCAGCTGCCGGTGAACGACCGGTTCGTCGATTCGGTCACGCGCACCCTCCCGGCTGGTTACTTCCTCCCCGCTGCTTCGCTCGACGTGGTCGCGCTGCTGCGCCGTCATGGCGTCGCGGTAGAACGGCTCGAGTCCGCCTGGACCGACACGGTGGAGACGCTGGAGACGAGTGAGCTCGCCTGGGCGCCGCGCGAGTTCCAAGGGCATCACCTCCTGGCCGTCTCGGGAACCGCGGTGCGGTCTGTCCGGACGGCGACCGCCGGCGCCTACTTCGTCTCCACCGCACAGCCCCTGGGCCGGCTGGTGTTCGCGTTGCTCGAGCCCGAGGGATACGGGCTCGCTCGCTGGGGGATGTTCGACCGGCTGATCGGAGCGGAATTCGGCGCCTACTCAGGCCTCGTGTACGGATCCGTACCGGCGCGGGAGTTTCCGGTGTGGCGGGCGCTGCGCGCACCGCGCGTCCCTACGCGACTCCTGCACTAGGGCTTTTGCTGTACGCCAAATGCTGACAACCGGGACCACCCGGTTTTCCTTGCTCCTCAACCTCGCAACCCCAATATTGGCTGCCCGATGGCCGACACCCCCCCAGGGCGGATTGCGTCCCGCCGTCTGTTCGCCGGGATTTCGATTCAGTACAAGCTGCCGCTGTTCATTTCGGTACTGCTGCTCACGCTGATCACCGTGTCGTCCTGGGCGGCGTACCGCGGGGTGCGCGATTCCGCCTTCAGCGCGGCCCGGACGCGTCTGGGCGGCGTCGCCGACCAGCTCGCCTCCCTGCTGCGCATGCAGGCGGGACAGGTGGGCGTCGCCGTGGCCAAGGCCGCCGCCAACGACACGATCCGCCGCTTCTTCGAGGCGCCCACGGCGCAGAACCGCGTCGACGCGCTCAGTGCGATGCGCCACATGGGCCCCGTCGTCGAGCAAGTCATCGGGGTGGAATTGTGGAGCGCGCAACGCGAGCGGCTCCTCGCGACGGCAACCCAGGCGTCGGATTTGGGAGCGGGCGGCCAGGCGGAAAGCGTGCAGTGGGCGGCCCAAGCCGACACCGGGTCGGTAGGGCGACTGCAGCTGGGAGGAGACTCGCTCATCTACCCCGTCTCGGCGCTCGTGCTGGGGCACAGCGGTCCGCTGGGCTACGTCGTCCAGTGGCGCCGGGCCACGTCCAACCCGAAGTCGCGCGAAGGGACGCTCCAGCTGATCGGATCGGGGGCCGGGCTTTACGTCGGCAACGATCGCGGCGACTTCTGGACCGATCTGGTGGGCCCTGCTCCCAAGCCGCCCGTGGACGTGCGCGGCGCTCAGGGCATCCTCACCTACGAGCGTCCCGAGAGCGGCCGCGTGATGGCGACGGCCCGAACGCTCGCCCCGCTCCCGTGGGTCGTGTTGCTCGAGTTCCCAGAGCGTGTGGTCGCCGCTCCAGCCACGGCGTTCATCCGGCGACTCGGACTCGTCGATGTGGGCCTCGTCGCCATCGGCCTCTTCGTGGCGTGGGTCATCGGCCATCGCATCGCCGCGCCGTTGCGGGAGCTCACCATCGCTTCAACGGCGATCGCGAGCGGCGACTACTCGCGCTCGGTCGCCGTCGGCGGGGACGACGAGCTCGCCCGTCTGGCCCACGCGTTCACCACCATGGCCGGCCGGGTGCACGACGCCCACACGCGGCTGGAAGACCTGGTGCGCGAGCGGACGTCCGCGCTGGAGGAGCGCAACGACGAGCTGGAAGCCTTCGGCTATTCCATTTCCCACGACCTGCGCGCGCCGTTGCGCGCCATGCAGGGGTTCAGCCAGGCGTTGCTGGAAGATTGCGGTGATCGCCTCGATGCGATGGGCCGCGAATACGCGGAGCGGATCGTCGCCGGCTCCAAACGGATGGACGAGCTGATCCGGGACCTGCTGGCCTACAGCCGCGTGAGCCGGGCGGAGCTGCAGCTGGTGCGCGTGCCGTTGACACCGGTGGCGCACAGCGCCCTCGCGGAGCTGAGCGGCGCGCTGCGGGCGCGCAACGCCAGCGTGCAGGTCGCCGAGCCGCTGCCCGACGTGCTGGGCCATCCGGCAACGCTGTCGCAGGTCCTGACGAATCTGCTGGGCAACGGTTTGAAGTTCGTGCCGCCCAGCCGGACCCCCGAGCTGCGCGTCAGCGCGGAGCAGCGCAACGGGTTGGTGCGGGTGTGGGTCGAGGACAACGGCATCGGCATCGCTCCGGAGCACCAGGCGCGGATCTTTCGCGTGTTCGAGCGGTTGCATTCTACGGATGACTATCCGGGGACGGGTATCGGGCTCGCGATCGTGCGGAAGGCGGTAGAGCGGATGGGCGGACAGGTCGGCGTCGAATCGAACCTTGGCCACGGCAGTCGATTCTGGGTCGAGCTCCACCCCGCCAACGGAGAGGGGGCCTGACGTGAGTCAGGTGATCCTGGTAGTCGAGGACGACCCGAACGACGTCCTGCTCATCCAACGGGCCTTCGCGAAAGCGCGCATCCTGAATCCGCTGCGCATCGTGTCGCATGGCGACGAGGCCGTGGCGTATCTGTCTGGCGATGGCCAGTTCGCCGACCGCGAGACCTATCCCTTCCCGGTGCTGGTGCTGCTCGATCTCAAGCTGCCGCGCCGCTCGGGACTCGAAGTTCTCGGGTGGATCCGCGCGCGACCGGGCCTCAAGCGGCTGCCGATCGTCGTTCTCACGTCGTCCAAGGAGTCGGTCGACATCAACCGTGCCTACGACCTCGGGGCCAACTCGTATCTCGTCAAGCCGGTGGGTTTCGACAGCCTGCTGGAGCTCGTGAAGTCCCTGGAGGTCTACTGGATCATGCTCAACCAGAACCCCGACGTTTCCGGCTCCTGGCCGGATCGCGGCGCGCAGGCCGACGTCGGGACCGGCGGACGCTAGATGGGCACTCCGCTGCGCGTGCTGCTGGTGGAGGATTCCGACGACGATGCCCGTCTTCTGGTGCGGCAGCTCGGCTCGTCCGGGTACGACGTCACCCACCGCCGCGTCGACACCCCGGACGCGATGCAGGATGCGTTGGACCGGAACATCTGGGACATCGTCATCAGTGACTACAGCATGCCGCAGTTCAGCGGGACCGCGGCGCTCGCGTTGGTGCAGGAGCGCGGGCTCGACCTTCCGTTCATCTTCGTTTCGGGCACGATCGGGGAGGATGTCGCCGTCGCCGCGATGCGGGCAGGGGCATCGGATTACGTCCTCAAGGACAAGCTGAAGCGTCTCGTCCCGGCGATCGAGCGCGAGCTGCGCGAATCCGAAGTGCGACGCGAGCGGCGCCGGGCTCAGGAAGTCGTCCTGGAGCGGACCCGGCTTGCGGTCCTCAGCTCCGACTTGGGCGTCGCGCTCACCGGCGTCGCGGCGCTGCATGCGACGCTGGTGCGCTGTACGGCCGCCCTGGTGCGGCATCTCGACGTGATCGGCGCGTGCATCTGGACCTTCTCCGAATCGGCGCAGCAGCTCGAGCTGCAGGCCGGGTCCGGGCTGTCCCCCGCCTTGTCCGACGCGTACGCGACCGTGTCGCTGGACGACCCGCTGATCGGCAACATCGTCCGGCAGCGCCGCTCGGTCCATCTGTCGTCGGCGGAAGCTCTGGCGATTCCCGATACCGCCTGGGTCGAGCGAAACCGGATTTCGACGTTCGTCGGCTGCCCGCTGTTCGTCGGCAACCGGACGGTAGGGGCATTGGGCGTCTTTTCGCGTCGCCCGCTGCCGTCCTTCGTCGTGGAGTCCCTCGCCGCCATCGCCGATCAGCTCGCGGTCGGCATCGAGCGGCGCCGCGCCGAAGAAGACCTGCGTCAATCGGAAGAGCTGTTCTCGCGCGTGTTTCGCTCCAGTCCCGTCGGTATCGTCATCACGACGCTCGACGAGGGGCGTTTCCTCGATGCCAACGACGCGTTCCTGACGCTGCTCGGCCGGACGCGCGAAGAAGTGCAGGGGCGGACGACGATCGAGCTGGGGGTCTGGCGCGATGCGGCCGAGCGGGCGCGCACCGTCGAAGCACTCGGCACGCACGGCACGGTCCGCGATCTCGATCTGAAATTCCGCACCGCGCGGGGAGCGATCCGCCACGTGCTCGCCTCGATCGAACGGATCGAGCTGAGCGGCCGGCCCTGCCTCCTCATGCTGGCCTACGACATCAGCGACCGCATGCGTCTGGAAGATCAGCTGCGGCAGGCCCAGAAGATGGAGGCGATCGGCCGCCTCGCTGGCGGCCTCGCGCACGATTTCAACAACCTGCTCGGCGTCGTGATCGGGTACTGTGATTTGCTGTTCCGCAAACTCCCGGCGGATCTCCCCGAGCGCGCCGAGATCCACGAGATCCGCTCGGCGGCCGAGGGCGCGAGCGGCTTGACGCGCCAGCTGCTGGCGTTCAGCCGCCGCCAGGTGCTCGAGCCGCGGGTGTTGGACCTGAACGACGTGGTGCGGCGGGCGGAGCGCATGCTGAAGCCGCTGCTCGGCGACGATGTCACCCTCGAGATCCGACTCGGATCCGACGTGCCACTGGTACTGGCGGACGCCGGCCAGATCGATCAGGTCCTGATGAATCTGGCCGTCAATTCACGCGACGCGATGCCGCGGGGGGGCCGGCTCACCATCGAGACGGGAGCGTCCCGGTTCGATGAAACCACCGTCCCGGCGCTGCCCGGCGCCAACCCCGGCCGCTTCGCGACGCTGGCGGTGACCGACACCGGCAGCGGGATGGACGCGGAAACGATCGCGCACATCTTCGAGCCGTTTTTCACGACCAAGGAGGTAGGGAAGGGGACGGGGCTCGGACTGGCGACAGTCTACGGGATCGTGCAGCAGAGCAGCGGCTTCATCGCCGTGACCAGCACGGCGGGAGCGGGCACGACCTTCCGGATCCATCTTCCGGAGACGAAGGTCGTCCCCGCACAACCCCTGTCGGCGACCCCGGCGGCGGCCACGCCGCACCCCGGCGGCACGATTCTCGTCGTCGAGGACTCCGCCCAGCTGCGTGAGCTGTTCCGCGACGTCCTGGAGCTGCACGGTTACAACGTGCTGGACGCCGCGAACGGCCGGGCCGCGCTCGAGGTTGCCGCAGCGTTCACGGGGACCATCGATCTGCTGTTGACCGACGTGATCATGCCGGAGATGAACGGGCGCGAGCTGGCCGATCACCTCACGGCGTCTCGTCCCGGGATGAAGGTGATGTTCGCCTCGGGATACAGCGCAGACGATCTGGTGCGGCACGGCGTAGAAGCGGGGATGGCCTACATGCAGAAGCCGTTCAGTCCTGAAGCCCTCGCCACGAAGGTCAAAGAAGTCCTCGGCTGATCCGCCCCGGCCACGTCAGGTTGGTGTCAACCGCGAGGGGACTGGCCCAAGGTCCCCCGACGGGGGAATGTTTACCGGGTGGTCTCCACGCCCGGAGAGGCTCGTGCGTACTAAGGCGATGATCCAACGAATCTTCTGGTGCGCGACGGCCGTTCTCGGAGCGGCGTGCAGCTCCCGTGCGGCCACTACCCCCCCTCGCATTCCGGTCAGCGTGGCCCGCGTCGAGCGCCGCTCCGTTCCCTTCGAGGTGGCGGCCACCGGGACGGTCGAGCCGATGCGCTCAGCGGCGGTGACCTCGCAGGTCGGCGGTCTGCTGCTGCATGTGCGCTTCGCGGAAGGACAGGAAGTGGCGGCGGGCCAGGTGCTCTTCGAGATCGACCCCCGGCCCTTCGCCGCTGCCGTGCAGCAGGCCGAAGCGAATCTCAGCCGGGACGTCGCGCAGGCCGACGCGGCCGTCCGCGACGCGGCCCGCTATCAGGCGCTGGCGAAGGACAAGTTCGTCACCGACGAGGACTACCAGGCGAAGCAGGCGGCCGCGGACGCCCTGACGGCAACCGTGCGCGCCGACTCGGCGGCGTTGACGATGGCGCGGCTCAATCTCGGCTACGCCACGATCCGGGCGCCGATCGGGGGCCGCACCGGCGGCCTGCTGTTGCATGAAGGAAACCAGGTGATCGCCAATCAGTCGGCGCCGCTCGTCACGATCAATCAGTTGCGGCCGATTCTGGTCCGCTTCGCCGTACCCGCAACCGAGCTCCCGGAGCTGCAACGGCGCGCCGGCCAGCCGCTGCATGTCCTGGCGCGTCCCGCGCAGGATACGACGGCCTACGAAGGCACCCTGGCGTTCGTGGACAATCACGTCGATCCCAGCACCGGGACCGTGCTCCTCAAGGGCCACTTCACGAACGCCACCGGCCGGCTCTGGCCCGGCGAGTTCGTGGATGTGACGCTCGTGATGGGCGAACAGGCCGACGCCCTCGTCGTGCCGGCGCAGGCCGTCATGAACGCGCAGCAGGGGACGTACGTGTTCCTCGTGACCCCGGCCGGCACGGCGAAGCAGCAACCCGTGACCGTGCAACGCACGCTCGACTCGCTGGCTGTGCTCGCCCAGGGGGTGGCGGTTGGAGACATGGTCGTGACCGACGGCCAGTCGCGCCTGACCGCCGATGCCAAGGTGGAGGTCCGCAATGGCCCCACGAGCGAGGCGGATCCGCAGCCTGCGCCGCAGCGGAAGAAGCCGTGAGCATTTCCGAGCTGTTCATCCGGCGGCCGGTTGCCACGACGCTGGTGATGCTCGCGATCCTGCTGTTCGGCGTGATGGGATACCGGCTGCTGCCGGTGAGCGACCTCCCCAACGTCGATTTCCCCACGATCTCGGTGAATGCGGGACTGCCGGGCGGCAACCCTGAAACGATGGCCGCCGCCGTGGCAACGCCGCTCGAGAAGCAGTTCTCGACGATCGCCGGGCTCGACGCCATGACCTCCTCGAGCACCCAGGGGAACACGTCGATCACGCTGCAGTTCACGCTGTCGCGCGACATCGACGCGGCCGCGCAGGACGTGCAGGCGGCCATCGCCAAGACGCTGCGGCAGCTGCCGCAGAACATGCTGCCCCCGTCGTACCAGAAGGTGAACCCCGCGGACTCGCCGATTCTCTTCCTGGCGGTGAGCTCGCCGACGCTGTCGCTGTCGGCCCTCGACGAATATGCCGAGACGTTCCTCGCCCAGCACATCTCGACGGTCGATGGCGTCGCCCAGGTTCAGGTGTACGGCTCGCAGAAATACGCGGTGCGGATCCAGCTCGATCCCCAGGCGCTCGTCGCGCGGGGCATCGGCATCGACGAAGTGGCCAACGCGATCGATGCCGGCAATCCGAACTTGCCCACCGGTACGCTGTGGGGCCCGCACCGGGCGTACACCGTACTCGCCGACGGCCAGATCCAGAGCGCTCCGGAGTTTCGCCAGCTCGTGGTGAGCTACAAGAACGGTGCGCCGGTGCGGCTGCAGGACGTGGCGAACGTGCTGGACGACGTGCAGGACAACAAGACCGCGAGCTGGTTCGATGGGTCGCGTGCCATTGTGCTCGCGATCCAGCGGCAGCCGGGGACGAATACCGTCGCCGTCGCCCGCGCCGTCAAACAAACGGTAGCCGACCTTGGGCTTCAGCTGCCCGCGTCGGTCCGGATTCAGACACTGTACGACCGCTCGCAGGCGATCAACGACTCGGTGCACGACGTGAAGCTGACGCTGCTCATCACGCTCTGCCTCGTGATCATGGTGATCTTCCTGTTCCTCAGGAATCTGTCGGCGACGGTGATCCCGAGCCTCGCGCTGCCGCTGTCGATCGTCGGAACATTCGCGGCGATGTACCTGCTGGGCTACAGCCTCGACAACCTCTCGCTGATGGCGCTGACGCTGTCGGTGGGCTTCGTGGTGGACGACGCTATCGTGATGCTCGAGAACATCGTCCGCCACATGGAGATGGGGAAGCCGGCGATGCGGGCGGCGCTCGACGGAGCGCGCGAGATCGGATTCACGATCCTCTCGATGACGCTCTCCCTGTCGGCGGTGTTCATTCCGGTGCTGTTCATGGGCGGCATCATCGGGCGGCTGTTCCACGAGTTCGCCGTCACCATCGGGGTCGCGATCCTCGTCTCCGGCTTCGTGTCGCTCACGCTCACGCCGATGCTCGGCAGCCGGTTCCTGCGTCCGCCCAAGGACGAGCGGCACGGCAGGTTCTACGAGGTCACCGAGCGGATCTACCAGCGCGTCCTCGGCTTCTACGAACGGACGCTCGCGTGGGTGATGGATCACCGCCCAATCGCGCTCGCGTTCTCGGCCGGCATCCTGCTCGGCACCGGCGTGCTGTTCGCGCTCGTCTCCAAGGGCTTCATTCCGACCGAGGACACCGGACTGATTCAGGGGACGACCGAGACCGTCGAAGGCAGCTCATACGCCGAGATATCGCAACACCAGCAGGCCGCCGCCGCGGTCGCCGCGGCCGATCCCAACGTCGATCACTTCATGTCGTCGGTCGGCGGCGGCACGATGAACCAGGGCCGGCTGACGATCCGATTGAAGCCGCGCAGCCAGCGGCGCCTCGACGCCGATGCCGTGGCGCGGGAACTGACGCCCAAGCTCAACGCCATCCCCGGCATCCGTACCTATCTCCAGATCCCGCCGGTGATCCGTATCGGGGGGCGTTCCAGCAAGACGCTGTATCAGTTCACGCTGCAGGGCGCCGACATCCAGACGCTGTACGACAACTCCGAAGCGCTGCGCCTCAAGATGCGCGCGCTGCCGAGCCTCACGGATGTGACGACCGACCTGCAGATCAAGAATCCCCAGGTCAACGTGCACATCGATCGTGACCGGGTGGCAGCCCTCGGGCTGACGGTGGAGCAGGTGGAGCAGGCGCTGTACGACGCCTACGGCTCGGGGCAGGTCTCGACGATTCTCACGCCGAACAACCAGTACTGGGTCATCCTCGAGCTGTTGCCGCAGTACCAGCAGGATCTCGGGGCCCTGGCGCTGTTGCACATCCGGGCCCCCTCGGGTGCGCTGGTCCCGTTGTCGTCGGTTGCTACGGTGACGCCGGCCGTCGGCCCGCTGAGCGTGAACCACAGCGGCCAGCTCCCCTCGGTGACGCTGTCGTTCAACCTCGCCGCTGGGGCATCGCTGGGGGACGCCGTGGCCGAGGTGCAGCGGCTGGCGCGCCAGACCCTCCCGGCCACGATCACGACGGGCTTCTCCGGAACGGCCCAGGCGTTTCAGGCCAGCCAGCAGGGGCTGGCGTTTCTCCTGCTCCTCGCGGTGCTCGTCATCTACATCGTGCTGGGAATCCTGTACGAGAGCTTCATTCACCCGATCACGATCCTGACGGGGCTGCCGTTCGCCGGCTTCGGAGCGCTGCTCACCCTGGTCGTGTTCCGGACCGATCTCAGTATCTACGCCTTCGTCGGCATCATCATGCTGGTGGGACTGGTGAAGAAGAACGCCATCATGATGATCGACTTCGCGATCGAAGCGGAGCGACAGGAAGGGAAATCTTCCCGCGACGCCATCCTGCAGGCGTGCAGCGTCCGGTTCCGTCCGATCATGATGACCACCATGGCGGCGTTGATGGGCACGCTGCCGATCGCGGTGGGCTGGGGGGCGGGCGCGGAGTCACGGCGGCCGCTCGGGTTGGCGGTCGTGGGCGGGCTGGCGTTTTCCCAGATCGTCACGCTGTACGTGACGCCGGTCTTCTATACCTACCTCGATGCGCTGCAGGCGCGGCTGGGCCGGCGCCGGCACGTTGCGCCGGCCGGCGTGCCGGACGTGGTGCCCGTCGACTGACTGCAGTCTTTGGCGTCCGGCCCCGCGCGGCGTGACGCCAATCACCCGGCCGCCGTCCGCAAGCGACTATCGTTGGGCCCGGTGAGCACATGACCCCTGTGATCTCCTCGGCGCGGCTCAAACGCGCGTTGGTATTGTGTGGTCTGGCCGCGATTTACTTCGCCGCCGGACGGCTGGGCATGCGCCTCGCGTTCCTGAACACGTCGGCCACGCCGGTGTGGCCGTCGGCCGGGATCGCGCTGGCCGGGTTTCTCATCCTGGGGACGCGGATCTGGCCCGCCATTCTGGTCGGGGCGTTCCTCGTCAACTACACGGTGGCCGGTGCCCTCGTCCCTTCAGCCGGCATCGCGCTCAGCAACACGCTGGAAGGGCTGGTCGGGGCGTATCTCGTCAACCGGTTCGCGAAGGGGCGCGAATGCTTCGGTCGCCCCAGCGACATCCTCCGGTTCGCCGTCATCACGGCCGCGGTCAGCACCACCGTCAGCGCGACGTGCGGCGTCACAATCCTGTCGCTCACGGGCGTGGCGCGCTGGAGCGATTACGGCTCGATCTGGCTCACCTGGTGGCTTGGGGACGCCGCCGGCGCGATGATCGTGACCCCCGTGCTCGTGCTCTGGAGCCGGCCGGCCCGCAGCCTCATGCGCCGCCATCAGGTGCTCGAGGCGGCGGTGCTGCTCGTGTCGCTCCTCGTGATGAGCCAGCTGGTGTTCGGCGGGCTGTTCCCCGACAAGAACTATCCCCTCGACTTCCTCTGTCTCCCGTTCCTCTTGTGGGCGGCGCTGCGCTTCGAGCCGCGCGAGGCTGCCGCCGCCGTCCTGCTGCTCGCCGGGGTGGCGATCAGGGGCTCGCTGTGGGGCTACGGACCGTTCGTGCGGTCATCGCAGAACGAGTCGCTGCTGCTGTTGCAGGCATTCATGGGCGTCGCCTCGGTGATGACGCTGAGCATTGCCGCCGTCGTCTCGGCGCGCCGCCGCGCCACCGATCAGCTGCGATTGCTGACGATCACCGATCCGCTGACCGGGCTCGCCAACTACCGCCAGCTCATCACCGCTCTGGAGAGCGAGATGCGCCGGTCCAGCCGGACCGGCCGCACGTTCGGGGTGCTGTTCCTCGACCTCGATCGCCTCAAGGCGATCAACGACCGCCACGGTCATCTGGTGGGCAGCCGGGCGATCTGCCGCGTGGCAGACGTCGTGCGGGGCTCCTGCCGGTCGATCGATACCGCCGTCCGCTATGGGGGGGACGAGTTCGCCGTCATTCTTCCCGAAACCGACGAGTTGGCGGCGCACCGCGTGGCAAAGCGGATCTCCGAGCGGTTGGCGGCGGACCTCGAGGAGCCGCCGGTCAGCGTCAGCATCGGTGTGGCGCTCTATCCGCGCGACGGCGACTCGCCCAAGGCCTTGCTCGCGACCGCGGACAGGAATCTTTACGTGGAAAAGGCACTGCGGATCGCCGTCCCTCACTGATGGGAATGGCGACGATGCAATGGGGTGTAGCGCGGGCGATCTTCGCCCCTCAAACCGACCCACGGTTCGGCGACCGCTGGGCGGGCCATGTCGTCGGCTCGCTTGGACTCTCGATGTTCACCGGCCGCCGCGCCACGCGATAGCGATCGCCGACGCTGGTGTCAGTCGCGGCCAGAGCCCCCGTAACGTGAGTCACGGCGTGTAGGCTGCGGCGCGAAGATGTTGTAGGCATGTCGAAGGGAACGCGTCGTACCGATCTTCGCGACATCTTCGCCCCGCTGATCGCGCTCGCCGCCCTGACTGCGCTCGCCGCTCTCACCCTCGCAGGCTGAACTCGGAGTTGCGGTTGGTCGGCCCTCGCCCCAGGTGCTAGTTTCGAGGCGATGACACAGACCGCCACCGATCTCACCGTCACGCTGCAGGAAGACCGCCCTGGGGTGTTGGCGGGCGCCATGGAAGCCATTGCTCGTGCCGGGATCAATCTGGAAGGGATCGCCCAGTTCGACAGCGTCCTCCATCTGCTCACGCGCGACGCTCCGGGCACGACTCGGGCGCTGCGGGGGGCCCGTATCCGGGTCAGTGCTGAGCGGGCTGTCCTGGTCGTGGGTCTGGAAGACCGGCCCGGGGCGTCGGCGGCGTTGCTGCGGCGGCTGGCCGAGGCTGGGCACAACGTGGACTACTGCTATCTCGCTACCAATACACGACTTGTGATCGCGAGCGACGATCCAAAGAGCCTGGCCAAGGCGCTGGAGTAGTGCGCGCGCGACCCAAGTGTCGCAGATTGTCGGACTCTATGACCCCTTCATCCAATGGCCTCCGGTTGGCAATGGCGGCGACCGTTACCGTGCTCGTCGTCTTGGGGTGCCGGCACCCGGCCGGTGACCCGGTCCCCGTCCCGGTAGCCGACTCGGGGCCGA
>Ga0310811_10005252_pt1 | contig 16361 bp, 13 predicted proteins | sample YCmetagenome_FD_207642 | JGI IMG/M metagenome (GOLD analysis project Ga0310811, IMG submission 207642) | Soil microbial communities from experimental microcosm in Duke University, North Carolina, United States - YC | ecosystem: Engineered > Artificial ecosystem > Soil microcosm > Unclassified ...
GTTTGGCATCACAAAGAGATTGTCGTTAAGAATGCGGTTCAAGGCGGCGCTTACTCAAGTAGTTTTGTACCAAGCCAGAGGCTTACGAACGGCCTAGCGCACCAGGCATGCCGCCCGGACTTGCTCAGAGAGCCTGCAATTTCCCACCTTTAGCGGAAGGGGGCGTACCGTCCCGCGCCCTTTTCAGCAAAGCGCCGACTCTTTGGTCCTCGGGAAGTCTTTTCCAACGGTGAAGGCATTGCGCCAGGCCGCGCACAATAGAGATGCCCCCTCGCTCGCCTGTGAGGCTCGTAATGAGGCATAACTGTTAATCATCTGGCGATCTTTGCAATGTTGAATTAACGGGGGCGACGTTACTTAAATTCTCCATTGACTGGCCGTCCGGGCAGGGCCGCGACTACATTCTGCCTCCGCTTTATCTTGTGCTGGTTTACGAGCTGCCCGGCTACTCACCAGCCATTTCCCCTGTTGGTCTGCCTTCGCGTCAGGCTTGCCTTGATGCAACTACACCCGGCCGGCGAATGACACCGCCTTGAAAAGCCCGCCGGATGCGGTAGCCCTTTTGTCTCAACGCCCGCCATCTTCCTGGGCACTTTGTCTCGCAACCAGCTCGCCCATTTTTTTGGCGACAGCTTCCCAAAAAGCACGGTCTTGATCGTCCTTGGCTGTCTGGATGGCGTTATCGACTTCCTCTACGCTTCCGCCGTCCGCCAAGAAGCGTTTAGCCGTCTCTAGAACTCGACTTTCTGGTATCATGCGGTCGCTCCGTGACTTTTGTCGCCAGCGCCACAATGAGGAGAGCGCCGGCCAGCAGCTGTCTCTGAAAGGTCAAGCGACAGTTCAACCGGCGCGTTGCCCACATTTCGCGCGCTGATAGCGGCGATCCAGTGGTCCCGAGCGCCTGTCAAGGCCTCAACATTAATCCTCTGGTCAGATTGGCTGCATTACTGACCGCTCCTGATCGCGTTTTGCTTGCGCGACGGCATCTTCAATATTTGAATAGCGGTACTCTCGATAGTGAAAGGCATCTATCAGAGAGTGAGTGATGCCCATCCGGGCCATTATCTCCTGCTCGTCCGGCGAGAACGTGGGTCCCGCTGAGCTTTCTAGTTTCATCAACCTTCCTACTCTTATGATAGACAGTGCCGTCGCGGACAATTGCTGCGCCACCTTGTACCCAGCCGTGAAGTAACGCCAGACCACGAGAGGAACATCGCATCTGCGCGCGAGGCTAGCATGCAAACCTCTCAAATAGCGCGCCGAAAAAAACGGCGCGAGCCCCCCAAAACTTGCGAGCGGTATGGACACGCTTGGCAGCTATCCGCTTCATGCGGGATAAGGTCCTCCGGCATTTTGAGCGCGAGCGGTCAGGCCCACAGAATCAGCCCGGTTCGATAAGACGAAACAAAACTTCTGTTCTCGATCATGGCGGTTTCGTCGAACTTTTGCTCATCGTCGCTGCTTGCCATCCCGTAGCCAGCATCGAACCGGAGCGTCACCTGGGGGCCTTGTCGACGAATAACTGTTGTTAGTAACCACTGGCGCCGCCCAGGAACCCAGGCGGACCATTTTGGCCAATCCTGACTGCGGTGGGTGTCGGCATTGCGGTCTCGGGCAAAGATCAGCTGCGCCGTGGTGTCCGTTAGAATAGTTGTGAGGCGAAGTCTTCTTCGAGAGATGGCTATGTATGCTGACACTTATAAGGGGGCACACGAAAATAAAGGGAAACCGTCGAGAACTGCGGCATTTTTGTCGCGGTCAGCCGATGAAAGGGAGGGGCAAGCTCCTATCCTCCAACGTCTGTACGCCATTCCCCTCATCTAGGCGTTCTCATCCCACGACGTTCGAGGCGGGGAGCGGAGCCGCAAGTTTCAGGCGAGAATTGCTACTGATCGCCGTCAGATTCACCCGTGTGGCTGAGGGAGGAACGCCCGTGATGGAGCCTGCAATTGCAAAAGCCATGGGGGCTTGCGCTCCCGAAAATGGCAAGTCGCTGCGCGTGCCTCCAGCGTCCACAATTGGACATTTATGCGTGCCTAAGCAAAAAACCGACGGGCCCGTTCGTCCTCTCAGACGCATCAGTTGATGAACAGGTCGGGGCCACTCCCGGCGCGGGGCTATCGGCCCTTGTATCTAAGTCACTCTGATACCACGTGTTGCAGGTGCGAAGTCGTTCCGATTTTGCACATGCAGAGCGGTTCCAGGAGGTTTCATGTATCGCATTGTCACACGCCCTCGCATCCTCCCGTTTGATCATGCGAACGAACTTATCGCGAGCACGCTTGGCATCGCGGGCTTGGCCGCGATAGTTCTCGCGGCGGTTCTGTCCGGTTTTGCGCTCTACCCGTAGGTCAAGCCGGTTAGGATTAGCAGCCCGGGCGTTCCTTGATGGCAGCCGACAAACATTCCGTGGGAGGTTTCAGTGATGCGCAAATCAGAGGCCGATCGACCGCTATCACGCGTCGCGTTGGACATTTGGGAAAATGAGGGCGGGGCGCTGGGCCCAAGCGCGAATCTTGAACCTTCGAGCGAGAACGATACAGCGGCTGGTGAGGAAAAGCCCCTTCCGCTGGGAGGCGTCCTTGCACGGGGCGGTGACATCATCATGGAGGCCACGTCGGGGCGCACGTGGAGTGCGGTCGTATCATTTCAAAGGCCCTTCATTCTCGACGGATTCGGCGACATTCAGCCGGCCGGCGCTTACAGCATAGACACAGAGGAGAAGCTAAGCGGGACGCCGGCGAACGGCGAAAAGTGGCGCCGCACCGATACGAAAATACGTTTGGTACGCTATGGAGTGACCAAATACGTCTCTGTCGATCCCGACGCCCTCTTGGCGGCCCTTCATCGCGACAATGCACAGTCAGACAGTTCAAGCGCACGAAATACCGCGAAGGCTCGCCTCGCGACCGCCAGGAGACTAAACGCCCTTTCTTGGCGATAATAAGCTCACCCGCGATGCCACCCGGACCGATATGCTGTGGCGGAAGGGTACGTCACCTCAATGCCCGGCGCTTCGCTAAGTGTGTGCCTCCTGGCCGCATGCTTCGCGCCAAATGGCCGAGGGGCGCTTTCCGGCGGGAGTTCGTGCACCTAGCTATCAAGCTGTGCCGGTGCCTTAACATTCCTGCGCGCTATTGCACCGGCTATCGAGACATAGACGTCCCATCCGATGCTGCGCCTATCCATATACTATCATTCTTCTTATGGGGTCGGGCTGACCGTGGCCGCCCGCGAAGAATTGATCGACCATGTCTTCGATCGCGGCACGGGTACGATTCTTGTGCGGCCTACCCGACCGCGCCGAACAATCCCCTGACCTATTGGAATTGTTGCGCTTTCAAGGGGAATCGAACCTCTGTTTCAGCCTTGAGAGAGTGGGCTTTTAATCCTAGCCCATCCTAGGGTAATCTAAAAAGCACTGTATTTTCGTGTCCCGGTGTCCGAGGTTTTTCGCCACCACCGTTAGTGGAGTGCCGTTCATTACCGCGTGGCTGGCCCATGTGGAGTAGGGCGCGAGAGAGTGCCCCTAACTGTTTCGTCAACGCAGGCTTTGACGAAACAGTTGGACGGGCCTAGAAGCCGACGATGGTTAGGTCTGCCAAAGAAAAGAAGATCGCAGCGAGGGTCAGAGACGCTATCCTCAACCCTGGCCCTTACTGGATTGCCATCTTTTGATGCAAAGCCTCGCAGGTGGCACAGAGAGCGCGGCGTCCGGTATGACCGCTTTTGGATGCGGGTTCAACGGCTGGGCGCAACACCTTCTAATCTGATGAGATCAGGAGGTAGGGCGCATGGAAAGGTATCGCGGGTCTGGTTTACCCCGCATCAAAAAGCCGAGCTTTGGAAGCGCTGGAAGAGCGGGCAATGTATTGCTGCGATTGCGCGGACGCTGGGAAGGCGGAACAAGAGCGGAGTTTATCGGCTTTTGGCGCTCAACGGCGGGATCATACCGACGCCGCGCCGCCGGCCTCCGCTGGCACTGAGGCTTGATGAACGCGAGGAAATCTCGCGCGTTTGGCGGCAGGCCGTCGCTCCGCCAGATTGCCTGTGGTCCTGGCCGAGCCCCATCAACAGTGAGCCGAGAGATCAGGCGCAACGGTGGCAGGCAAGGCCAGCAAAAAAGGAACCGCTCTCAGGCTCTTACGTTAGTCCATTAACCCAAAGGCCATATATGCCCTTCTCTCCTCTATCGCTTTTGTTGGGCTGGCTAATTGGCCCAGCCTCTCTCGCCGCACTGGGTTTCAGCATCTTCGTCCTTTGGGAATGGGTCCGTCTCATTGAGGACATGCAAAGCCACCTTCCCGGTGCTGAGCATACTACATCGGCAGCTATTGCTGCCGCGCGGAGCGGTTGGGGCGCGGGTGTTATAATCGCCTGCGCGCTCTGGGCATTGTGGTCAGTTCTCGGACGATTCGTGGTCCTTGCCTTTTTCCGAAGGGGACAGGACGAACCCCGGAGTGTGCGACGTGGGACACACGCAAAACTAACAACAAAGGACGGCGTGCGCCTCCATGTGGAAATTGAGGGGCCAGAAAAAGCGCCCGCCCTTGTCATGACACACGGCTGGGGCTTGGATTCGACGGCTTGGTACTATTTGCGTCAGCACCTTAGTTCGCGCTTTCGGTTGGTGACTTGGGATTTACCGGGGCTTGGTCGGTCCGCGCTCCCAACAAACAAGGACTTCACCGTTGAGCATCTCGCCACCTACCTGCACGAGGTCATTGCATCCGTAAATGGCCCCGTCCTGCTACTGGGACATAGCATCGGAGGCATGACGATCCTCACCCTCTGTCGTCGTTTTCCCGACATGATGAATAGCAAGGTAGTGGGCGCGGTGCTTGTAGACACGACATACACGAAGCCGCTGAATACAATCCTCGCCTCATGGCTATTAAAGCTATTGGACCGTCCCGTAATCCGCCCCTTATTATACCTCACGATATGGCTGGCCCCTCTAGTCTGGTTCTGGAATTTCTTAAGCTATTTGAACGGGTGCGGTCATCTCATCACTTGCTTTACTTCCTTCAGTAGCGCCGTGACCAGGGGCCAACTGCAGTTCGCAACCTGGTTCACGATCAAAGATGATCCGGAGGTCCTGGCGCGGGGATTGCTTGCCCTTCTGCGCTGGGATGAAACTGCGACGCTGCCAACAATTAGCTTACCCGTGGGAATTGTGGTCGGTGGCGATGACCGCATCACTCTGCCTAGGGCATCCAAAGAGATGCTTCGGCTGATCCCAAGGGCCCGGCTAACCACAATAACCCCGGCGGGGCACACCGGCCTTCTAGAGCAAGGCGGACGGTATAGCGAAGCAGTTGCCGAGTGGGTTCAGGCGGCCGTACCGCCATTTGGATTCCCCCCCGCTGGTGATGAGAGCCCGGCGGGGGTTCCCCATTGGATGCGACGGGCCAACATGGACAGTTGGTTGGTCAGCGTTTGCGGATAGCCAAGTTCCGGAACGCTTGCCAATTTCCGCAGCCCTTCAAATATCCAAGCTACGTCGATGGCCAAGCGGTGAAGCTGGCCTGAGGGGATATTGGTCCGGCTCACCACCGCAAAACAAAATCAAGGCGTGCGCGCACTGGTTGGTGCGCCCGTCGGTGCGATCCAGGGGACTGAGCAGCGGCTGGGCCGATAAAAAGCCAGTGGAGTTCACCGGCGTCCGTCCTGCTGGCCATGGCAGAAACCGCGAAGGCCGGCTGCTGGCAAATTCGGGACAGCCACACACCAGGAAAATGAGCCCAGGGATATAGGGTTCAAAGTCGGCTTCCAGCGTGGCAGCATTCTTTGAGAGAACCTCAAGTAGGGCGACGGCCGTGGTGGGCAGGAGGCCCGATTGGGCGACTGCCTTGCCAAGTGGTGTGGGAAAGAGCATTCCCAAATCTTCTTCGGCAAGTTTGTTTTCCACCAGCCACACTGTTGCTCGCTCCGCAACCGTGATGATGTCCGCCAGTTTTCTGGGATTTCGCTCCTGTGTTTGGTGCCAGTAAAAACTGTGCTGGAAAAACTCAGAAAGCTGGTCCCGCCGGTTGATCACCTTGAAGGCAATGAGCGCCAGGACGGTGCGGCGCATCGAAAGCCGTACCAACTGGGAAGCCACATTGTCGTTCTGCGGCAAAACCAAGTCGTTCGCGTGTGCCAATTCCCGATGGTTCTTGGGAAGCAGGACGGCATAGCCCTGCGGGTGCAACCCGAGCCGGCCCGCGCGGCCCGACATATTGCGATAGTCTGAGCGCGTGATCATCCGGCCCTCGCGGTCGCCAAAATCGTAGGTCAGCTTTGGGAAAACCACCGACTTGAACGGAAAATGGACGCCGGCCGCCAGCGTTGAGGTCGCGAAATACACATCGAAACCAGATTCGGAAAAGCCTTTTTCGACCACCTGACGTTCCTGGGCGGTAAGATCCGCCGTGTGAAACGCGACCCGCTTTTGTGCATTGTTCTGTAACTGGACCGACGACTCCGTCGGGTCGGAAAACAGCTCAAGTTGCTGCGCCAAGGCAATCCCGTCCGCAGTGCGGACGGAGGTTTGGCTATACGCCGTTGCCAGGTTGCTGGCTTCGGTTCTGGATTCCGTGAACACCAGGACCGGGCCGCGACCGAGGGCAATCAGATGGCGCACAACTCTCAACGGGTCCGCGGGCAGGGCGTGTCCGTCGTGGCAGGCCACGCCCAGTTCGTCCCCAAAGCGAACCGTATAGCCTCTTCCGTCGCTCCAGATTTCCTGGTGTAGATCGACATCGCGGCGGTGGCTTGCCACCAGGGTGCAGCTGAGCCAATCGGCCAATTCCTGGGCATTGCCGATCGTTGCCGTCAGCGCGACCAGCTGATCAATGCCTTGACGGCGAAATATAGCACAAAGGGTCTCGACGTTCGGCCCTCGCCCGTCCTCGCCAATGAGCTGAAGCTCGTCGGCCACAACGACGCTGGCCGCCAGGTCAAGTTGGCCCGACAGGATGAGCGCTAGCGCCTTCTCATAAGTGCAGACAAGGATTTGGGCCGCAATGTCCCCTTCTTCGCGGTCGCCGGTGCTGAGGCCCACCGACGCATGGGGCCAGTCAGCGCCGTCGCCGAACCGGTCCACAAAATCGAGATACTTTTGATCGGCCAGCGCCTTGTGGGAAACCAAATAGAGACAGCGCTTGCTGCGGCACAGCGCGCCCAAGATTGCGATCTCGGCCACCAGCGTCTTGCCGGATGAGGTGGGCGCGCAAACAACTTGGCTTCTGCCCTCGGCGATGCCGGCTTGCAGCGCCATGTCTGAACGTCAGTGAATTGGACGAAGCCCCACTTTTTGACGCAGGCCCTCATATCGTCCGTAAAGCCCGGCGCAGTCGTCTCCTCGATTAGCATTCAAATTCCGGTTCTTTTGCGGGCGTAAATGTCGTTATGTCGGAAGCCTGGACGCCAGCGAATATAAGGTCTGGTTGCGTCAGCCTAACCGCAGATTGTGCCGTGGTCGCCACCAAAGCGGCGGCCCGCCATTGCACCTGTCACGTCGCTCGATGACGGGCGCCTACAAGCCGAGATTAGCGAGAAAGAAGGCGTGCGGCCGAGACCGATGATGGCCGAGTCTTTTCAGCAACAGAGCGGCAAAACCACGCCGTCACGGGCCCCGCCGCGTTTATTCAGGGGACCGAATCAGTAATAGCTACGCACAGGATAGCCTGTGTGCTAGTATCCGTTTACCTTTTGTTCCTATCATTAAATGAGCGGTGAACAGAAGTCGAACCTCAGAAACCGATACCATGCCCTCTGCTGACCATCTCAAAGCACTGTTCAAAGCCTATGCACAGGGTGACGACGCCCAATTTCATGCGATCGGGATGCAGATTGCAGCCGCGGAGGCGCGCGTGGGGCATGGCAAATTTGCCGAAGAGCTACGCGATTTGATTGATAAAGCAAAGGTGCGGGTGCCCAGTGCCGTCCCTTCGCCAATTCCTCTGGCGCGCCCCCGCGGCGAGGTGGGCGACCTCTTGACTGTCACCTATCCGCCGAACCGGCTGAATGATCTGGTTTTGGCAGCCAAGACCCGGCGCGTCTTGGAGCGGGTTATTCGCGAGCACAAGACCATCCGGAACATTCGCGCCCATGGCTTGTCTCCGCGCAAGAAATTGCTGTTGGTGGGACCGCCTGGCACCGGCAAGACTCTCACGGCCTCCGCGGTTGCCGGCGAATTGGCCTTGCCGCTGTTTGTGGTGCGCCTCGACCGGCTCATCACCCGCTTCATGGGTGAGACCGCCGCAAAATTGCGCCTGGTTTTTGACGCCATCTCCCAGACCCGTGCCGTTTATCTTTTCGATGAGTTCGACAGCATTGGCTCCGAACGCAGCCTGGCCAACGATGTCGGCGAAATTCGCCGCGTCGTGAACAGCTTTTTGCAGATGGTGGAGCAGGACGAATCCGACAGTCTGATCATCGCGGCAACCAACCACGCCCATATTCTAGACCGTGCCCTGTTTCGGCGCTTTGACGATATTATCGAGTATCATCTGCCGACCAGTAGCGAGTCCGTCGCCGCGCTGAAAGCCAAGGTTGCCGGTGTGCATCCTGGTGGGCGCATCCGCTGGACCGACGTTGCCCGCAAGACAAAGGGCCTGAGTTATGCGGACCTCACGCGCGCGGCCGAAGACGCCCTGAAGCACGCCTTGATTGAAGGTCGGCCCTTGGTCCAGGCTGATTTGACTAATGCCATTGCAGAACGGCATTTTGCTCTCACCCATTCCGAGTCCCAGTAAGAAAAGAGGGGCGCTGCCGTGGCACGCCACCCCCATTTTATCTTCGACCATATCGGCACCCGAACCCGTTACACCTCGGTCCAGAGCCGCGGGCGGACCTTCAATCTTCCGGGACGGGACCGCGCAGTCCACGGGCCGGCGATGGTGGCCGCCTTCCAGGCCGCGCAGGCCCAGCGTGAACAGTTTCCCAAACAGGTTGGCAACGGCTTCTACCAATCGCCCGGTCTGACCCTCACCTTCGAGAGTGAACCGTCGTTTCCGCTGGCTTTCGAAAGCCTGGAAATGACCAAGAGCAAGATCCAACTTCTCTCCGTCGTCACCGGCGCGGACAACAGGACCATCGCCACCGTCCGGGTTCCTGACGACAAGATTCCCATTCTGCTGCGCAAGCTGGAAGCCTACCGGGACCACGATCCCGACGGCGAGGGTGGGCGGGATAACCGAAAACTTGTCGAAAGCATCTCCAACATCAAGCTCGCGACCTTGCGCGAACTCTGGACCGATGACCCCGCGCTCTATCCGCCGGCGCAGGCTTCCATCGCCTGGGAAGTGTGGCTCCGGCGCCACGAGAAGGGCGAGGCCGATCCCCTGGACCAGTTGACGGCTGCGGCAGGCGACTTTGGTTTTGACCTTATCTCCAATCCGCTGCGCTTCATCGATCGGACCGTTATTTTAGTGCGCGCCACGCGAGAACAGATGGCGCTCGGCGCCGACGTGCTGGGTATCATTGCCGAAGTTCGCAAGGCCAAGGTCGCCACCGACTTCTTCGCGGCGCTGACACCCTCGGAGCAGTATGTCTTCAACGACGAATTGCTGGCACGGCTCAGTCCGCCACCAGCCAATTCCCCCGTAGTTGGCCTGCTCGATACCGGGGTGAATCACGGTCATCCGCTGCTGGCCCCGCTGATTGCGGACGCCGATGTTCAAACCCTAAAGCCCGCTTGGGGTGCGCATGACAGTTGGCCCAGGGGGCATGGCACCCAGATGGCGGGCCTGGCGATCTATGGCGATCTGATCGAAGCGATCAACGGCAATGGCCCGATCGTACTAACGCACTCCGTTCAGTCGCTCAAACTGATCCATCATCAAGACCCGCATCCCGAAGAACTGTACGGCACGGCGACTACGGAAGGCGTCGCCCGCCTGGAAATCGAAGCTGTGCGGCGGAAGATTTATTGTCTTTCGGTCACGGCCGACGCCCGCGACCGTGGGCGTCCATCCTCCTGGTCCTCTGCAATCGACAATCTGGCGTTCGGCGAGCAAGATGGTCCCCGCCGGTTGATTTTCGTGTCGGCTGGCAATACCGGCATTGAGGATCGCACCAACTACGCCGCCTACAATGAAGTGACATCGGTCCAGGACCCGGCACAGGCCTGGAACGCCGTCACGGTGGGTGGCTATACCGAAAAGGCGCTGATCAACGATCAGGCCAATCCCGGCTGGAACCCGCTTGCCGCCCATGGCGACCTGGCGCCTTGCAGTACCACCTCCATGACCTGGCCGGCCACGCCCAAGCGGCCGATGAAGCCCGATATTGTGATGGAGGCCGGCAACATGGCGCGGCCTCCGGGCGGCGGCGATCCGGATTTTCTGGATGAGCTGCAGATGCTCACTACCAATTATCAGTTCGCCGGTGGCCATCGGCCATTCGCAACCTTTCATGATACCAGTGCTGCAGCAGCTTTGGCCGCCGGTATGGCGGCGCGCCTGGTGGCGCGTTATCCGGGCCTCTCAGCGGAAAGTGCACGCGGCCTGATGATCCATAGCGCTCGGTGGACCCCGGCTATGTTAGCCCGCGCCACCAATGGCGCCGGTGAACGCGACATGATGCGTCTGCTCAGGACATTCGGCTATGGCGCGCCATCCTTCGAACGGCTGTTCTATAGCGCGGACAACGCCCTGACTCTGATTGCCCAGGAAACCCTGCAACCCTTCGTGAAGGAAGCGTCGGCGATCAAATCCAACGACATCAAATTCCACGCGCTGCCCTGGCCCCAGCAGGCGCTACTCGACTTGCCGCTCCACACGCCGGTAGAGATGCGCGTCACCTTATCTTATTTCATCGAGCCCAGCCCCGGTGAGCGCGGCTGGGATCGAAAATACGGTTATGCTTCGCATGGCCTGCGTTTCCAGGTGAAGCGATCCACGGAAACGCTCGACGAGTTCCGGCTGCGCATAAACGCCCACGATCGAGATGAAGATTACGAGGAGGATCATGTCGGCGAGACCGGCCACTGGGAATTTGGTGTGCTGGGGCCGCGCAACGGGTCGATCCATTCCAATACTTGGCACGGGACGGCGGCAGCTTTGGCCGAACGCGGCCATATCGCGGTCCATCCCAATTTGGGCTGGTGGCGCACCCGGGCGTCGGAGCATCGCTTTGACCGCCAAGTGCACTATTCCCTCATCGTGTCTCTCAGTACGCCGGACGAGAATATCGACATCTACACACCTATCGCCAACCTTATTGGTGTTCCGGTGGAGATCATCGTCTAAGCGGCTAACGGTGATTATCGGACACGCGCTTTTGGCGCAAAGCCGACATTTCACATAATGCGAGTTACACGATTGCTCTTCCCTGTAAGTAGGCGACCCAATGCTCTCGCCTGCCGATTGGACTAAGCGCGAAGCAAAGGTATGCCCGTTCTGAGAGCGTGACTGGCAGCCGGCACATTCACCGCAAAGTAAGCTAACGGGGTACGCCCTGGTTGCGCACAGTCCAAGGTGGCCAATTAGTAGGGCCGATAACAAACCGCCCAATTCGTATTGGCTCGGGCCCACTTATCGGCGACAGACGATAGCGCTCACGCAGACCTTGTTGCTGAGCAACATTGGCGTGCGAGCCTGAAGGCCATCTTGCGGTCCGCCTCCGCGACACTCGCGGTATTGACTTCACTTCGGCCCCGATCGGCCCTAAAACCATGGGCGGAGCGGTACGCGCCGTTCTGGGGCTTTGAAACCTCTCTTGAGTGGAATGTCGCCGACCAGTTTGGCGACGCCTTGACCCATGAGGTCGGGGTGCCTGTGACGTATGTCCAGGCTCTCCGAGCTAAAGGTCACAGGGACCGTCTCAAGCGGTTTTCAAACACCCCGATCACCAGGGACAAGTATGGCTATCCTGAGGGGGCGAACCTCAGGCACTGGCTTTCGGGGGCGTGGAAATGTCAACAGACAAGCCTGGTGGGCTGCCTAGCTCTGTCATGTATATAAAGAATGGAAGGGGCGGCGAATGGTGGCCGATCGCGAAAAAGCAAAACCAAATTCATGCCGGATGGAAGCGCCTTCCGCCTGAGAGCATCGTCGGGTCCGGTATCCCAGAAATCAAAAAGCTCTATTGGCGGCTTTATCCCAAGAAAACTAATAAGGGCAGGACGGCCGATCTCAATGCGCTATTGGCTTTATTAGACCGACCCAGCCAGCATGTCTGGATCACAATTCAGGACGGCTATCTTTGGTGGTGCACGGTTCATGACCGTGCGCGATCGACAAAGCGGGACGACACTTCCAGGGGCCATTTCTGGCTGGACTGCAAGCGCCGTTGGTCAAACCGATCACTCAAAGGAAAATTGCTTTCAACTGAAGATCTGCCCGGTATCGTGACAAAGGTTGGCGGATTTCAGGGAACGGTCTGCAAGCCAAAGGCCTGGAATGAAGTTCTCCGAATTATTCAAGATCAGGCTGACCCAAAAGCATTGAAGGCACAGCGGGCGCGCTCAGCATACGCAGATGCGATGCAAGGTTTGATCCAGGACTTGAATCCTTACGATTTCGAACACGTCATCGATCTAATCTTGAATCGCTCGGGATGGGAGAGGCTTTCAAAGCGAGGAGGTATTCAGGAGGGCATTGACCTCGATGTGGAAAACAAGGCGATCGGCGAACACGCTTTTGTGCAGGTGAAGAGCGAGGCCGGACAGGCGGTACTCCAAAAATATTGCGATCGGTTCCAAAAAAATCGGCAACGATATAAGCGCATGATATTTGCAGTCCACTCGCCCCTGGGCGAGCTTCGCCCGCCGCCCAATCCTGCGATTCAGGTGTGGACGAGCGACAAGATAGCCGAACTGGTTGTCCGTCTTGGATTGGGCGAGCGGGTCGAACAAATGCGTGGCTGAATGCAACCGCGTGGAACTACTGGCGCTATGCTATCTGCGCCGTCGCCGGGCAGCGCGCTCCATGCGTTCTCGTAGCAGCTGCAACGTCAAAACGCGGTCGCTGGATACGGTCACGCGCTCAATGCCATCCCCTCGGAATTCACCGCCGTTTTTCGAGCTGTTACGTAAGTCGATGAGCACTTCCATAGCGTCCAAATCTCCGTTCATTGCCGCGGCGCCCAGCTGTTCGATGGGAATCTGTATGCGGGGCATGGAACGAGATTTTGTGCCGTCCACCACGATAATTTTTTCCGTAAGAACACGAACGAACAGCTCCCCGGCGCCTGTTGCATTTTTGGCACCTCGTCCCAGCGGGTTAGGGCACACGTCTTTTTTGAACTGGTGTGCACGTGAAGGGGTGCGATAGCCCACTTTTGATCCGTCATCGTTTTCCATGGCGGTGCCCTCACTTTTCGTTTTGAGAGTGAATCAACTGGCGATATTCCTCAGCTGCCTCTACTGCGGTCAGTCGGCGGAATGCCTCGTCATATTCGGCTTCTTCTTTGGTTTTTGGTTCCAAGTTCTGGGCCAATTCACGGAACCAGGCAGCCGAGGCCGCGGAATCTGCTTCCTCTTTCGCCACCTTGATGATGGTGGGATGTGCTTGCGCGTAAGCTTGGTATTTCTTCCAGATGCGTATCGCCTTTTTCTTGCCGTTGCCTATTTCGGGTAAGAGGCGCAGCAATATCACCTCAAAGCCCGTGAGCCGTTGCTGCGCCCCTCTCTTTCTAGCCGAGACGACTTTCGTGAATATGTCATCGACCATGCTCGCCATGGTGGGGATCTTGAGCGGACGCTTTTTTCGAGGATTGCCGCATTGTCCCTTCTTCCAGCGTGTTTTGGGATCGGTCTTTCCATAGCCTATGTCGTAGTCGGTCATTGTGTTTTCCTTTCTTCGCGAGTTTGGTTGAAGCACTTGCCGGTGATGAGACAGGCGGCGCGCCCGGTCATCCGTTGCCAACGTTCGATCGCGACATCGACGTAGACGGGATCCAGTTCGATGCCATAACCACGCCGTTTCGTGCGTTCAGCCGCTAGGATAGTGGTGCCACTACCCAGAAAAGGATCCAGCACGATATCGCCTTGGCGCGTACAGTCGAGTATCGCGTCTGCCGCCAGCGCAACGGGCTTGACGGTCGGGTGAAGCGCCAATGTGTCTTCTTCACCTTGGCGCGGAAACGCGGTTGCCCCCGGATACTCCCATACATTTGTGCGGTTTCTTCCGAAGCGGCCGAGCTGAACGTTGTTCATGGATGCCGCACCGGGGTTTTGGAACACGAAACATAGCTCATGCCGGGATCGGTAAAAGCTGCCCATGCCGCCGTTCGATTTGACCCAAACGCACAGGTTGATGCGTGTCAGACCGGCAGACGTTGAAGCCGCCAGGATTTCTTCAAGATGCTTATGGTCCATGAACGAATAGATCAGCCCTCCCGGCGCCGTAACAGCACGGCTGTTCGTAAAGGCTGTCGCCAGGAAGCTCGTGAAATCCTGCTGGTTCATCTCGCCGGAGCCTTGCAGGAACTCGCGATGAACGATTGCGCCCTTGCCCGACACCACGCCTTGGATTTTCAGATTGTAGGGCGGGTCTGTGAAGACCGCGGCGGCTTGGCCTCCGGCCAGAAGGGCGTCATAAGGCGCGGTATTGAGGGCGCTGCCGCAAATGATCCGGTGGTCACCCAGCACCCACAGATCATCAGGCCTGGAAACAGCTGATCCGTCCGGCACTGTGAAAGTATCGGCCTTGTCCTCGCTGGCGATACCGTCGAGGTCTAGGGTTATCGCGTCGATCTCCGCGACGGCAAAGCCGATGTCTTCGATTTCGAAGTCCAGCGCCATCTTGGAGAGGGCCTTGAGATGGCCGGCAAGCAGTTCATCGTCCCAGCTTGAGCCTTCCACTAGTTGGTTGTCGGCAAGCATGTAGGCGCGTGCCTGGGCCTCGGTAAGGTCATCTGCCCGCACGACCGGGACACGCTCGATTCCGGCCTGCTGCGCCGCCTGATGGCGGGCATGGCCGGCTATCAGCTGACCTTGGCGGTCAACGATGAGCGGGGCCACAATACCAAATGTCCTCATGCATCTGGCGATCTTTCGGATCTGCTCAGCACTGTGGCGCCGCGGGTTGTCCGGGGAGGGCTTAACGTCACCAAGGGCTAGGTATTCCATTCGGCGGTCGGGGCTCAGTTTCATGAAAATGCTCCTGGTGCCGCCTGGCGATCAGCCGCAACAAAGCAGCCCGCGAAGCGGCAGATCTCTATGGGGTTTAATGGGGACGGGTCTTTACGGAGAACGCTCCGCGCCCCACCCTTTTTGGGTGTGTTGGGCTAAGGAGCCGATTTGGGGCTCATGGCCGACCATCTCTGATCGCGGCAGGAGTCCTAAGTAGCAACACTATTACCAGTCTCCGGTTGAAGCGCAACTAATTCCCATGCCCCCGGACGGTTACTGATCATGCGTTGATGGTGACTGATTGGGCGACGAAGCACTCCCTGTTCTGTGCAAAAATTGCGCTGATCTGCGCCACAGGGAATGGGGCGAGAAAAAGCAGACTGTTGTGGACTTACGGATAGCCTCGTGCCGGCGCGTATCCCGAATCTGTAGAAATTCGCTGTTAAATTCCCTGAGAACAGTGAATTCGGCGAGCCATTGTGCCATGGCAACATGAATGCGGGACATCGCCCAGGTTTCGGCCAAGCGGCACCGAGGGGAATACCGAGGCTGCCAACGGTGCCGGCGACTTCGCGCAAACACGAACCGGTCTCGAAACACGCTCTCTGAAAAATCCGGAAATTGGCCGACGTGGGCCAGAGACTGGCGCCCAGGCGGCGTCACACAGGGGCGGTCATATCAGCGGTTTGGTGCTCTGCAGGGCGGCGTGCCCGCCACAAGCGCCGCAATGTCGAGGTTTCTCAGGGCACTTCGGAAATTGCCCTCCGTCCGTGGACTGGATGGCTGCCAACCAGATGTTCGAACTCAAGATGCAGAAATCGAGGGCATTCGGAAATGGAGGTTCGCATCCTAATTCCCCCCTGTTATTTCGTGGCCCAAATCAATCGATTGCCGGTGGTGGTCCAACTGGGATTCGAACCCGAGCTGCAGGAAATTGGACAGAGCAAGTTCGAATCCTACATGCCGCTAAAGAACCAGTCTCTGAATTGGGGAGGCATATTCAATCCGGAAATCGGAGCTGCCAATCCAGAGACTGCCGGCTGCAAGGCGCCGAATTTGCTCGCAGAATTGCCTGATCTTGGTCTCTCACGACCGAGTTGTGGCCGAAAGTACCGGATCTTCCGGGAGATTTTTGGGACAGTAAAAATCGCGGAATAGAGCCACTTTGCTGTGGCTGGGGGACTAGGATTCGAACCTAGACAACCAGAGTCAGAGTCTGGGGTCCTACCGTTAGACGATCCCCCATCAGGGCCGTTGGCCCGCCGGGACCGCCCCTTTAGACTAGCCGGGCAGCCCT
>Ga0310811_10005253_pt1 | contig 16360 bp, 16 predicted proteins | sample YCmetagenome_FD_207642 | JGI IMG/M metagenome (GOLD analysis project Ga0310811, IMG submission 207642) | Soil microbial communities from experimental microcosm in Duke University, North Carolina, United States - YC | ecosystem: Engineered > Artificial ecosystem > Soil microcosm > Unclassified ...
ATCCAAAAAATATTTATACTGATGCACACATCACGTGAACGTGATATCATACCGACGTCAGTCCTTGAAGGTATATAAGGCGTCCCCTAGGGGGTTGTCATCCCCAATCAATTCCCTGAATTCTTCAACAAACTATCATGTCTGGTACGTTTTTCCGAATTGTCAGCTTCTAAGTTCTTACGATACTTATGAGTTTGTTGTGTTTCAGGAACCTCAGAACACACCAAAGATACAGCGCGCGTTGTTGCTGGCTTGAAAGCGGCTGTTCATAACCCTAATGTATCAGAGGAAGCCAAGGAGAACGCCTTGAAGCGTCTTGAAGAGATGGGTCAGTCAGTGGACCCTATTATGCCAGCTCAGGCAAAGGCTACTCAGTCTGCAGCGGCTGAGGCACATGAGAAGAATGTCCTTCGGGGCTATAAGGCAGCAGCTTCTAGTACGTTGGTCGCTTGCGAATGCGCATCATCTTGCTGATTTGTGCAGATCCACATGTTTCCGAGGAAGCCAAGCAACACGCCAGAGAGGTGTTGGAGGCCGCTGGCATACAGCACAAGCTTGACACACATTCAGAAGAGGAACACCAGCACCGTGTCCTTGCTGGATACAAGGCGGCCATTCACAGTAAGATTCGTTTCCGTACTATGTAGGCATCTTCTGATCGTGTGCGTCTCCAGATCCAAACGTTTCAGCTGCGGCCAAGCAGCATGCCAGAGAGTATCTTGCAGATAGTGGGGTTACCGATCTGGATTGATTGAAAAGATGCTGCTTAGGATGATTGTATTTTACTCCCATTCATCGACATCGCATTAATGGTATCATTAAAATTGCCTGCTGCTACTTACTTTGAGAGCTCCTCGAGTCGAGTCAGAACTCTATCCACTCTGTCCTCCAGACCTTGCACATTCCCTGCTACTGTCCCTTTATTAGCCTCCAAGCTGACCTCCACGTCTCCGACGGCAATTTTGAGAGCTTCCAGAGCGTCCCTTGTTTTACGCTGCTCTTCTTCAAGCGCCGTCATCGTTCCCTGAAACTCACCCGCAGATGCATGCAGCGCAGAGAGGGTTCTCAAACGAGTTAATATATGTGGGATGTGAGGAAGTGAAGGAGCCAGACGTGTCAACAGGGGGAGGAGTGCATCCTGGGTTGCAGTGCCAGGAATTATTGTTGTACTCCCAGGCGCTTGGCGTTTTTGCGCTTGCGCGGTAGACACTCGTTCAAGGTCGGATAACAGAAGTTTTAATCGACGGGAAATGGAGTCAATATGCCGCGGTTGAGTCAAGAGCATCAGTTGTGAGTTCAAGCGTGTGAGCATAGGAAGAAGGGGTGGAGTCATCGGCGTAGACTGGAAACTGGTTAGCGGCGCCCTGTCCCTCGGCGTCGAAAAATACACACCTCATCCAAAGTTGCGCCCACCGAGCCCACCAGTTTCTCTAGTTCCCCGACTCGTTTGTCCATTTCAGCGACACCCCGAACTTCCGGACCTCCCTGCACCTTCGACTCCTTTGCCCTGACATCCGCACTAGATTGCTCCACGTCTTCTTCGCTATCTTCCCTGCCTCCATCGCCAAGCACAACACCAACTAATCTCCCTCTTCCCTCACGCCCCATTCTGACTTTCTCTAACCGTCTGCGCACGTCTACTAATCCTCTTATCATCTCACCAGCATCGACACCCTCAGCTTTAAGTGCAGGATTGGACGGATCTGCAACCTCACCCTCCAAAGCAGCAAGCTCAGCTTGTAGTGCTCGTAGGCGCGCAGGGAGAGGTCGCCTGCTTGGTGATGGCGAACGTGATGGAGAGGATGTCGGTGACGGGGGGTATGCAAAGCGTGATTCCTGGCCTGATGTGTGGTCAGATGTCAGTAACCAGATACAGCGTATACGTGTTTAAGGGAGTGCGACGCACGCCGTCGTTCGGCTCTTCGAAAGTGTCTGCTCGCATCTTCCGCACTGATCAAGTTGCTATTATCGAGTTCTTCTTTCGAGGCTTCCGCACTCCGCTGAGTGCGTACCCGCGGACCTGATGGTTCGTCAGAATCCGAATCTCCTCCCTGAAAGAGATCAGTTGTTTTTGGGTGACATTATATCAACACGAGAAGCGCTTACGTTGATCTCAGATGAGGGAAACACGTCCTCCGTTTCATAGACATCTGGCGCAGTGTCCTGTCATCAAGTAATAAGTAGAGACACCACAAGAATAGTAGCGATAAAACACACGATATCCGGGAGATTTGCATATTTATTTGCGCTCATCGTGAGTGTTCAAACATTCAAATATTCACACTTTGTGCAGACTTGCGGCAGGAAGTAGCATAACAGTCGCGTCCATGTTAGACCCCGTGGGAACTCTCGATTGCAAAATGTACCAAAAAAGCGTCACCTGAGCGATTCGAACACTCGCGGGCAAAGCCCAACCGCTTAGCTGTGTATAGCAGGCGATCCCGTTAACCACTCCGGCAAAGTGACTTGTTGGTCTGCAAGACGATAGGATACACAACCACACATACTATCCCAACGACGCCAAGATCTTGTTATTCCAGAATGTCTAACCAGGTTGGACGACCTGCGAATTCTAAATTCACTAGCGTCTACCTTCCCGGTGACCTAACTATCAACCAGTCCCATATAAATGTGTCTACAGAGAAATGTACCTTGCTAAATCCCATCAAACCAGTGAGGAATGAACACTCAGGCCGGCTTAGAGTTCAGTAAGTTGTTCATCAAAGAAAATAGCCGTAAGCGGTACGCCATCGGGACGAATAACGCCACGATACATGCCACTGCAGTTCAGTGGAAGAGCCACTAGCACAACCAGTGTTCGAGTCAGTGTATCGTTTCACACGAGGACATAAACGTACCATTGCCGTCTCTGTCCAGTGCAATGACACCACCCATTCCACCTTCCTTGAACAAATCATCGATGACATTCTGAGTCGCCTCGTCCAGGGACTCGTCAAGGTATTGCATCCGCCGAGCAATGTTGGAAGCTGCAGCACGGCGAATGTAATACTAAACTGTATGGTTAGCACTTGCAAACTGAACATCTGCTCGACTGTTTCTCACGTCTCCATCACCAGTACCAGAAACGCCTACACCCTGATATTTCGATTTGCCTTTTAGGCGATCCCAGGTACGCTTCACAAATCCACCGTCCCTCTCCCATTCTTCAGCCCAAAAACCACATCCCATTACGGGAGTATCTCCAACTCGACCGACAAGCTTATTTGTACGTCCCCCAGTGGAGGTTACTGCCGCAATGCAGCCCCGGATATCAAGTGCGACTGCACCAACAGTACCCGTTGGCATCAGATCAAGGGGCTCCCAGGTCTCTTTGTCTTTGTCGTCAGAAAGGCTGGCGACATCTGTAGTCTCCGAATTTGTGTCATCGGGTATTTCAGGTCTGGGGTATTCAACGGGATCTTCAGGTAATCCAAGACCACGTCTGTGTTCTCTCCACCGTGCCTCAGTCCAGAAATAGGATGGATCAACCTGACGTACGCCAAGTGAAGCACCCGTGGCTTCTGCTGCTGCACCCGACAACATTGGGTGAGGGGCAAGCTGGGGCGCAAGGTAGAGCGCGCGTGCGAGGTGAGAAGGATTTCTGGTGTGAGTGAGTAACGTAACCGAGGATCCACGTCGGGAGGAGGGCATTGCGGGGTGTGATGCAGGAGGTTTGGAGACCATCAAAGAAGTCTCGAGCTCAATCTAGATAGCATGATTTACATGAGGGCCCTTAATCATAGGTAAGGAACCGTACCTTGCCTGCAACATTAAAGACCGCGCCATGCCCAGAGTTGAACAACGGGCAGTCTATAAATCAAATACAGGAGTTAGTCGTTGACTGTCCGAATACTTATTTATCCCACCTTCCATAACTGATACAGCCTCGACTGCAGCATCCATAGCCTCTCCTCCGCTCTTGAGCACCTCATAGCCCACTTTCAATGCCCGTGAGAGTGCAGCTCTGTATGTAGCGCGTTGCTCAGGTGTTGAGCCCTCCCGTATCATGGTACCAGCACCTCCGTGGATGACAAGCACATAGTTGGGCTCTGCAGACCTTTTGCCGGGCTTAAGCGTAGGGTTCGCGTTCTTCGAGGCGGGCATTGTAAGCAACTTTCTACAAGGAAGTGATCCAGTAGGCAAGTCGAAAAGAACGGCCTCTGAATCCCTGGGAAGTAAGATTGCTCACACACAAAGATAAGATAGATACGTATGCACTGTGACATTGATACAATGATAGAACGAGAGACATTAATATTGACAACACGTCCCTTTGGCAGGATCTGAGATCTGATTATGGTTCGGGCGGAGTTTCAAAACGAAGTGCTACCCAAAGTTGGACAATAGACTCATGCTAAGGACTATATGTTACGTATGATGGTTAAATCGGTTGAAGAATCCTCTCAACAGCGTTCGACAGTTGACGTTAAACTGCTGTGAAGAGAGTTACCGCTTATATAGTGGCTCGAGCTGCCCAATACGCTGACCTTGATGAAACGACTGTCTAATTGTTTTCCAGTCCAATTAGATTAATTTGACTACGAGAGATTACCTGTTGACTTCAACTCAACATGGTGAATGACTATTTTCCCGATTCCGTTGGTTTTCAGACTGCCGCAGTGCGTGCTCCTTGTCACACGTCGGTTTTATTTGCTCATTTGAATTCAGTATACTGCAGGTAGTCTATATTTTCCTGTTTCTGTTGGCAAAACTGATTCCTCCGAACAGTTGCGTCCATAGCAGCTTTAGTAAGGAGGACAAAACGGAAGACGATGATAATTACTGATTTCTCTCTGCAGCTTTTTGACTTCATCATCACTTTCGACTCGGAGGTTTGTTATTTTCAATGGCGCTATGTAAAGTTGACAAGATGCCAGGTTCGTTGGACATGGGGAAGAGGGTGGGGGATGACCAGGATAATCTTCATCATTTCTCGCTATGTGCCATTCGTTGGCCTTGTTATGACCGTATACTGTGAGCATTCGCGACCTTCTGTCTACCCTCGCCCTTCACTGAGGTTTTGCGGATAGATTCGGTCGGGTCTACTCATGGAGGAATTGTAAGTTCTTCGCGATACGACATTAAAAAATACCCATGACGATATTTCAGCCCGATCATGGAACATTCACTGCTGTATATGATGGTTGTATATCACAAGAACATCACTTAAGATCCAATTCTCAATCATTTTTAGGCGTCCGTTGGTTGGGTATAGCTGCTGCTGAGTGTGAGTATCAACTCTAAGTCATTTTCCCCCCCTTTCTAATGACTTCTTTTATTTAAAGTCCTACTTGTGTTAAGGACATATGCGGTTTGGGGGGGCGATAAGAGGTTCTTAACTGTGACATTGATTTTTACCACGGTGAGCCCAGTCTCTTTCTCCTGAGCCATTTGTTTTTGACTGAAAAAGACAACCATTCTTTCAGGTCATCTCAGTATTGGTGCTGGCAATCTCACAAGTTGGTGCAAGTGAATCCGGAGGTCTGTATCTTCGTCCCGAATTTCTTCTGCTCACACCATTTATTCAGATTCGACTGGCGTATTTGAGGAAGGACATGACTCTAGCATTTTTTATGGTCTGTTGGTGCTGGTTGAGCTTGGTACGCAGCATTGCCATGATTCTGCTCAGTTACTGCATGATCCTCCATAGTGCTGTTGACGCTGACGCTGTATAAAAGCTTTAAATCTTTCCGATCAGAAGGTAGTCCGCTGGTGACTACTTTATATCGGGATGGCGTAGTTTCTATACTATGTATTACCCGTGAGTGTCGAAGGCTCTTGTGAGTAACGTGGCCTTATCTTTCGCAGTGGTCTCGATGGCAAATTGCATCTCCATCGTCTTACTACCTGTGAGCAAGTTGTTGTTATATCACCATATAATCATCTGATCTAGCCATCTAGCCATCCTACACCGGAGTTCTCGCTGGGTAAATTATGTTGTTACTTACTTCGTGTTTAAAGCTGAGTCAGAAAAGCCCGCAGCTGGTCACGCATAGCGTTCTCGCCTCACGCATCCTATTCAATTTACGAGCAATGTCCGACTTGCAGAATGTTGTGACAGACGAATCGATTATCTTGGGAGTGGTTTCTCAACCCATAGCGTTTCAAACCCCACCTTGCACAGATCATACAGAGCTATCGGATTTTACAGACTGCTAGTCTAATGTTTACACCATCTTGCTATCAATAATTTTATGCCTCTGCGAGGTCATTAATGTAGTCAAATCAATAGATCGTTCACGCAGTGTACATTGATAAAAGCTTTCTAGTTGTCCTGGAATGTCTTATGGCGTTCATTGCGTTGTTTCTGAATTCTAATAGCATGTAGGAGGGAAGCGTATGATATAACTGAAGTACGTGGTTAAAGATTGGCATCTCATCTCATAAATACATATATACGTTCTTGATACTTGGTGTTCGGCAACGGCATCAGTTATCTGAGCGAGAGTGCAGAGAGGTACTATCCCCAACAGAATCTAATTGAGATCCAGAACTGAAAGGAAGGAATACACAATAGGCTCAGGTTCAAGTCTCGTCAAACAATAAATAGGCTTACCTCGGCCTGGCATCAGACACTTGTTCGTCTCGAGTACTAGCACTGATCTCTGACGAAAGAAACTCGCGAGTTGCAGCTGTAATTACCGATTAGTCAATGTGACGCTATATAATACAGAAAACCAACATTTACCGCCTGCGTAGGGTGCTCGATAAAGCCGACTTGACGGTAACTGGAGGTCAAGGGCTACGAGCAATTGCTCAGCCACCGCCTGTTCCATCTTGCAACGTCGTGTGAGCAGCGTGAATACTTCATTTCGCTTGAGAGATTTAGACTGGTCTGTCCCAATGAATTTCTGAACTCGCCGCCATAGCTGTTGCAGAGTGGACTTAGGATTAGGTCCTGCATCGCAACATTTCACTAGTAGTTCCTTGATCGCCTTCTGCGATTCGGTGTCCGCGGCTGAAGCACCAGGTCCAGGCGTGCTAGTTATGTTTGCACAGACATAATCCACACAAGCAATTTCGTGTGAGCGGAAAATTGCCTTGTAGCATTTGTCGTTTACGCCACGGTTGGTGACGACAAGAGCAACTGGAACTTCTTCTTCACAAAACACTTCGCGGAGCAACCTATAGTGACCCCTCATCTTCTCAATTTCATCGCCGCGTACGCAATAGAGGAGTAGGTCAATGCCGCCTCTTTTCCTTAGGACATCGATCGCGAGGTATGTATCAGCGATAGCGTTCGTGTAACCCTCTGTATCTAGCCCAGGTTCAAGAAAACCAATGGTATCAAAGACCTGGAATGAACGACCATCGACCGGAATCGCATACTCAGTCCAGTGTTGAGTACAGTGACCGAGGTCGTCTGACGTGGGTGCCCGGCTTTCTCCAGCGAGCATGTTCACGACCGAGCTCTTCCCACACCCTGTTTGGCCAACGACGAGTACGTTGAACATCTACTATTAAGTGAACACTCGAGTTTGCGTACTATGCTCAAGACACGCACCGACATATGCAGTTCTTGGTATCGATCTAGACACTGGGCTCAAGTTGCTGAATTATGCTAATGACAGTCAAATATTTCGAAATAGAAAATGTAAGGAATGCAACATACCAAGATTCTCGAATCCAACACGACAGAGCAAAGGTAAGTGTAGGTTGGGTTATTTGAAGGTTAAAGAAAGCACCAACAGCCTGCACCCACACGTTGTTGCCTCATGCAGTGCGCGAGGTCTACCTCATATTCATAAGACCAAGTCCCCATCGCTTATCAAGCACATTGCATACCATTTACGTCGGTGAGGTTGCGAACGGCTTTGAGACTCATAGCACTGTCTGGTGCCCTTGTCGGACGGTGATCAAGTCTTCGACCCGGAAACAAGACTATTTTTTTCCATGAGTGGTATTATTTGGAGCTTGTAGTTCGTACTCGTTGGTCGCTTTATGTGTTTCCTGAGGAGTGATTAAAATCCAAACCCACCTGCACGAACATACAAGCTGCGGACGGTCTAGTCGCAGCTGCCATCAGGTGGACCATCCTTCCATCTCTCATCCACCTTTGCACAATCAAACATTTCCTTGCCCAGCTTCTCGTTCACCTCATTATGACGCTCACAAAACCACTTGCTCAACCTCTCCCGACTGCTCACGTCTGGGGGATGCTCCTTCATTTTGTCGCCAAAGTCCGCCGCGCAATGTGTGCATGGATACAGGGCGGGTAGTGCGTGGATGAGATTTAGCATATTTGCACGCTGGTGGATAGTGGGCCGTACTGGGTAGTATGCTGCAGTCGCATGCAAAAATGTCCACGTGGCACGTCCAAGGGCTTCGACATCTGGCGGACAGTGTGGGGGTAGGGTTGCGTTTTCTGGCTTAGGATCGGGGGATCGAAAGCCCGTTCCAGATGCAAAGGCAGCCATCATTCCTGCGGTGGATTTCTTGCTCGAACCAGTAGTGCTCGAAGCGGCGGGTCTCCAATTACGAAACGCCGTACATATTTTGCAGGGTTTTCCGTCCGGACCAAGCACCATACCGGGTGGTAACGAAGGCTTGGATGTCGCTGAGCCTGGTGATGCCGGGCGTTCAGATGATTGAGATCGATCTCCCATGACGGAATGAGATACACTACACGTGCATGGTTTTACATGAGGTGATCAGTACCAACCACGTTGCTCTTGGAAGTTACTATTACCTTAAAACACCAGATGACAATTGTACAGGGCAAGGGCAATTCGAACTCGTTGATTGTATCAGAAGTTACGCGTTCCGTTGTAAAAGAGATCCCACATAGTAATATATTAAGGTTTACGCCGAGCACAGCACCCAAGCTGACCTAATATAGCTACACTGATGATGTTACGAAGGTCGCGCACAATGGCGCCAGAATTCCGTGCGCCATGCCGGAAGGTGACAAAAATAAATGGATTCGAGCACTGCAATGATTGTGCCAGTGTGTCTTCTCCTTCATTGCGTGGAACATTGAATGCCTTGGTCCATGAGTCATTCAGCATCTTCCTCTTCCTCGCCCCCAGCCAAGAGTCCCGGGGATGGTCCTGGACACGAACAGCATATCAATATAAACGATGCGGAAGCGCCATTCCCTCAGCCGGTGCGCGGAGGTCTACATCGTGGCCTGTCTGCACGACAAGTACAAATGATCGCAATCGGTGGTACCATTGGAACTGGTCTTTTCCTAGGAACCGGAAGATCCCTGGCTCAAGGTGGTCCTGCAAGCATGCTGATTTGTTATGGAATAGTGGGATTCATCGTATATGTGACGCTGTTACTGTTAGGGGAGATGGCCACACAGTACCCAGTGGCTGGTGTGCCCTCTTTTTTCATATTCAGACAACACGCTGACTATCTGCATCTTTGCAAGGGTCCTTTAACGCCTATGCGACGCGCTTTTTTTCGCCGTCTTATGGTTTTGCGCTGTCGTGGAACTATTGGTTTAATGATGCAGTGTCTGTTGCCTCTGATCTCACTGCTGCCCAGCTAGTGTTACAATTCTGGACGACGTCATATCCTTGGCTGGTTAGCCTGCTCTTTTGGGTGTTCCTTGTATCAATTAACGCCACTCACGTTAAAGCTTATGGAGAATTGGGTCAGTAAGGTAGACTTCCTTTTTCTTTTCAAAATGGGATTAACGCCTTGCGGCAGAGTATTGGCTTTCGTTCCTGAAGGTTGCTACCATCGTAATCTTCATTATCGTTGGTATCCTCGTTAATGTCGGCGTTAACGAGTCACATACCTACATCGGAGCACACAATTGGTACATTCCTGGTGCTCCGTTCGTTGGTGGCTTTGGTGGCTTTGCCAAGGTTTTTGTGACAGCCAGTTTCGCATGTGAGTTGCATTGCTAGTTATGAAGCCAATCACCTGATCGGTCTGTAGACGGTGGAACAGAAAGTCTAGGTATCACCGCAGGAGAGACGAAGAACCCTTCGCAAAACATGCCAAAGGTTGTCAAGTTTGTGTTTTGGAGGCAAGTATTCGGAGCTCTATACAGATTATTGATGTACGAGCGGTGTGATTAGAATTCTGTTATTTTATATCTTGAGCATCTTGCTTATCGGCCTGAACGGTGGGGTGCTCTCTGCTCTCACACTGCTACACACCTAATTGTCTTCATTAGTACCATGGAATTACCCGGATCTGTCGAATAAAACAACCACTACATCCCCTTTTACGATTGTATTTACTCTAGCTGGTTCAAGTGAGCATATCCTGCTCGTCCCTCGTCCAAGTGTTAACGCTATTTCAAACAGCTGTGGCCGGATCATTTATGAATACCGTCATCCTCACCTCTGTGTTATCTGCCGGTAACCACGCTCTTTTCGCGGGGACAAGAGTTCTGTATGGTCTATCTGTTGTTAGCCCCATCCCTCACGCACCTCGTATATTTTCTCGGACCACTCGAGCAGGCGTTCCCTTGTACGCGCTGCTTGCGACTAGTAGCATTAGCGTGCTCTGTTTGGGGAGCAGTTATATTGGCAGTGGCCAGTTGTGGGGATGGTTGCAAAACATTGTTGGAGTCTCAAACCAGGTCTGTATCAATACGTGAATTTGTGGTAACCCTGGACTAAGAAAAATCAGATCGCCTGGTTATCAATTGGATTGGCCAGTTGGAGATTCAGAAAAGCCTGGATCAGACAGGGTCGATCTATAGACGAAATGAAGTTTCGAGCATCATGGACCTGGCCATGGGGTCCTTACTTTGTTGTGCGTGTGTTAATACTGCAAGTTACCTCTTCCATAACCCATGCGACTTCCCAGATTATCACCGTGATCGCCTTGATTTTGAGTACGTACTTTGCTTATTACACTGCTACCTTTGCATACTGAGTACTGACAAACTGAAAAGTCCAAGGGTGGTCCTCTATATTCCCCATATTCTCACCGGTAGAATTTGTCTCCTTTTACATCGAGATACCCATCATGGTTGTCATGGGCCTCTGCTGGGTCCTTGCTAGGAACACTTTCGTAGACTCTACACCAGTTCCAGGTAATGCCCTGGATCTCCCTAATGAGAGGACTTCTCTGATACGCAATGACACTGGAACCCGAGAAGCTCGTCACGAGTGGAGGTCCGACATTGTGGACATCCAAACGATTGATCTGTACAGTGACGAATATGACGAACCCTTGGATGAAGTAAATGATGAAATAAGGGGAAAGAGGTTCCGGCTTTTTTGGAACTTGTATGATATGGTGGCTTAGATCCCAAGTTTGTACTACTGATATCACTTTGCGTTGTAAACATGCGACATCGTATCCTATATAGCTGTATAGTTTGTGTATAGACTCGACATCATTATTTAACGTGGTTACGTATGAAACACTATCTCCCAAAAGCTGGACCGAGCAGAAGCAGTCAAGGAATGGAACACCATTTACACATCACGGGCCAATCCGCTTTTGAGACTAATAGGGAGCGGTGCTTGTCGATATTCCCCGTCAATAAGTGAGATGGCGAGTTATGTGTGGCGCTGCGATGTCAAATGTCGGGCAACAACACTAATTTACCACGAAAACGTTATGTTGGGGCAACTTGCTCCCGATATGTCTATATCACTACGCACTAATTTCTGACATACAATTTCAAGCAGGCGGGAGAAATACTGCCCATAGGACACAGCTCAAGGCACCCCACAAAACACTCCATGTGACCCATGCTTTCCCCCACTTCGGAAGGTCGAGCATGAGACGAGCGGCAGCCCAGTAAGTGAGTGGAAGAGACGGAAGAAGCCTGAGTGATATCTGAACATGAGCATTGAATGTCAAGATCAACGTGAGCGCCAAGGCATGGAGTACGTGGGGCAGTAGGGATGGAGATAGAAATGAAGAGTCAAGCTGAGGAGGAGAAGGGATGTCATTGTTCTTTGAGCGGATCCACGGTGCGATATGAGGAATAATGGCAGGTAAGTTCGACAGATAAAACCAGCAGAACACAAACACATGAAGCAAGGCAGGAAGCGCGAGCACGAAGTTTGGTATGTTGGAGACGGTCCAATATCGCAAGAAGCCGACGTTCCAGTATTTGGATTGCACGTGGGAGTATATCGAAGGAATCATATTGCTTGTACACCAATCCGGGATGCGTGTTGCTGAAGACTTGCAAAACCGCAGATATGCGATGGTATTGTGGTGGATAAAGGGGATCAGAGGCAATGCAGTCAACAACACGCATTTAAGCAGATGCCTAGGAGTAAGCTGGCATAAATGCATTAATTCGGATGTCATAACTTGGATGCTTATGCTTACTAGATCCTTCTGCCCTGTCAGAAAGGGCGTGGCCAGCATACCCCACAGTATGAACCCAGGCAAGAATATTCCATTGGACCTGAATATGCTTGCCAATGTAAAGCATATAGATGCTGCAGCCCACTTAGAGCGAGCGCATGCCAGCATGCCCCGATACGAGAAATATGTGAAGAACGGTTCATTGTAGGATGCCAATTTAAGCGCAGCGGGACTACTCGAGAATACGGAGAGTGCAGTTGACAAAAATGCCAGGGAAGGTGAGCGGAGATGATGTAATGATAGGTGATACAGCACGTGTGTCGAGTCGCACAGTATGGCAATGCCTGCTCCGCCTCGGAGAAGCGTCTCCCAATCGTTTGAATCAAAACCTGCCAGGGCCTGCAGGTGGGCTGAGATGCGCATCAACAGTGGTAATCCGTTGAAGAATGCCCACTCGTGTTCATACACGTATCCTTCTCTTGCTATGTGCGCGAAATGGAACGCATCCCAACGAAGGAGGACAGAGGATGGGGGTGTCCCACTAATCCAAATGTATGGAGAAGCATCGAACAGTGGAAGCAAGTGTGCAGAAATTGAAACTAATATCCAGACTGCAAGTCGCACTACCACAGAAAGAGTCAGTAAAGTTCGAACATGCCTTGTCGCTGCCGATTGCATTTTACTGAAGTTCGAGGTCGTGTTGTTTGTCCCAATTTGCACAGTAACTAATCAGTCGATAAAGTTTGCGTGTAAAACTTATATAATCCAATCTACTTTTAGATGCGATACTTTGCACGTCACTAACTTGAATAAGCATGACCAGGCTGCTGCCAGCCGAACGCCGGGCTACGTTTCATTCCCTCGAGCGTCAGGCTTCAGTGCAGCAGTAAGTTCTGTGGTTTTCCGTACGTTGCTGATATCTGTTCAAGAACTATGACTGACCAGTATAAACAGGTTATAAGTACCTAAACACGCCTTCTCACTGAAAGCAGTGGCCGCAACTGTCGTGTGAAATCTAATACTACCAAATCATCTGCTAATTGATGTCGCCCAAGTCCAAAGATTTCAATCTCAAACCAAAGATATTACAGATGCCCCTGACGGCACCTGTGAGCTCAGCGGCTACTATGAGCCCTGCCGTGCAGTCACCTCTAACACTCATCGAGTTTGTGACTACCGTTCCGACACCACTTGCATCAGAGCTAGTTGTCCTTGCGCCATATATTCAGGCCATAAGGCACTTCGCACAAATCATTAGCTGGGAGTCTTCATGGGAGGAAAGTTGGCTTGCTCTTGCCACATGGTGGGCGTTCTGCTTACTCTCTGAACCCACCTTGAGGTATGCGTGTTCAACTATCTACGCATCCTGGCTGATTTGAACGTCCCCAGGTTCTTTTTACCACTTGCAGTCTCATTCGTTCTCGCACTGAGGCGGTGGTCATCATCCACTCACACATCTTCGGCAATCTCACCGCCGGTAATAACCGACAACGCCCTTCACGCTCTCATATCTGATCTAACGACTATTCGCACCCTGCTTCCCTCATCACCTCTCGTCGAATCCCCCCTCCCTCCGTCCTTTGTTGTTCTCCGAGTACTCGCGTTTGTCTATCTACCCTACCTTATCCTCACATCTTTCGTTGGTCTCCGTATTTGCATCGCATTATGCGGCACCCTGTTCATGATTCACAGAGCGCACTGGGCCAGACATGCTCGAGCATCCATTACTCGCAGCGCACATATCCGATGGGCGTTTTATCGGCTATACGCATTTGTCTCAGGGGTACCTCTCCCACCACCTGCATCGCCCTCTCCCTTGGAAGCTTCTACCAAGATCCGCCCGGCATCTGTACTAGCGGATGATGTACCCAAGCCTTCCCCGCCTCTCCGCTTCCTGTTTACAGTCTACGAGAATCAGCGGTGGTGGATGGGTCTTGATTGGACAGCTGCTCTGCTTCCCAATGAGCGCCCATCATGGTGCAGCTCCTCCTTAGTTCCATTATCCCCACCCTCGGTCTTTGCTCTTCCCTCCTCTACAACGGCATACGTCGCTGTCGGCAAGAACGGCCGCGCGAAACGTGTAGCGCGCTGGACTTGGGAAGAACCTGAATGGCGCGTTATCATACGCAAAGAAGGCGAGGAAGGTGTCTGGCGAGTGGAGAAGACACCTCCAAGGGATAAAGACGGACCTGACGAATCTACTGCAGCACGGATGCTACGCGCCGCACGCGGCCGCGACAACCTGAACACAAGCTCCAGCGGTCCTGCTGAATCACCCGAAGGGACTGGTGAACAACATTCCAGCAACCCGTTCCTCTATCCCGCGTCTCAAGACAAAGCTATCACAGACCCTGAGGGTTGGTTGTACGGTGACAACAAATGGGAGGGTGCAAGCTCGAAGGGCGGAATGGGAAAGTATACACGCTTTCGGCGTTGGACTCGCATTGCTATGCTCAGTGAGACCGTCGAACTTGTGGGTCCAGGCGAGTTGGGTGTGTTACGCGATTCTACGGAGTTGAGCGGATATGGGACTGCCACGAGCTCCGTTTTTGGCAGTACTAGCACCCCGTCTATCAGTGTCAACTCGCCAACGTTGAGCTCATTTTCGGAATTAGAACTGCAGAGTACGGTGACAGCGCCAGAGTCACAGAAGGATGGGAAAGACGAAAAGGATGGAGGCAGTACGAGGAATATGCTGAGACAGCGACTAAAGGCTGTCGTGGAAGGAACGACACATTGATAATAATGACCTTTGTAATATTATTGGTTTTCGTAGGGAGTGGAGACGATCTATGAACGCTACTCAGTAATGGAACTTCGTTTCACGATCTGCATCCCACTGGCACACGAAAAGACAATCATGGTCAAGGATAGTCTAAGGTAGCAAAGGAAGTCTAGCTCGAGTGTCGCCAGACTTTCACAGTCCCATCTGCGCTACTTGTAATCATCTCCCCAGGGTCTATTGGGTGATGCTCTGTCCAAGTGATCACCTTATCATGAACTTTTGGTGGAGGATTGGGTTGCAAAACTGTAGCCTAAAACAAACGTAAGCACTGTACCGATAGTTGTGAACTTGCTTGAATGCTCACGTCAACCAAGTCCCAAGCCCAAACGGCACCGTCTTCATCTCCACAAACGACCGTCGCTTCTGCATGTCCAAAGCATGCTCGGCAGCGATACGACGTGTGGTTGTGGCCAGTGAAGGCATTAAGAAGCTTACCACTCGTCGTGTCGAACAGCCTGATATGCGAATCGAGCGTAGATACGAGAAGTGTGGTACCATCAGATGAGGGGACAGCCGAGGTGACAGGGTCTGTGAGGCATGATTAATATATGTGTGATAAATATCCACAAGACTTACGCCCTATGAAGTCTGAACGTAGTTCGCCTTTACGGAGATCATATGTTCGGACATGTCCGTCTACAGAGCCTGCAATTATCGTGGTTGCATCCACATGTAAAGTCTGGACGGCATCACGAGCTTCTTCGAGTACTTGAATCGGCGCACGCGCTGGTGCCCTGCCGAGAACAGTTCAACGTTGTCCCTAAGACCAAACGGTTCCATGCTTACCGCAAGTCCCATAATCTTACTGTGGAATCATACGAGCCTGTGATAAAGCATGGTGAACACTGTTATTTACACATCAAATGAAGGGTATCATCTCACCACTCGCCAGCACGGTCGCATCTGTATTAAGCTCCACTACATTCACCTTGCCCATATGACCTGCCAATCTACGTGTCGTCACACCGGCCGTCACGTCCCACACGAAGACAGAGCGGTCCCCTCCAGAAGATGCAAACTTTGTATTGTCATGACTCCTGTACAGCATATGGACTTATTCGTCAACTCCTAGAGGCCAAGAAACTGCAGATGTGACTGACACAGATATAGAAAGGACCTCGTATCCGTGGGCCTCAAACTTCTTGATTTCGGTACCAAGGTCTGGATTCCAGAGACGTATCGCGCGATCCTGTCCTCCACTTAGGACATATTTTGCAGTTCCTTTGGCATATCGAACGACATGGACAGGACCTCGGTGGTTCGAGAGTGTTTTATGGAGCGTTCGAGCAAGTGCTTGTGGACCTCGTGAAGGAGCCATTTCATTCGTTTGGGTCA
>Ga0310811_10005255_pt1 | contig 16358 bp, 15 predicted proteins | sample YCmetagenome_FD_207642 | JGI IMG/M metagenome (GOLD analysis project Ga0310811, IMG submission 207642) | Soil microbial communities from experimental microcosm in Duke University, North Carolina, United States - YC | ecosystem: Engineered > Artificial ecosystem > Soil microcosm > Unclassified ...
CCGATCGCGCCAGCCAGCGCAGGGCCGACCGTTCATCGCGGCCCCAGAGCCCGAAGTCGAGCACGACGCTGGTCCCCAGCCGCAGCGCCTGCAGGGCGACCGAGATGAGCCGCCCTTCCAGCACGAAGCGCTTGCCGCCGGCCAGCGGCTCGCCGAACAGCGGGATCATCCAGTGGTCCGGGGTCAGCCGCAGCGCCCGGTTCGCCGCGGCGAGCTCCTTGGCCCGGGTGGTTTTCCCGGCTCCGGGCAGCCCGACCATCAGCAGCATCGTGGCGGCGCGCGGCGGCTGCGCCGTGATGGCGGCAGCGGGCACGGCTGCGGACGGGGGCGGGAATTGTTCTTCGCGCGGTGAACGTGGATCGGATCGCTGCGACTGCGGCATGACTCCCCTGATCAGGCAGGACGATCCGGCAGCGCAGGGCTGGGTAGGCGAGTGGCTGCCGGCGGGACGCTGATCCGGCGGTACGCGCTGGCACTGCCCCCGGCCAGGGGGCAGGCGCTGAGGCCGCGGTTACGGCAGCCTCTGTACCGCCGCTAAGCGGCGGTCCGGGTAGTCATGGCAGCGGAGCAGCACACGCGTTCACCATAGCCGATGGCACCGGCGGAAACGGCAGGGCACCGGGACCCGCCGGGTTCCGGTGCCCTGCCGTTGTCTGAGTGCCGCCGCGGGCTACTTGGCGTTCCGCTGCCGGAAGCCGAAGCCGTCCGATCGGGTCCGGGTGGCGGTGAAGGTGTCGAACGCGACCGGGGCCGGGTAGGGGTTCGCGGCCGTGGCGGCCGGGGTGTGGTAGTAGGTGAAGGTCATCGTGGTCTTGTCGCCGGGGAAGCGGCCAGGGTCCACGTCGAACACGCCGAGGCCCCACGGGTGGGTGGTGTCGGGGTCGGTGACCGCGGACCACGGCGCGTCCTCGGTCTCGGTCGTGGTGCCGGCGCTGGCGACGTTGATGGTCTCGACCGGTTCGCCCGCGGTGCCCGTCTCGTAGGCGTCGTCGTGGCCCTTGGTGCCGCCGGTGCCGATCACCAGGTGGACAAGCCCCGTGTCGGAGTCGACGTTGTTCCGGTCGGTGCTGACGACGTGCGGCCGCAGGATGGTGCCGGAGTCGGTGCCGTTCACCGCGTAGGAGCGCTCGTAGTCGTGGTCGTGGCCGGCCAGGACGAAGTCGACGCCGTACTTGTAGAACAGCGGCATCCAGTTCTGGCGGATGCCCAGGTCGGAGCCCTGCGCGCCAGAGGTGGACATGGCCGGCTGGTGCATGACGGCGACGATCCAGTCGACCGACTTGTCGACCGACGCCTGCTTCAGCGTCTTCTCCAGCCACTTCAGCTGCGCGCCGCTGGAGTAGCCGGTCAGGATCTGGTTGTCGCCGGTGCTCAGGTAGGTGCCGGTGTCGACCTGGTAGCAGACGTCGTTGTTGTCCAGCATGACGAACAGCACCGAGCCGATCTGGAAGCTGTACCAGTTGCCCTCGAAGTCGCCGGAGTGGTTCTTCGGCAGGGCGAAGCGGGTCTGGTAGGACAGGTAGCCCTGCGGGCCGTTGCCGGGCTCGTTCTCGTGGTTGCCGAGCGTCGGCATCCAGGGCCGGTTCGCGGACGAGAGCTGCGTGTTGTCGAAGTACTCGGCCCAGACCTGCGGCTGCGTGAGCTGGTTGGAGTTGGCGTAGGACAGGTCGCCGTTGACGAGGTGCACGACCGGGTTGAACTGCTCGATCGACGCGGCGGTCGCGGCGGCGTTGAGCGACGCCTTGGAGAAGGCGGTGTCACCGCAGGCGATGTCGCCGACGCTGGTGAAGCGGAACGCGGCGCGGCCCTCGGGCGCGGTGCGGAACGCGCTGCTCAGCTGGGTCTCGCCGCCGCTGACGATCTTGTACACGTAGTCGGTGTCGGGCTGCAGGCCCTCGATGCGGGCGTGCTGGGCAATCGTCTCGACGCTGTTGTTCGCGTCGGTGTAGGTGAGGGTCTCAGCCTGGACGGTCTTGCCGAAACCGCCCGCCGCGGTGCCGACGTGCACGGTCGGGTTCGACACCGCGGTCGGGGTCACCCACGACACAACGACTTCCCGGCCGGGGTTCTGGCCGAAGGTCAGGTGGACCTGCTCGGCGGTGACCGTGGCCGCCTTGGCCGCCTGCTGCCACAGGACCGGGCCGCTGGCCACCATGAGACCGCCGGCGGTGACGCCAACGCCACCGAGGAATGACCGCCGCGAGACGCGCGCGCTCTCCATGCTCTCCGTCATTACCGACCCTTCTGGGCAATCGCCGACAAAACAAGGCGATGCTCTCAACCCGGGCCGGCGGGAAGCCTAACGTAAGGTTGCCGGTCATTGAACAATTAACCGCCGTTAGATCGCAGCCGCAACAGAACGGCGGGCGGGCTGCGCCGCTCGGGTCCGCTCCGGGATGACGCGCGGAGACGGGGCAGCCGAGACGGGAACCGCGGCCTCGCGCCCGGCGATGGCGGCCAGGCGCGCCAGGTCAGCCGGTCCGCCCACAGCGGCAGCCGCCGCACCCGGTAGTCCTGGGCGGTCGCCGTGCCGCCCGCGTCAGCGCGCAGCTCGAAGTACCACTCGGTCGAGTCGCTCATCAGCCGTCCCTGGGTGCGGTAGGCGAACGCACCGGGCGCGTCGCAGACGGTGACGACGCACCAGGCCGTTCTGGTTAATGCCGGCCGCATGCCGGGCTGGCGCTCCGGGAACACCGGGTGGGCCCTAGCGCCGGGCTGGCTCAGCAGTCGAAGACCGACCAGCAGATCTCGTTCCGGAGCCGCTGGTCGTCGAGCACGAGCGCGCGGATCGCGTCCGGGAGCTGGCCGCGCTGCCACCGGCACTCGAGCAGGCCCGCGGCGCCGGCCTCGCCGGCCGGCACGGCCGCGCGTGCGGCCTTGATCGCGTAGGCGGCCGCGCCGAGTTCGTGGGCGGCGACGTGCGCCACGGCGCCGGCCTGGCCGGCCGCGTACGCGGCGTAGCGCGCCGCCCCTGTCTTGTCGCGTGCCGCCCCCATGGCATGGCCGCCCGCCGCGCGCGACTCCATCATCTTGACCTCGCCCCGGACCCAGGCGCGGGCGTGCTCGATGGCCTGGCGCGGCCGCGGGTCGCCGGGGTGAGCGGATTCGAACAGGGGCAGGACGTGCTCAGCGCACGAGGCCGCCCACAGGGCAAGCAGCTGGTGATCCGGATCCGTCAGGGTCCCGCCGCGGCGGATCGTCACGAAGCGCGGGTCGCGGACCGGCGGGAGGATCACGGCTGGTGCTCCCTTCGTACGCCCCGGGCTCAGATGCCGAGGAAGGCGGCGATCATCTCGGTGACGAAGGCGTGGTCGTCGGCCTGGGGCAGGCCGGACACGGTGACCGTGCCGACGACGCCTACGTCCTTGATGCGGACCGGGAAGGCGCCGCCGTGCGCCGCGAACAGCCGCGGCTCGACGCCCAGGGCCTCGTCCAGCGCGGTCCCCCGCGCCGCCAGCCGCCGGCCCACGAGGTAGGAGCCCGCGGCGAACCGGTTGACGACGTTGACCTTGCGCTCGATCCACGCGTCGTTCTCGGCCGTGGTCCCTGGGAGGGCGGCGTGGAACAGCTGCTGGCCGTGGCGCCGTATGTCGATCGTGACCGGCAGCTGCCGCTCGATCGCGGCCGCCACCATCGCGCGGCCGAGCCGCCACGCGTCCGTGTTGTCGAACCGGGTGAAGACCAGCCTTTTCTCTTGCGCCTCAAGCGAGGCGATCAGGGCCTGCTGGTCGTCGTTCATGCGTCCCGCCCGGCCTGGGCCAGCACGGTGTCCATCGTCTCCATGATCGAGATGGTCTCATCCAGCGGCATCAGCGGGCTTTCCGTTTCGCCGGCGGCGAGCCGGAGCGCGACCTCGTCGGCCTGGTGGCGCAGGCCCCGGCCTTCGTACCGTGACTCGACGCGCGCCGGGTCGCCGTTCCGCGGGATGAGCGTCACGGCGGCGGGGGCGTAGAAGCTGCCCTCGACCTCGATCCTGGCGTCGGTGCCGACGATCGCGGCCCGCGTGGGGCTTTTCGCCCGCAGGGTGCAGGTGAGCACCGCCTGGGCGCCGCTGTCGTAGCCGAACAGCATCGACGTCTGGGCGTCCACCCCGGTGAACGCCGGGTCGCTCATGGACATGATCCTGCTGGGCGGGCCGAGGACCATCGACGCGAACGACACCGGGTACACGCCGAGGTCGAGCAGCGCGCCGCCGCCCAGCTCGGGCGCGAACAGCCGGAAGCCGGCGTCCTCGGCGAACCACTGGCCGTGGTCCGCCATCACGGTCACGATGTCGCCGAGGACGCCCTGGGCCACCCAGTCGCGGACGACGGCGATGTGCGGCAGGAACCGGGTCCACATCGCCTCCATGGCGAACAGCCCGTGCTGCCTCGCCACGCCGGCGACGTCGCGGGCCTCGGCGGCCGTCATCGTGAACGGCTTCTCGACCAGCACGTGCTTGCCGGCCCGCAGGGCGAGGATCGCGTTGTCGCGGTGCATCGGGTGCGGCGTCGCCACGTAGATCACGTCGACGTCCGGGTCCGCCGCAAGCGACTCGTAGCTGCCGTGCCGGGCGGGGATGCCGAACATGTCGGCGAAGCGGTCCGCGGATGCCTGGCTGCGCGAGCCGACCGCGACGGCCACGCCGGAATCTGTCAGCCGCAGGTCGGCCGCGAACGAGCTCGCGATCCCGCCCGTTCCGAGAATTCCCCACCGTACGGGGCTGTCCGCCACGTCTTCGTCCCTCCGCCGACCGGTACCGGCGACCAGTTTATTGGCCGCCTTGCCGCGGGCTTCAGCGGCCTGAGGCCGCAGCGGGGGTTCTCAGGCGACGAGCAGGCGGAGGCCGAGCTCCGCCGCGTCGAGGCCGGCGAGGCCGCGGTTGCGCTCGGTCCACCGGCCTGAGGCAAGGTCGTCGCGGAGGCCGCGGACCGCCCGCTGCTCGGCCGCGGAGCCGACCCTCGTCCACACCGACACCGCACGGCGCACGTGGTCCTCCAGGTACGCCTCGGGCCGGCGCCAGTAGGCCTCGAACAGGCCGTCGGCGCAGTCCCACGGGACGGGCACCGGCTCCGCGGCCGCCCCGATCGCGCCGGCGAGCCCGGCCAGCGGCGGCCAGCCCTCGAGGATGCCGGCGAACTCGGGCAGGTAGTCGCGGGTAAGCCAGAACCGGCGGTGCCATCCGGGCTCGCTGGCGTCGTACGTGAGCACGACCACGCGGCGGGCCACGCGGCGCATCTCGCGCAGCCCGGCGATCGGGTCCCGCCAGTGGTGCACGGTGGAGACGGCCATCGCGGCGTCGAAGGACTGGTCCGCGAACGGCAGGCTTTCCGCGCTGGCGGCCACGCACGGCGCCGCTCCCGCCGGGCGCTGCGCGCGCATGACCGCCGACGGCTCCACCGCGGTCACGTCGCGGCCAGGGGGCTCGTAGGAGCCGGTGCCGGCCCCGACGTTCAGCACCGTCCGCGCGTCCCCGAGCGCGTCCCAGATCCGCGCGGCGATCCGCGGCTCGGTGCGCCGGGTGGCGGTGTAGGCGCCCCCGATCGCGTCGTACAGCCGCGCGCCGAACATCCCCAGCTGCTCCTCCGGCGTCATCCTCATTCCCTTCGCCCGTGCCTCGAGTTCCCGGTCGATCGCCGCCACCATGGCAGCGGCGCGGTCGCGCTGTTCCAGCAGCAGACCGCGCAGCCGGCGCAGGTGCGCGACCGCGTCGGTGGACGGGTCGCCGACCAGGTCGGCGACCTCGCGCAGCCCGAAGCCCAGCCGCCGGTAGGCCAGCACCTCCCGCAGCCGCTCCACGTCGCCCGCCGAGTAGGCCCGGTACCCCGCCGCGGTCCGCGCCGACGGCCGCACGAGGCCGATCTCGTCATAGTGATGCAGCGTGCGGACGGTCACGCCGGCCAGCCCGGCCACGCGTCCGACGGTCAGGTGCTCCTCCACGCCACCGACTATGCGGCATGACGCCACGTGAGGGTCAAGCGCCCCGCTCCCGGCGGCGCGCGTGCGGCTGACGCCGGCAGGGAATGTCCCAGTTGACACCGTTCCCTGCCTCGCGACACCGGACAGGGACTAGATCAAGAACTCGATTCAGCATCCGGACCAGGGAGGAATGCCTTGTCCAGTTCCGGTTTCCTGGAGCGCACGAGCGCGACCGTCGCCAGCGAGGCCAGCGAGAGGCATTTCCGTGCGCTTGAGCGCGGGGAGGCGAGCACGGACGCGATCTCGGGGGTCACGCTGTCGCTGGCCTATCTCCCGCTGGCGGCGCCGGCCAGCGACGCGAAGGTGCTGACCGGGAGGCAGAAGCCGCTGACTGAGATCGCCTTCCTCTTCGCCGAGATCCGCACCGAGTGCGGCTACGAGGGCGTCGGCTACAGCTACGCCAAGCGGGCAGGCGGCCCGGGCCAGTACGCCCACGCCAGGGAGGTCGCCCCCGAGCTCATCGGCGAGGACCCCAGCGACATCCGGCGGATCTGGAACAAGCTGGTCTGGGCGGGTGCGTCGGTGGGGCGCAGCGGGCTCGCCGTGCAGGCGGTCGCGGCGGTCGACATCGCGCTGTGGGACCTCAAGGCGAAGCGGGCCGGGCTGCCGCTCGCCAAGCTGCTCGGGGCGCACCGCGACTCGGTCGCCTGCTACAACACGTCCGGCGGCTTCCTGTCGATGTCGGTCGAGCAGGTGGTGGAGAACGCCCAGGCGGCGGTGCGGCGGGGCATCGGCGGCGTCAAGATCAAAGTCGGCCAGCCGGACACGCGCATCGACCTGGACCGTGTCGAACGGGTCCGCGGCGCACTCGGCGACGGGTTCCCGCTGATGGTCGACGCCAACCAGCAGTGGAGCCGCGACACGGCGGCCAGGATGGGACGAGACCTGGAACAGTACCGGCTGACCTGGATAGAAGAACCGCTGGACGCCTACGACGCGGAAGGCCACGCCGGCCTGGCGCGCGACCTGGTAACCCCCATCGCCACCGGCGAGATGCTGACCAGCGTCGCCGAGCACCGGGAGCTGATCCGGCAGCGGGCGGCCGACTTCCTGCAGCCGGACGCGCCGCGCGTCGGCGGCATCACCCCGTTCCTCAAGATCGCCGCGCTCGGGGAAGACGCCGGCCTGCGGATGGCACCGCACTTCGCCATGGAGATCCACCTCCACCTCGCCGCCGCCTACGAGCTCGACCCCTGGGTGGAGCACTTCGACTGGCTGCAGCCGCTGTTCAACGAGCACCTTGAGATCCGCGACGGCCGGATGCTCGTCCCGAGCCGGCCAGGCCTCGGCTTCACCCTCAGCGACCAGGCCCGCGCCTGGGTCACGGAGACCGGGTCCATCTGAGCCGGGCGGTCACGGGAGGGCGGCGAATCGGCCAGCGGGCCGCGCGACCGTATGCTTCTTAGTCGTCTCACTCACGCGCCTGCTGGCTGGGAGAAGTCGTGCCGTACATGTGCAGGGTTACCATCTCTGGTCCTGAGCCTGACGCCGAAGGCGTCACTCAGATGATGGACGCGGTCGCGAGCGCGATCGAGGCCGGCTGGGAGGCCCCGCGGATCTTCACCGACGAGGATTTCGCCGACAAGGACGACGACGACCCCGGGATCCTGGAAGAGTCACCGGATGACGCCACGCTGGACGGGGCGATACTCGACTACCGCGTCCTCGGCTACCCGGGCGGCGCCATCATCCTGGTGGTGCTCGACGGGGGTGACCTGATGCAGACATCAGTCGCGATCACCGGGCTGGCGCAGCACCTGACCACCTGGAGCCCTGGCCTGCTGGAGTACTCGCCGGACGAGGTCAGCATCGCGAAGGTCGACGAGCCCTACGACGGCGAGAACTGGCTGCCCCGGATAGGCGACGAGGACGAAGAAGACGCCGAGCAGCCGCGCTGGCACCTGGCGGAGCTGCTGGACGACGGCCTCCGCGAGCTGGCCGCGCAGTACCTCCTGGCGCAGGGAATCCGGTCGCTGTGGCAGCCCACCGACCTCGTGGAGGGGCAGCGGGCCCGGGACGTGGTCCTCGGCGCGGCTGAAGATCCCTGGGACCGGGAGCTGACGAGCGCCCTCGGCGTCCTGCTGGTGCGCGCGGCGCGGTTCGAGCACCGCGCGGGCTCAGCCGCGAACCTCGTCATCCAGGGCTCGGGAGAGCCCGGGCTGGCGGCGGACCTCTTGCGCCGCGCCAGGCAAGCCGGCGCGCAAGCCGAGGCCGAGGCCGGGGACGGAGACGGGGACGAGGACGGGATGCGCGGGCACGTTCTCGTCGAACGGTTCATGGCGGAGCATCAGCTTTCCCGGGGCCAGGCCCGCGAGGACGAGTCCGCGGGGGAATACGAAGAGCGCAGCAGCCGCCAGCTGAAGGCGCTGCTCTGGGCCGGCCTGCGGGCCCTGGCGACGATGGCGATGCCGCTGTCCGGCCTCAGCGGCCCCTGGCAGCTGCTTGACCAGCTTGGCGGGGACCTGCTGGTCTCCATCCTCGCGCGGGAAGAGGAGGAGCAGAACGAGGAGGACGCCGAAGAGGACCTGGAGGAAGTTGAGTCTGCCGCCGCCGCGCACGTCCTGGTCTGGCTGGCTGTCCGGCATCCTGAACTGCTCGGCGGCCAGGCCGCCGGGCCGCTGGTGGACGAGGTCACCGAGAATGCCTCCGCCCTGCACCACGTCACGTACGAAGCCCTGCTGATGGCAGGAGCCGGGCCGCTGAAGGCGGCACTGGGCAGCCTGCCTCCCCCGCCCAGCGTGGACGCGGGCATCAAGGACTTCACCGCGGCGCTGGAGGTCACGGAGACCGCCGAGGTGCACGAGGACGAAGACCCCTACGACGACATGCACCGCGCGCTTGACGGGGTCCTGGCGGAAGGGGACGGCCGTGAGGAGCGCATCCGGTGGGTGCTGGCGGTTACCGGCCTGGCCGCCAGGCTCACCGAGACCGACGCGAACCCGCGCCGCGGCACCGAGGAGCAGGTCTCCAGCCCCCTCACGCTGACCCGCTACCTGCTGGCCATGCCCGCCATGCACGCGGCGGTGGTCCTGCACCGGCATGACGACGAGGACGCGGTCCGCACGCGCATGCTGTCGCTCGCGGCGCAGGTGGCGCCGGTCGCCGCGGGGGACCTGGCAGCGGAACTCCCCGACCTCACCGGTGACGATCCCCGGCTCGAGCCCGCGGCGCGGGCCCGCGCGGTGAACTGGATCGAGAACGCGGTGCGCCTGGCCCGTGAGCACGGCCGCGAGGCGGAGGTGAACTCCGCGTGCGGCGATGACGCGCGCCTCCTGGTGCAAGCGGTCACCGCCCACCTGGACCCGCCGTCCGACTGGCCGGTGACGCGCTTCGTCGCGGCCAGCGCGGAGGCGGCATCGGCCGTCCTGCACTCGGCTGACGCCGCCGGGTTCGCGGAGGAGGTCTTCGCGGAGTTAGCGGCGGCCCGGCCCGGCAGGCGCCGGAGCCGCCGGCGGCGTCGCTGGACCAGGGTCCCGCCCGGCCGGATCTGGGTAAACAGATAGTGTCCAACCGGCAGCGGGATCATTGCCGGACTATGAACGCATCGCCCGTCGGGGACAGCACGGGAGGCGGGACGGCTGGCGGCTATGAGGGTCTTCAGGTGGGTAAGTCCGCACGTGCCCGAGGCCAGCGACGGGATCCTGACGTCAGCCGGGATCTGCGAGGGGTTCGCCGGCGCCGGCGTCAGCTCGAGCGTGCTGCTGTTCGCCGGGCTCGCCGGGCTGGTGGCCGGGACGCTGGCCATGGGGACCGTGGAGTACTCCAAGCTGCGCGCCGAGCACGACCGGCAGGCGGGTCAGCTTGTCGCCGAGCGGTCGCGGCTGGAGACCGCGCCCGAGGCGGAGCTCGACGAGCTCACCGCCCTCTACGTGTCGCGCGGGCTGTCCCCCGGGCTCGCCCGGCGCGTCGCGGTCGAGCTGACGGCCCACGACGCGCTGGCCGCCCACGCTGAGGCGGAGTACGGCATCACGCCGGCCTCGCGCGCCGATCCGCTGCGCGACGCCCTCGCGGTGAGCGCCGCCTTCGCGGCCGGCGCCCTGCTGCCCTGGCTGGCGATCGTGCTGATCCCCGGGCCGGTCAGGGCGCCCGTGACCTTCGCGGTGGTGCTGGCGGCGCTGGCGCTGACCGGGTGGGTTTCCGCGCGGATCTACCAGGTCCGGCCCGTGGTGCCGATGGTCCGCACCGCGGGGATCGGCGGCCTGTCGATGCTGATCACGTACTTCGCCGGGTACCTTCTCAGCCCGTGACCGGCGGCCTGGCGGACGAGGACGGGGCATGCCGTCCCGTTACGGCTCGCCCATCGTGGCGGCGTGCGTCACCACCAGGGAGTCGGGCGGGACGAGGTCCACCCCGTCGGGGTCGTAGAGGTACCCGGGCGCGCTCCCGGAGACCCCGGTGTGCCCGTACTGCCACACGATCTTGCCGGCCACGGGGTCGATGACGCACACGCGGTGGTTGAAGTCGTCGTTGACCAAGATGTCGCCGTTGGGCAGCGGAAGGGCCAGCGAGGGCTTGTTGAGCCCGCCGAACCGCCACAGCAGGCGCCCGTTCCTGTCGAACTCGACGACCTGGCCGGGGTCGGAGTAGTCGGAGGTCAGGTAGCGCCCCGGGTACACCTCGTTGGTGTCCGACGGGTACGCGGTCCCCGGCGGGTTCGCCGACCACGCGACGGCGCCGCGCAGCGACATCTCGTCCGCCCAGTCGCCGTTGATCTCCGTGACCAGGTAGCGGCCGTCGGTCAGCGGGAACGCGCCGTTCGGGCTGCCGAACCGCAGCGGCGGGTCGTGCTCGCAGGCCTGGGTCGTGGTGCCGATGACCCGCGTGAGGGTGCGCGCGGGCGGCGTGATCAGCACGATCCGGCAGTTCTTGATGTCGGCCGCGACTATGACGCCGCGCGGGGTGAGCATCGCGTCGTCCGGGTTGGACAGGTGACCGGGCCCGGCGCCCGGCACGCCGGGCACTCCGTAGCGGTAGGCGATCTTGCCGGAGGCGACGGATATCACGCTGATGACCTGGTCGTCTTCCTGCGTCGCGACGATGTACCGGCCGTCCGCGGAGAAGAACGCGTCGTCTGGCGCGAGGAACGTCTGCCCGGGGGCGAGGTTCCCCGGCCGCGGGAACTCCCAGCGGACGCGGCCCTGCGGGTCGACGATCAGCAGCCGGTTGTTCTTGTGGTCGGCGATGAGGACGTCCGCCGGCAAGACGGAGGGGTCCGAGCCGCGGGTGAGGTTGCCCGGGCCGCGGGCGGGCGCGAGCCACGGCGCGGCCGCCGGGTCCGGGACCGCCTGGCGCCCGGGGACCAGGCGCATCGTGGTGACGGCCGGGACGGTGCGGTGCCCCTGCTCGCCGCCGACGAGGTAGGCGGTCCCGCCGGCTACGGCGCCCGCCGCGTAGGCCACCGGGACCGGGAGCTCGCCCGCGGGCGTGACGCGCGAGGTGGCGGGGTCGAAGCGGTAGACGACCCGGCTTGCCGTCCCCGCTGTCGCGCCGCCCGCCACGTAGATGCGCCCGTCGAGGCTAACCGCGACGGCGCCCTGCAGCGGCGCCGGCAGGCGCCCGGTGACGGCGGCCGTCCCGTCCGCTGGGCTGACCCGCTGGATGGCGTTGGTGGTGCCCGTGGCGGTCTGGCCGCCGAACACCCAGATGCCGCCCGGGCCGGCGGCGGCCGCCGCGTACCGCACCGGGACGGGCAGCCGCGCCGCCGCCCGGAAGTGCCGCCCGTCCGTCGTGGCGAGCACGGCGGGATCCGGGGCCGCCCCGTCATATCCCCCGATCACGTAGGCGGCGCTCCCGGACGTGACGGCGACGGCATCCGAGCGGGCGGCGGGCAGCCGCCCGGCGACGGTGCCCGTGCCGGGGCCCGCCTCCTGCACGGCGGCCGTGCTGCTGTCGACTCCCCCGCCGAACAGGTACGCCCGCCCGCCGAGCACGGCGCCCGCCACGTCGTGGACCGGCGCGGCCAGGCGCCCCGCGGCGCTGGTCGCGCCGGTCACCGGGTTCAGCCGGGTCACGGCGTCCGTTGTCACGTTTTGCCCGGTCAGCCCGCCGGCGATGAGCAGCCCGCCGCCCGCGGGCAGGACCGCCTCGCGGGACAGCGCCGCCGGCAGCTGGTACGGGGCGGGCATCACCTGGAGCACCGGCGCGGCACCGGCCCCGGCGGGGCCTTGGGTGTCCCGGGGGCTGCCCGTCCCGGTCGCCGGCGGGTGCGCCGCAGCCGGCGGGGAGTCCGGGCCGCCGGAGCAGGCCGCCGCCAGGAGCACGGCCCCTAGCAGCGCGGCTACCGCGGCCGCGCCGCGGAACCCGCGTTTCCGCGTTGTCCCCCCGTACCCGTAATGCCCCATATCGGCCCTGGTCAGCTCTGTGTTGCCGCTGACGCGCTATGGAGCTTCCCTGGCGGCCGGGGTGCTAATCTCCGCCTCCGGCTGCAAGCGGTTCGCTTCGCCGGGCGGCGGCCGCGCCCGGGGCCGCCGCCCGGGGCCCGCCGGCCTGTCCGCGACGCGGTTCCACCTCTCCCGAGCCGGGACCCGGGGAGCGGAATGCGGGTGCCGCCAGGGTAGGCCGCCTCCGTTCTGTACCTGCGGTTTCCGCCGCATGACGGCGGGCGGTTCCCTGACGCCGGCCCCGGCCGCCGGGGACCTCATCCGGGGACCCGGCGGGAACCGGGGACCTCAGCGGGCCTGGCGCCGCAGCAGCGCCAGGGCGCCGGCGAAGACGGCCTCCGCCTGCGCGGTCCGTTCGAGCAGCTCGATGACCGTGCCGCGGGAGCCCTCGGCGTCGAGGTAGACCCAGCGGACCGGGTTGCCCGGCCCGGTGCCGTCGATGAGGCGCCGGCCGCCGGCGGCCGCGGCGAGCTGCTCGTCGAAGTCCGGCACGAGGAACGCGAGGTGGTGCAGGCCCTCGCCGCGGGCGGCGAGGAACTCGGCGTGCGGTGACCGGTCGTCGAGCGGCTCGAGCAGTTCGAGCAGGACGCCGCCGAGCGCGCCGAAGGCGATCCGCAGCGCGAAAGGCACCGGCTTGCCGTGGACGAGCGCCGCGTCGAAGCGCGATTCCTCCCCGGCGCTCAGGAACGGTCCCGCGCCGAGGCGCGCGCTGAGCTCCTCCTGGGCGGCGGCGCAGTCCCGCACCACCCAGCCGACGTGGAACAGCTCGGGGAGCCGCGGTGTCATCCGGTGCCGCCGCTGGCCTCGACGACGCAGACGAGCGCGCCGACCCGCACCTCGCTGCCCTCGGGCACGGCGTGCTCGACCATGACGCCGTCCCCGGTGGCCTCCACTTCCTGGCTGATCTTCTCCGTCTCGATCTCGTACAGGGGGTCGCCCTTGCGGAACGCCTCGCCCGGCTGCCTGCAGAACCGCACGATGGTGGCTTCCTCCATGGTCATGCCGATCTTGGGCAGCTTGACCCGGACGCGCATCAGGCGGAGACCTTCTCTGCGCGGCCGGCCAGCCGCCGGGCCGCAGCGGCGATGCGGGCCTCGCCGGGGATCACGTGCGCCTCGGCGTCCGGGGCGTACGGGATGGCGACGTTGGGCGTCGTGACCCGCAGGACGGGGCCTTTGAGCAGGGAGAACCCCTTCTCGGCGACGACGGCGGCGATCTGGCTCGCCGCCGAGCAGCACTCGCGGGCCTCGTCGACGACCACGAGGCGGCCGGTTTTCGCCACCGACGCCAGGATCGCGTCCTCGTCCAGGGGCACGAGGGTGCGCGGGTCGAGCACCTCGGCGCCGACGCCCTCCTCCGCCAGGGTCGCGGCGGCGGCGAGCGCGGGCCTGAGCATCCGCCCGATGGCCACGACGGTGACGTCGCCGCCGTCCCGGCGGACGGCGGCCTTGCCGAAGGGGACGAGGTGCTCGCCGCCGGGCACCTCGCCGAGCTCGCCGCCGCGGCCGTTCGGCTCGAAGACGAAGCACGGGTTCGGGCTGCGGATCGCCGTCTTCACCAGGCCTTTCGCGTCGGCAGGCGTGGCGGGGACGGCGACGTTGATGCCGCCGAGGTTCATGATCACCGGGTAGCTGGTGTCGGAGTGCTGCGCCGCGTTCGATGACCCGCCGCCGCACGTGGCGATGACCGTGATCGGCAGCTCGACCTGGCCGCCGGTCATGAGCCGCAGCTTCGACATCTGGTTCCCGATCGCGTCCATGCCGGTGTACACGAAGTTCGAGAACATCATCTGGACGACCGGGCGGTACCCGGCCGCCGCGAGGCCGACCGCCATGCCGGTGAGGCTCGTCTCGCTGATCGGCGTGTTGCGGATGCGGTCGGGGCCGAACCGCTCGTACACGCCGCGCAGGTCACCGACGATCGACAGCTCGACGTCCTCGCCGTAGACGATGACCCTGGGGTCGCGTTCCATTTCCTCGGCGACGGCGTCGCGGACGGCCTGCAGGAGCCGGGTTCTGGCCACGGTCACGCCTCCTCGGGTGCGAACATCAGCGTCTGCGCGAGGCCGGGGTCGGCCGGGTGCCCCTCCCCGGCGAAGCGCACCGCGGCGTCCACCTGGGCGCGGACCGCGGCGTCGATCGCGTCGAGCTCCGCGCCGGCGGCGGTCCCTGACCCGGTGAGCGCGGCGCGGTACCGGGCGACCGGGTCGGCGCCCCGCCACCGCTCGATCTCCGCCTCCTCGCGGTAGCGGCCGCCGGACAACACGAACGACTCGGCCTCGAAGTGGCCCTGGATGCGGTAAGTGCGCGCCTCGATGAACGACGGGCCGCCGCCTTCGCGGGCGCGGGCGACCGCCTCGCCCGCCACCCGCCAGACCTCGGTGACGTCGTTGCCGTCGACCTCGCGGGCCGGGACGGCGAACGCGCGGGCCCGGTCCGCGATCCGCCCCGCCGTGACCTGGGCGGCGGGGGTGAACTCGGAGAAGCCGTTGTTCTCGCAGACGAAGACGAGCGGGAGCCGCCACAGCGCGGCGAGGTTCAGGGTCTCCATGAGCACGCCCTGGTTGGAGGCGCCGTCGCCGAAGAACGCGACGGACACCGCGCCGCGGGCGGCGAGCCTGGCGCCGAAGGCCGCGCCCGCCGCGATCGACAGGCCCGCGCCCACGATGCCGTTCGCGCCGAGGATCCCCTTGGACAGGTCCGCGACGTGCATCGAGCCGCCCATGCCCTGGCAGATCCCCTCGCGCCTGGCCCAGATCTCGGCCATCATCCCCCGCACGTCGCCGCCCTTAGCGAGGAAGTGCCCGTGGCCGCGGTGCGTCGAGGCGGCGTAGTCGCTGGCCCGCAGGTGCGCGCACACCCCGGCCGCGACCGCCTCCTCGCCGATGTAGAGGTGGACCGCCCCCGGCAGCCTGCCCGCCGCGCTGTCGTCCCGCAGCCGCTCCTCGGTCCTGCGGATCAGCAGCATCGTCTCGTACAGCCGCAGCGCTTCCTCCCGTGACGGCTCCGCGCCCGGGGCGCCGGGACGGGTTCCGCCTGCCTTTGTGCCTGGCCCTGTCGTCACCGCCGCGTCTCCTTTGCCGTGGGCGTCCTGCGCCGACAAGCCCAGCATCGCACCGCGGCGCGCCCGCGAACAGGCCGCCGGCCGCGGGTTTCCGCCACGTGCCACAGGCCCTTCGGCACGCGGATCCTGCCGTACCTGACCCGGGCGCGGCTGACCGCCGCGAGGGCGCTGTTGATGGCGCTCGTGCAGCCGGGGCCGCCCGCCACCGCGCCGTAGCCGCGGATGTCGGCCTGCTCGTCGACGGTCAGCCCCTTCGGCGGGGCGGCCGCGCCCGGCGAGCCGGTGCACCCGGCGACGGCGGCCGCGGCGCCCGTGCCCGCCAGCAGGGCGCGGCGGCTCCCCCTGGGTCCCGGCGGCCCGGGCGGCCGCCCACCGTTGGTTACGGACGGCGACTGACTGGGCACCCCGGGCGCCGGGCTCATAGGGCCAGCCTGGCAGAGATCCGCGCGCCCGGTACCCGCTTCGCGGCCCCGCGCCGCCGCCGGCAGGCGGCCGGCCAGGTACTCATCGATTCTTCTCTATTTGTCGGTGGCGGCGCCCGCGTGGTTGTCTCGGGTGTTGACTCAGTGCATCCGCTGTCCGCGCCGCATACGGTCCGGGAAGCCCCTACGACTGAACAGCCGTACACCGAACAGGAGCCGTGGACCGTGCGCAAGATCCTCATCGTGGGAGCCGGCCAGTCCGGCCTCCAGCTGGCGCTGTCGCTGCAGGCCGAGGGATACGACGTGACGGTCATGTCGGCCCGCACGCCGGACGAGATCCGGCGCGGCTGGCCCACGTCGACGCAGGCGATGTTCGCCCCCGCGCTGGACCGGGAGCGGGCCTACGGGCTGAACCTGTGGGACCGCCAGGCGCCGCCGATCCCCGGCAACGAAATCGGGCTGGCGCCCGCGCCCGGGGTGCGGGCGTTCACCTTCTACGAGCCGTGGGACCGGCTGGGCAACTCGGTGGACCAGC
>Ga0310811_10005256_pt1 | contig 16357 bp, 14 predicted proteins | sample YCmetagenome_FD_207642 | JGI IMG/M metagenome (GOLD analysis project Ga0310811, IMG submission 207642) | Soil microbial communities from experimental microcosm in Duke University, North Carolina, United States - YC | ecosystem: Engineered > Artificial ecosystem > Soil microcosm > Unclassified ...
CGCTGTTCGTGATCGAAGTGCCGCCGCTGGGCGATTACCTCAATCATCTCGCCCGTGGCTTCATCCTGTCCGCTTTGCCCGGAGATCCGAGCCTGAGCCGGATGTATGCCGTTCGGTGGGCCGTCATCCCGAATCTGGGCTTCGATCTCGTGGTACCGCCGCTGTTGCGATGGCTGCCGATACACGATGTGGGACGAGCGGTGATCGGTGCCAGCGCGCTGCTGCCGATGTTGGGGGTGATCGCGTATCAGCGGGCGATAGCAGGACGCTTTGGGTGGTGGTCGCTGGGTGCGTGCCTCACAACCTACAGCGGGTGCCTGCTCTATGGTTTTTTGAATTTTGAGCTTGGTCTTGGCCTGGCGCTGCTGCTGGCAGCTCCCTGGGTGGCATGGCGGGAAACGCATCCGACTCTCGCCATCGGTCTGGCAGCGACCGGCGCGCCGATCCTGTTCACCTGTCACCTGATGGGGCTGCTGTTCTTCGGCCTGCTGATCGGGGCGGCCGAACTCGCCCATCTCTGGCCATTCAATCTGCGGGAGGCGGTTCGCCGCGGTCTGGTACTGTTGTTGGTCTTCACCGTCCCGGCGGCCTTGTATGAAGTTTCCGCACTCTCCGATGTTGGCGGCGAGGTGGCCTGGCTGCCGCTCGGAAGAAAGCTTGACCAGTTGGGCGCCGCTTTCATTGGTTACGACACCTGGCTGGATCATGTCGCCGCCGCCTTGGCCTTTGGCGTTCCTTTAGGAGCGCTGCTGCTGCGCCGCGGCCGTTTTCCAGCACAGGCGGCCATTGCCGTGCTGGGATTGGCGGCGGTCTATGCGGCCACGCCGTATGCCTGGAAAGGCACGTTCATGCTGGACACGCGCTTCGCGGTGATGCTGGCGATCATGATGTTTGCCGGTTTCGTCCCGAATCGCTGGCCCCGCGGCGCGGCGATCGGCATCGGTGCGGCGACGATGGTGGTTTTTCTGCTGCGGCTTGGGGTGTTGGTCAGCGCCTGGCACGCCCAGGCGCCTGTGCTCGTGGCCGTGCGCAATGCGATGTCGCCGCTACGTCCCGGCCAGACCGTCATGGTGTCCGACACCAGCCCCGCCGAGGCACCGGCCTACTGGGCCGCCGACCCCCATAGATTGCGCCTGGCGAATGGCGTCACCCTCAGTGCCAATCTCGGTGCTCTAGCGTTGATCGAGCATCGAGCATGGTGGCCCTTTGAGTTCGACAACGTGTCCCAGCAGCCCATTCGCACGCGTGAGCCTTACGACACACTGGCTCGGCGCGCCGTCGAGTTGCCCGACCGCACGCGGCTGCTGAGCATGGACCTGTGCGGCTTCGACGATGTGCTGCTGACCAATGCCGAAGCGGTGCCACCGCTGCCGCCGGACCGGTTCCGCCGGATCGCCGGATCGGGCTTCGCGGTGTTGTATGCCGTGACCGTTTGCAACCCGACGTGATGGCTTGTCGGTCGCATTGCCTTACGCTACGACCCGATCGGATTCAGGAAATTTTCATTCCAGGCAGGCCGCATCTTTGGACGGCCTCGCCCAAACGCCGGGGGCTTCAGCGGGTGATCCTGTTGCAGGTGGTGGTCAGCGGCCTGCTGATGGGGTCGGTCTATGCGTTGTTCTCGTCCGGTCTGACCCTGATCTGGGGCATGATGAACGTGGTCAATTTTGCCCATGGCGATTTCGTCATGCTGGCGATGTATGCCGCCTTCTTCGCCTATACGCTCTTCCACCTCGGGCCCGTCTTTTTCATACCTGGCGCGGCGGCGCTGATGTTCGTGCTGGGCGTCGTGGTCTATCTCGGCCTGGTGCGCCACATCGCCAAGGGCCCGATGCTGGCGCAGATCCTGGGCACGTTCGGACTGGCGCTGGTGCTGCGCTATGCCGCGTTCTGGGCGTTCACCGCCAATTTCGTCTCCCTGCCGGACACGCTCGTGGGCGGCACGTTCGACATCGGCGGCCTGCGGATCGAGGCGTCGCGCCTGCTGGGCGGTGTCCTGGCGCTTGTCATTACAATCGGCATGCACCTGGTCCTGACGCGAACGGCGCTCGGCTCGCGCCTGCTGGCGGTCGCCGAGGATAGAAGCGCGGCGATGCTGATGGGCATCCGGCCCGACCGGATGCAGGCGATCGCCTGGGGCGTCGGCGCGGCCACCACCGGCGTCGCCGGCGCGCTGATCGCGCTGTTCTTCTATATCTCGCCGACCGTGGGCGACTCGCTCGTGCTGATCGCCTTTGTTGTCGTCTGCCTGGGCGGTTTCGGCAGTGTTCCGGGCGCGCTGGTCGCCGGTCTCCTCATCGGGGTGGTGGAGGCGCTTTCGGCCTATCTGATCGGCGCTGTTTACCAGGATGTGGTGGTCTACGCGCTGTTCCTGGCGGTGCTCTGGGTGCGGCCGCAAGGCCTGATGGGGACGACCTGACCATGCGGTCCTTCCGCACCTGGCCTCTGGTCGTCATCGGCTTTGCCGTGATCGTCGCGTGGCCGCTTGTCGTGCACGACGTGTTCCTGCAGCGCGTCGGGGCGCTGGTGCTGCTGGCGGCCATTTCCGCCTCGGCCTGGAATCTGCTGGGCGGTTACGCGGGGCAGGTGTCCATTGGGCACGCGGTGTATTTCGGGGCAGGGGCGTATGCCTCCCTGGTGGTCTATACCCAGTTCGGCTGGCCGCCGATTGCCGGAGCGCCGGTCGGGGTCGCGGTCTCCATGGCGATCTCGCTGGTCGTCGGTACGCCGACCTTCCGGCTGCGCGGACATTATTTCTCGATGGCGACGATCGCGGCCGCGGAGCTGATCCGTATCCTGGCGTCCAACTGGCCGCTGGTCGGCGCCGCGGTGGGGCTAATGGGGCCGCCGGTGCCCCGCTCGGTCTGGGACCTGTCGTTCATCAGCCCGATTCCCTACCATTATCTGTTTTTGGCGGTGCTGGTCGTGCTACTGGGGCTGACCTGGCACATGCAGCGCAGCCGCATGGGGTATTACCTCGCCGCCATCCGCGACGGCGACCGAGCGGCCGCGTCGCTCGGGGTGCCGGTGTTGCGCTACAAGCTGTATGCGCTGCTGCTGTCCGCGGCCTTCACCTCGCTGGCCGGTTCGCTCTACGCGGTGATGGTCGGTTTTGCCGACCCGGACAGCACGCTGGGCATTCTGGTCTCGGTGAAAATGGTGATCGTTGCGGCGCTGGGCGGCGCGGGCAGCCTGTTTGGCCCATTGGTCGGCGCCGTCATCCTGATCCCGCTGGAGGAGACCACCAACGCCCTGTTCGGCGGCGGCGGCACTGGCATCACGTTCATCGTCTATGGCGCGATCATCCTGGTGATCGCCCGCTTCCAGCCCGGCGGCATCGCTGCGCTCTGGAACAGCCTCGTGACCAGGAGGCAGGCGCGTGTTTCTTGAAGCTCAAGGCATCGTCAAGGCTTTCGGCGCCTTCCGAGCGGTGGACGGCGCTGATATTTCGATCGAGGAAGGGGAGATCGTAGGGCTGATCGGCCCCAACGGCGCAGGCAAGAGCACGTTCTTCAACTGCATTGCCGGCGATGCGGAGCCGACGTCGGGCACGATCAGGTTCCTCGGTCAGGATGTCACGAGGGCCACCCCCGAAGCCCATGCCCGGCTGGGCATGGCGCGCACCTTCCAGGTGCCGGTGACGTTCGAGGACATGACGGTGGTGCAGAACGTCATGGTCGGGGCCTTCCTGCGCCACTCGCACCGCCGCGACGCGCAGGCCAAATCCCGCGAGGTGCTGGAATTCACCGGCCTGGCGCACGTGGCGGATTCGCCGGCCCGTTCTCTCGGCACACCCGGCCGCAAGCGGCTGGAGATCGCTCGGGCCCTCGCGACCGAACCGAAACTGCTGCTGTTGGATGAGGCGCTGGCCGGCCTGACCCCGGCCGAGGTGCGACTGGCGATCGAGCTTGTCCGGCGCATCAAAGGGCAGGGGATCACCATCATCATCGTCGAGCACATCATGGAGGTCATCCTCTCGCTGGCCGAACGAGCGGTGGTGTTCCACCAGGGCAAGGTGATCGCCCGTGGTGCGCCGCGGGCGGTGGTCGACGATCCGGCCGTCGTGGCCGCTTATCTGGGGCATCACATGAAGCGGGTGCGGATGTGACCGAACCGGTGTTGACGGTCGAGCATCTGATGGTGCGCTACGGCGACCTGGTGGGTGTGGCCGACGTGTCTCTGAATGTGCCTGCCGGCTCGATCGTGGCGCTGCTGGGATCCAACGGCGCTGGCAAGACGACGACGCTGAACGCCATCGCCGGGCTGGTGCCGCCTGCCGGCGGGAGCATCACCTGGCAGGGCGCCCCGATCACCGGCAAGCCGGCGTATGCCATTGTGTCAACAGGTTTGGCCCTGGCGCCCGAGGGCTGGCGGCTGTTCGTGCAGCAGACCGTCGAGCAGAACCTGCGGCTCGGCGCCACCGTGCTGCGCGACAAGTCGCGTGTCCCTGCACTGCTGGACCGGGTCTTTTCGCTGTTCCCCCGACTGGCGGAACGGCGCAAGCAGCGCTCCGGCACGCTGTCGGGTGGCGAGCGGCAGATGCTCGCGACGGGGCGGGCGCTGATGAGCGATCCCAAGCTGCTGATGCTGGACGAACCGAGCCTGGGGCTGGCGCCGGCGGTGGTCGAGTCGATGTATGAGACGCTGGCGAAGCTGAAGCGCGAGGGGCTGACCATGCTGCTGGCGGAGCAGGCGGTCGAACTGGCGCTGGAAGTCGCCGATTACGCATATGTGCTGCAGACCGGCAAGACGGTGTTGGAGGGGCCGGCGGCGAAATTGGCGGACGACCGGGACGTGCAACGGATCTATTTGGGCCTGGAAACCGAGGGCACCTAGTGTGGTGGTTCCGAAGTCCGCCATACTGTGGAGCAGCCGCCGTAGCGGACTTTGGAACCATAAACCACACTAGAAACAATGATTTGCTAGTGTCCTTATCGATCCGAAAGCTCGCTCGGTGCCTATCCAGAGTATGGCGAGCTTTCGAAGCGGGACACTAGACCGTGATGACCGAAGGCGGAATTACCGGAGGTCTGCATCACGCGATCAAACAAAGCCATAGAGCGAGACGGCTGAGCGAACGCGAAGTTATCGGGGCGCCCCGTCCTCTTTCGGCCTCGCCGGTCGGCCCCACATCGGGTGGATGACAGCAACGAACCCGCCGGCGATCCTCTGGTTTCGCAATGACCTCCGCCTCGCCGACCATGCCGCGCTGCATGCCGCGACCACGTCCGGACACCCGGTTCTGCCGCTTTACGTCCTTGACGACGAGGCAGCCGGACGCTGGGCCATGGGAGGGGCCGCACGCTGGTGGCTGCATCACAGCCTGGCCTCGCTGGACCGCTCCCTGCGCGAGCTTGGCGCGTCCCTGGTCCTGCGCCGAGGGGACAGCCGGCGGGTTATCGAGGGTCTGGTCGAAGATACCGGCGCACGCGATGTTTTCACAGGCGGGTTGGCGGAACCTCGGATGCGCAGGCTCGACAAGGCCGTGGCCGACAGCCTGACCGAGCAGGGTGCCCGCCTGCATCGTTTGCGCACCGCCACCCTGTTCCCGCCGGACAGCATCCGCACAAAAAGCGGCGGGACGTTCAGCGTTTACACGCCGTTTGCCAGGGCCTGTCTGGCCACGAGGGGCCCGAAGCCGCCCATCCCGGCCCCGGAGCGCCTAACGGGCGTCAGTAGTATCCGGACGGATCGGTTGGAGGACTGGCGCTTGCGACCCACGCGGCCGGACTGGGCCGGGGGTCTGCGCGCCACCTGGAAGCCGGGCGAACCCGAGGCGATGGCGCGCGCCAAAGCCTTCCTCGATACACGCCTGTCCGATTACGCGACAATGCGGGACGTTCCGGGGACGGACGGCACGTCGATGCTGTCGCCGCATCTGCGTTTCGGCGAAATCTCGGTGGTGCAGCTTTGGCACATGGGCGATACAGCGCCGGCCGGGAAGGGGCGGGACGCCTTCCTGCGGGAAGTGCTGTGGCGGGAGTTCTGCGCCAACCTGCTCTGGCGCCATCCCGACCTGCCGGAGGCGCCGCTGCGCCCGGAATTCGCCGGCATGGCCTGGCGTGACGATCCACAGGCGCTTCGGGCCTGGCAACAGGGACGAACAGGCGTGCCAATCGTCGATGCCGGGATGCGGCAGCTCTGGCAGACGGGCTGGATGCACAACCGGGTGCGGATGATCGTTGCCAGTTTCCTCATCAAGCACCTGATGATCCCCTGGCAGGATGGCGAGGCCTGGTTTTGGGACACACTGGTGGACGCGGACCTGGCGAACAACGCCGCCAACTGGCAGTGGATCGCCGGCTGCGGGGCCGATGCCGCACCCTATTTCCGCATCTTCAATCCGGTGGTGCAGGGGGAGACATTCGATCCCGACGGCGCCTATGTCCGGCAGTTCGTACCGGAACTCGCACAATTACCCGCCGCATCCATCCATGCCCCATGGACCGCGGCCCAGTCCGTTCTGTCCCGAGCGGGGGTGGAACTGGGCAAGACCTATCCCGAACCGCTGGTCGAGCTTGCAGCAGGCCGGAAGCGGGCGCTGGCGGCCTATGAGGCGATCCGGCAACGCTGACTCCGCCCATCGCAGCCTGTTGCCTGGCAGAGCGAATAGGGACAACCTATTTCTTGCATACGGCGATGAAGATGGACGCGACCCCACACGGCGCGGTTTCGGCCGGCGCGATATCGAGACCCCTGACGTCGGATGACGCCCCGCGGGACGCTGCGCTTCATGACGATGCCGTCGCAGAGCCCCCGCCCTCCTTCCGAGTCAGCCCACCGGCCATTCCCGTTGGCGCACGTATCCGCGTTGTGGGCGACGTTCACGGCGATATCAACGGCTTCAGCTACGCGACAGCGACTGACCGCTTCATTGTGCAACTGGGCGACTTGATGGATCACGGCCGCGACAGCGCCGCGACGATGCGCATGATGTTCGACCTGGTGGAGGCCGGTCGGGGCCTGTTCGTGCTGGGCAATCATGAACTCAAGCTGGCGCGTGTGTTGTCCGGAGAAGCGGTGCGAACAGATGCGGCGGTACATGCGACGATCGATCAGATGGATGACGGCCTGAAGGCCCGTGCCTTGCGCTTGATTGCCCGGGCGCCCGCCTGGGTCCGCCATGGCCAGACCCTGTTCGTTCACGGAGGGTTCCATACAGCGATGCTGGAGCAGCCCGCTCCGCACGGCATCGGCCGTCCGCAAGGACCGATGGCGCGCGCCCTATACGGGGAGCCGACGGGGCGCACCCAGTCCGACGGTTATCCTGAACGGAGCCTGCGTTGGGTGGACCGGATCCCCGCAGGCTTGACGGTGTATTGCGGCCATGACTGCCGCAGCCATGACGGTCGGCCTTATGTGCGCCACGGGGCGCTGGGCGGGCTTGCGGTGTTCCTGGATACCGGCGCGGGGAAGGGCGGCCATCTGTCGTGGATCGACCTGCCCTGATGGGGCGATCACGAGGGGCGCGATCACGGCAATCGGGAAAATCATCTTCGCCCGTCACACTGACCGCTGTAAGATGACCCTGCCTGCATGATCGAGGTGCTTGCGGCGGGTCGCTTTCAGTTTGGACGGATGGATGCCCAGATACCGTTTTGCGCTGGTTGCCTGCGCCCGCTGGGAAGAAATCGTGATCCAGGAATGGGTGGCCTATCACCGCTCGATCGGTTTTGACCACATCTACCTCTATTCGAACGACGACGATCCGGAACCGCTGTTCCGCGCCGTGGCGCCTTGGGTTATGGGACCGGATCCGTTCATCACCTTTCGGCACTGGCCCGTCGTGGGCCAGCAAATGGAGATGTATCTCCATTTCCTGGATACGTTCAAACCCGAAACCGAGTGGTTCTCCTTTCTGGATATCGACGAGTTTTTCGTTTTCAAGAGAAACAACAACGTCGCCGCGTTCATGCGCGACTACATCGGCAGCGTCGACTGTCTCTACTTCAACTGGCTGGGCTACGGTAACTGCGGCCGTTTGCAGCGTGCATCCGGGCAGACCTTGTTGTCCTACGTTCGACACGCAAGCTCGCTGGATGTGCATACCAAGCATCTATGCCGGTCTGCCGCCCTGGATGCCGGAGCCATCCGCCGCGGATATCTGAGCGGCTGCGGTGCGTTCCACCATTTCCTGGACAACTACCTCCTGGACGGGTTGCGCTGTGCGGACGTCCTGGGCATGCCGATGGACGGTTACGCCAGCAATTTTCCTGACACCGCCTTCCCGTTCGTCAACCGCTCGGGATTCAACGAGGCAGCGATGAACCGCGCCTACGTCGCGCATTTCCAATTCCGGTCGGAGGAGGATTTCCTGCGGCGCTGGCGGCGAGGCGGATTCGATAACGGCGATGTCATGCGCCGGCTTTTCGAAGATGGCACCTACAAAGCGGTCCTCGCGCGAGACGATGCCGTATACGACCCATACCTGGCAGCGTATTGGTGGCATATTATCGCACCGGCCATGCGGCGGAGCGTTCAGCTCCCCTACGGTGCGCCCCCCTTCGCAAACGTCGCCTTCCTCAAGCCCTCATTCCAGAGCTCGGTTTATGACCCTGGCGACCATCCGGAACCATCGATGGCGCGTGTGATGGACAGCGCGAATAACGGGGTGCGCACAGGGACTTATGGGTTTCACACCGAATTCGAGCCGACGCCCTGGTGGTCCGTCGATCTGCTGTCGCCGCACCGGATTGCCGAGATCCATATCTACAATCGTCTGGACAATACGCTGGTCCTGCACCGCTCCGCGCCGCTTCGCATTGAGGCGAGTAGCGACAATGTCCACTGGATGATGCTGCTCGATCGAACGGGTCGTGAACAGTTCGGCGACGATGGCAAACCGCTGACCGTCAGAGTGGAGCAGAGACAGACGTTTCGTTTCGTACGGCTCAGCCTGACGACGTCCGATTATTTTCACTTGGATGAGATCGAGATCTACGGCGAACCAGCGAATTGAGCGGCGCCTCAGCCTGGCAATACCAACGGCCTGCTGCGATGACCCTTTTTCGTCTTGGCGGGCGCAGGGCCGCCATGACGTAGAGGGGTCAATGCGTAAGGCCGCCGGTATTACAGCACCAGTTCGAAACGCGTCGTCTTTTCCAGCGCATCTTCGAACCACGACTCGATCGCCGCCTCGCGCTTGCCGACGAAAACTGGCTTGTCGTCCTCCAGCACCATCGGCAGGTCGTGGCCAGGCACCAGCAGCGTCCCGGGACGCTGGCGCCACAGCGTCCACATGCTCTCGATCGACTTCGCGGTCACCGAGGCGTCGTATGTCATATCGGCCTCGCGGGTCAGCAATTCGACCCGGTTCTTAGCCGCATCGCCGGTGAACAACACGTCGCGCTCCTTGCCGATCAGATAGAAGATCAGATGGCCGGGCGTATGGCCGGCGGCGTCGTAAGCCGTCATGCCGGGCAGTACCGTCTCACCGTGACGGATCCGCTTCAACTGCGGCGAGCCTGCAAGCTCGCGGACATAGAGCTCCGGCACCGGCGTAATGCCCCAGGGTTCGCGGACCGACCAGTCCAGCTCTTCCTGGCCGATCCAGATCGTGGCCCTGGGGAACATGACCCAGTTGATCGCGTGATCATGGTGGGAATGGGTCAGGACAACGTCGGTGACCTCGGCTGGAGTCAGACCATGGCGCTTGAGGCCGTTGATCAGATTGCTGCGATGGCTGAAGGTGCCACAATCGATCAATGCCACGCGGCCGTTGCCGCGCAGCAGGACGATGGTGCTCCAACCCAGACCGCCATGGCAGACGGACTTGCCAGGATATCCCTGCACCAGGATATCCAGATGATAGTCTTCTTGCATTATCGTCGTGATCCCTTATATTCAATTGTTATTATTCGATTTTTCAGCTCTTTTTACCGCCTGCCACGCCTCCTCCATGGTCGCCAGGTCGCTCTCCGGCAGTTTCACGCCGGATGCTTCGACGATGTGCTCCATCGCATTGAACCTTCGGCAGAATTTCTCGTTGGCGTGACGCAGGCAGGTTTCAGGGTCAAGGTCGAGCTTGCGCGCCAGATTAGCCAGGACGAACAACAAATCGCCCACCTCGTCTGTCAGCCGGGTTGGATCCGCATCTGAAAGTTCGGCACGAAGTTCTTGAATTTCTTCGTCAAGTTTGTCCAAGACTTGGTCTACATCCGGCCAATCGAACCCAACACGGGCGGCCCGTTTCGTCAGTTTGGCCGCACGCGTGAGGGCAGGGAGGCCAACCGGCACGCCAGCCAGGGTACCGATCTCTTGCCGAGCGACCCGTTCGGCGGATTTGCCGGCTTCCCAGGCCTCGGTCTGCTGGACAGCGTCCCGTGCCGCGGCATCGCCGAAAACATGAGGATGACGGCGAATCATCTTGTCACTGATGGATTTTGCTACATCAGAGAACCCAAACAGACCAGCTTCCTCGGCCATGCGGGCGTGATAGACGACTTGGAACAGCAGATCGCCAAGTTCGTCGGGCAGCGCGGTGAAGTCGCGCTGGGCGATTGCGTCGGCGACCTCGTAAGCCTCTTCAATCGTGTAAGGCGAGATGGTGTCGAAATCCTGCACCTTGTCCCAGGGACATCCGGTGTCAGGGTCGCGCAGCGCAGCCATGATAGCCAGCAAGCGACGAAGTTCGGCCTCGGCCGACAGCACGGGATCGGACATGAGCTGGCGATACGGGACGCGCAGCCGACGCGCAAGGCCGGATCAGGTGCCCGCAATCCACTGGATGCGTCGCAGGCGATTTCATCCGTGCAACCAGGCTCCCGGTGCAGAGGTTCGGTCGCTTAAACCGGTTCAGGCAACAGGCGATGGGGGGACGGGCGATGAAGGTGGCGGGCGAGCCGTTCTCTGGTGGATTTCTGACACCATTAAAAGCCGTATAATTTATATTATGTTAAACAATGGATATTGCTCAAAGGATGATCTTGCGGGCGGCGCGCCGCTCATGGCAACGGTACGACAGATGTCGACCACGCTTCCCACACTCGCACGATGACCGCGCCCAGCGCCTCGTTCGACCGCTTTCAGATCGCCGCTGCCGTCGATCGGCTGATCTACGGCGACGATGACACGTTCGATCCCCAGGACGCGCGTCTCGTACTGGCGCAATTGCCGCGCCGAGCCTCGCCGTGGATCCAGTTCGGCATTGCCGGCAAGATGTCCGGCGGATCGCGCCGCGGCTTCGCGGCGGGCGTCGGCGACGTCAAGATCAAGGACGAGCGTGAGCGTCAGTTCGAATACCATTCGGCCAACGATGCCTATAGCCGAGCGGGTCAGTGGAAACTGATGTGGATCGGCAAGCGCGGCGGCCAATACGTCGAAATCGAACAAGTCATGGCAGATGTGACGGACGAAGGCCGCGGCGCGATGCTATGCTTCACGCCGGATGGCGAGCCGCTGAGGATGGAGATCCGCATCAATCGCTCCTTCCGGCTGTTCTGGTCACCGATCGTCGTTGTCGTGCCGGGCTGGAAGCCCTGGAAGACGCCGGCTCCACCGCTGCCATCCGCCCAGGCGAACCCATTCGCCTGACCGCGGACGGTCATGGCACGTCGACCACCATCCCGTCGTAGCCAGCCTCGATCCCCTGCGGCAGGTTGGCCGACATCCAGGCCCAGTCCATGTCGGTGCCCATATGCGTCAGGATGGTCCGGCGCGGATTCAGACGCTCCACCCATCCGATCACGGTGGACAGATTGGCGTGCGTCCAGTGCGAGTCATAACGTAGAAAGCAATCCACGACCCAGGTGTCCACGCCGGCCAGAGCCGCGAAGGCTGTGTCGTCCAAGGCCACGACATCGGTCGAATAGCCGAACCGGCCCATGCGCAGCCCCAGGCTTTCGACCTTGCCATGATTCTGTTGGAACACTCGGACGTTCAGGCCCAGCAGGTCGACCACCGAGCCCGGCGAGATAGCATGTCCTTCCAGTACGGGCCGGTAGAAGTGTGGTGGCGTCCAGGGATGGAATGCATAACCAAAGCGGGTTTTCAGCTCTGCCAGCGTGGACTCGCTCGCATAGGCGGGCAATGGCCGTCCGGCGATGCGATTGAGGATGCGGACGTCGTCCAGGCCCGTCACGTGGTCAGCATGGGCATGAGTGTAGAGGATCGCGTCAACCCCGCGTACCCGGCAGGCAAGCAATTGCATTCTTAAATCAGGAGAAGTATCGACCAAAAGTCTCTGATCTTTCTGGTTTTCAATCACAATCGACGGGCGAGTGCGTCGGTTCCGTGGCTCCTGCGGATCGCACACCCCCCAGTCGCCCGCGCCGTCCGGTCCGCCGATCAACGGAACACCGGACGATCCCCCCGTGCCCAGCAGCGTAACTCTCATGCGGCCTTGCGAAATAAAGCGCGGAAATTCGCGGTCGTTAAATCGGCCAGCACCTCTGGGGCCATATCTTTGACTTCCGCGAGTACACGCGCAGTGTGGGCGACATAGGCCGGCTCGTTGCGCTTGCCGCGGTACGGCACGGGTGCGAGGTATGGCGCATCCGTCTCCACCAGCAGGCGGTCCGGCGGAACATCTCGCGCTATCTCCCGGAGTTCATTGGATTTCGGGAAGGTCAGGATACCGGAGAAACTGAGATAGCCGCCCATCTCCAGCGCCGCCTCGGCCAAGCCGCGGCCGGAACTGAAGCAGTGCAAAAGGAAATCAAAGTCCCCTTCCCTGTCCCGCTCTTCCTTTAGAATCACGGCGATATCGTCGTCGGCATCGCGCGCGTGGATGCACAACGGTACCCCCGCCATCCTTGCTGCGCGGATATGGACACGGAAATTCTTGGTCTGAACATCGCGTGGCGCCTTGTCGTAGAAATAATCGAGACCGCTTTCGCCGATGCCGATCACGCGCGGGTTCTGCGTCAGCTCGACCAGGGCCTCCGGCGTCGGGATCGGCGCCGCGGCGGCGTTGTGCGGATGGACCCCGACCGTGCACCACACATTCTCAAATGGCGCGATCAGCGTCGGCAGGTGTTCGGATTGCGCCATGGAGGTGCCAATGGTCACCATCTGCCCTACCCCGCCATCCGCGGCACGCGACAACACCTCGGGCAACTCGGCGGGTGTGTAGTAGTCGAGGTGGCAATGGCTATCGATCAGCATCAGGCAGCAGGTTCCACATAACGAGGGAAGACGCCTTGCGGCGGCGGCAGTGGCACGCCGGCTGGCAAACGCGTGGCGAGGCCGGCAAAGTCGCGCGCATCCAACGGCACGCCAAGCTGGTCGAGCATACGGCCCATCGAGGTCGGCATGAACGGCTGCAGCAATGTCGCAACCGTGCGGATCGTATCCGCCAGCACGCGCAGCACGGATGACATACGCACCTTGTCTGTCTTGTTCAGCGCCCAGGGCGCTTGCCGGTCAATATAGCCGTTCGCCGCGCGGATCACCTTCCAGATCTCCTCCAGCCCCTCGTTGAAGGTTTGGCGGTCCATATGGGTGCGCACAGCGGGCAACAGGGCGTCAGCGGCGGCGAGCAGGATCAGGTCGTCCTCGGTCGGCTCGCCATGCGCGGGCAGCTTGCCCTCGCAGTTGCGGGCGACCAGCGAAAGCGTCCGTTGGGCGAGATTGCCGAGATCGTTCGCCAGTTCGACATTGGTGCGGTTGACGATGGCGGCGTGACTGATGGAACCGTCACTGCCAAATGGCTTTTCCCGCAGCAGGAAATAGCGGATCTGATCGAGACCGTAGGTTTCCACCAGCTTGCGCGGCTCGATGACGTTGCCGAGGGATTTGGACATCTTCTCGCCGTCAACGATCCACCAGCCGTTCGACGTGACGCGCCGCGGCAGCGGCAGGCCGGCCGCCATCAGGAAGGCGGGCCAGTAGACGGCGTGGAAACGAATGATGTCCTTGCCGACGAAGTGGACGTCGGCCGGCCAGTATTTCCAGCCAGGGGCGTCCGGGTCGGGGAAGCCGCAGGCGGTGACGTAGTTGTTCAGGGCATCGAGCCAGACGTACATCACGTGGCCCGGCGCATCCGGCACCGGGATGCCCCAGTTGAAGGTCGTCCGGCTGATCGACAGGTCCAGCAGACCGCCTTTGACGAAGCTGATGACCTCATTCCGTCGTGACGTCGGTGCGACGAACTCGGGTTGGGAGTCATATAAATTCAGCAACTTGTCCTGGAACGCTGACAGTTTGAAGAAATAGGATGGTTCGCGCACCCACTCCACCGGCGCACCGGAAGGCGCCGTCCTGCGGCCATCCGGATGGGTGGTCAGTTCCGCCTCGTCGTAGAAGGCTTCGTCGCGGACGGCGTACCAGCCTTCGTAGTGGCCCAGATAGATGTTTCCGGACGCGGCGATGCGCCGCCAGAGTTCGGAGCTGGAGACCTTGTGCCGTTCCTCCGTGGTGCGGATCCAGTCATCGTACGACACGCCCATCGCGTCCGTCATCGCCCGGAAATCGGCCGAGATGCGGTCGGTGAAGGTCTGCGGATCGACGCCGGCATCGGTGGCGGCTTTCTCGACTTTCTGACCGTGCTCGTCCGTGCCGGTCAGGAAGAAGACGTCGTAGCCGTCCAGCCGCTTGAAGCGGGCCAGCACGTCGGCGCAGATCGAGGTGTAGGCGTGCCCGATATGCGGCGCGCCGTTGACGTAGTAGATCGGCGTGGTGAGGTAGAACGTCTGTTTCATGACCTGACTTTGCGCTGGTGCGGCCAACCGCGGGCTGAAGGCAGGCCGTGCCACAGCTTGGCCCTGCCATCAAGCGCAGCCCTGTTTCCTGCCGCAGCCCACTATATGCTATGATGCCGCTGTGGTCTGAAGTTTCTCGTGTGGGAACGGCGCCGACCCCCGAACCGTCGTCTCGACGGAGGACGCCGACGACATAATTACACTGGCGGAGCTTTTCGTGCAGCGCGTGGGAAGCTGCGCTTTGTTAAGCTTTACCCCGCCCCGCCCAGCATCCCGATTCCCGCAACGATCGCCTGCCGCTTATCCAGCGAAAACCGCTCGGTCTCGCTCTGCAGCTTCGTCAGCCCCTGCCACAACTCGCCCCAGGCGTCCGGCGTCCGCAGCCCGGCGATCCGGAACTGATCCGGGTCCACTCGTCCCCGGACGCTGTCGCGCACGACGGCGGCAATCGTCGCCCGCAGCATATTCATGAACACCGAATACCCCGTCTCGCTCCGTCCCAGCAGGTCCGCGATCTCATAGCCGCGCGAGACCGGCAGATCGGGCAGGTCGACGAACAGCTTGTCGACCACCGCAGCGATGGCGAGCCCCTCGTCCTCGGCCAGCATCATCGCCCGCCCCGGCGATCCCTCGGCCAGCGTCACCAATCGGTCCCGCTCATCGGCGCCGAGTTTTGGCAGGTATTGCCCCAGCAGCGTGCCCATCGCGGCATCGTCCAACGGGCTGAGGCGCAGGCGCCGGCACCGGCTGCGGATCGTCGGCAGCAGCCGGCCGGGGGCGGAGCACACCAGCAGCAGGATGGCGCGCGGCGGCGGCTCTTCCAGCACTTTCAGCAACGCATTCGCCGAGGAGGCACTCATGTCCTCGGCCCCGTCGACCACCACGACGCGCCAGCCGCCCTCGGCCGGGGTCAGCGCCATGAAGCCGGTGATGTCGCGGACATCGTCCACGGCGATCTGCAGTTTGCGGCGGCCGGTCTTTTCGTTGAGCTCCCGCTCGATGGTCAGCAGGTCGGCATGGGTCCCGGCGGCGACGCGGCGGAACACCGGATCGGCGGGGTCCAGGTCCAACGTATCGGTCTCCGGCCGCCCGGCCAGCAGGCGGCGGGCGAAGCGGAAGGCGAGCGTGGCCTTGCCGACCCCCTCGGGGCCGGTGATCAGCCAGGCGTGGTGCATCCGGGCAGAGCGGACCGCGTCCAACATCGTGGCTTCGGCGTCGGCGTGACCGAGCAGTATCGGATTGGCGCGAGGGTCGGGGGCAGGCATGGGTTTCGCTATATCACCACCGGCTTGCCTCCGCCTGCCCTCACCGCAGCACCGCCAGCACAATCTCCACCGCAATCAACACCAGGATCATGATCTCCAGCATCTCTGACCGGGAGCTATGCGCTTCATCGTACAGGGCCGTGTAGGTATCGCGGATGATCGAGAGCTTTCGGTCTACCGCCGCGCTGACTGTCGGCACGCGAAACAGATCCAGGGCCGCCGCGTAAATCCGCGCCAGATAGACGTCCTCGGTCACCTGCAGCGCGTTGTCGACTTTCTCGGTCAGTTCGGTGACCTCGGCCACGATGGTGTAGAGACGCCGGGCTAGGTCGGCGAAACGGCGCGCGCCGGGCAGAGGCCAGTGACGGCGTGCTGCCTCCACAAGGTCGTACATTCGTGGCAGTTCGGCATCCAGCAGTTCATCGTAATAGCGCATCTCCAGAAGCTGTGCGT
>Ga0310811_10005259_pt1 | contig 16352 bp, 11 predicted proteins | sample YCmetagenome_FD_207642 | JGI IMG/M metagenome (GOLD analysis project Ga0310811, IMG submission 207642) | Soil microbial communities from experimental microcosm in Duke University, North Carolina, United States - YC | ecosystem: Engineered > Artificial ecosystem > Soil microcosm > Unclassified ...
ACGATGCGTTGGCTTTGGAAAGGAGGCGCTATATACACCCTGTCCAAGCGTAATGCCGGGTTAGCACAGTGGTAGTGCAGCGGTTTTGTAAACCGAAGGCCGGGGGTTCAAATCCCTCACCCGGCATACCCCTACTGGTAAGGCGTTGTTTTCTCTATAGTCCTGGACTTCTGTGGCTTTGCGGCACCCAAAGGTGGTACACAAAGGCGGTACACAGACGTGGTGACTATGAGAATGGCGACCCCTTGGAGAGACCCAAAGACAGGCATCTGGAAGCTACGGAAGCGCGTACCGACTCGGTACTGGGCGGTCGCCGGTAACAAGGTCATCAAGATCAGCACAGGAGAAGCTGACAAAAAGAAGGCCCTGGAGAAGTGGCCCGGTGTTCTACAGCAGTGGGCAGACCGCGAATTGGAGTGGGAGCGTGCTCTGAATGTGGTCACGTTGGACGCCACGAAGGCCCGGGAGGTGGCCGCAACGTGGGCCGCATGGATTGCCTCAGGGGCACCGTTGAATACTGGAGGGACCGACTCGGACATATTTGAGCCGCTGGACCTGCCCGAGTGCCGCACACCAGAGCGCATCGCCGTTATGTGGGACCGGGTGGAGGCTCACACCGACGAAGCCCTGACGGTGGCTGGCGTCTCTATTACCCCCGAGACCCGCCCGCTCTTGGTCCAGACCATGGCCCGCGTCGTCCAGGGAGCCTACCTCCGGGCAGACCTTACGGAGCCTGTATTGGCCGTGAGGATAGCGCAGGCATTGGATCCCCTCGCAGCAGCACGGGAGAACCTGCCAGACGTACCACTTCCGGCCTCTGCAAAGCGCACCAGCTCTACGGTCACGCTTACGGGTATATTCGAAGCCTGGAAGGCCGTGGCTACTGTGAAACCCCGCGTGATCGGAGAGACCGGCGGGATGATCGACCTCTTGAGGCGATTTCTGGGGCACGATGACGCCGCGCGGGTAACTACGGCAGACTTTCGGCGCTGGCGGCAGGAGACGATTGCAGCGGGTCTAAATAACAATACCTGGAACAACCGTTTCTCCATGATCCGCCAAGTATTTGACTTCGCGGTCAACGATGGCGTCCTGCCGAATAACCCGGCGGACCCGACCCTGCGCCTGCAGCCCAAGAAGAACGACTCTCCCCTGCCCTACAGTGACCAACAGGCGGCGCAGATACTCAACGCCAGCCGAGAGCAGGACCGCCCCTCCCGCCGCTGGGCTCACTGGATTATGGCGTTCACCGGGATGCGCGTGGCGGAAGTCCTGCAGCTCTCAGTGTCTGACCTCCGGGAAGACGGCGGGATTTGGTACATCTCAGTGAACGAGGATGGGCCGGGCAAGAGCGTGAAGTCTTCAGAACGGCGAAACATCCCGATCCATCCCGCGCTGGTAGCTGAAGGCCTGCTTAAGTACGCCGCCACCCTGCCGCAGGGCGGGCAGCTATTCCCCGACAAAGAGCCGGACAAGTACGGGATGCTAGGAGGCCGGAGCTACAACGTGGTGGGCCGTTGGATTCGGCGCGAGCTGGGCCTCACAGATGAGCGCGTAGTGCCGAACCATAGCTGGCGTCACCGCATACAGGACGAGCTGAGCACTCAGGACGTGCCGCAGGATCTGCGTGACTCCATCTGCGGTCACGCCAAGAAATCGACCGGCGCAAAGTATGGTGTGCGCGGGGAATCGTTGCGGCGGCTTGCTGAAGCCATCGGGAGGATACCCGTGCCGCGCGGAGTGGTGGTGTCAGAGCTACAGGCGGAGGCGTTAGCTTGACCATTTAGGGGTAACCTGGACGGGCACCTGCAGCCGAATATATCAATAAAATCAATAACTTACCGACGCGCAAACAGAAGCGTTCGCACCACTCCTTCGGCCACTTGCAAAGAGGCCAAATCGGAAGGTGACCGCAGGAACGGACGTTCAGTGCCGCCCAGTTTTGACGGCCGTGCGCCCTTCTTGGACGTTCAAGATCTCCCCGAAAGCGGTTATCCCTGGAGTGGAGCTGCAGACCTAAAGGGGTTCCACGCAAAATTACGAGCCGAGCTTTGCGACAGACTAATCGTACAATGGTTTTAAGCTCTGCGACCGAAAATAGAAAAAAAGACTGCTGGTTCAATGGATCTGTATTGGAATTGAATCAAATTTGAGGCAGCTATCACGAAGTAGTGGGGGATAGAGGCTTGATGTTCCGGCTTTATGCATGCGCTGGTGAGTTTCTGAATAACACTCGCCCGCCGGCGTCACGGGCAGGGGATTTGTATGCCGGTCGGAGCGGGGCGCCCTGATTCATGGCCACAAACGGGGGAATAGGGGCAGACGTCGCCAAAGCGTCGGACCGGCAGAGCGCGGTCCGCCTTCTCGCCTGCATCGACGCGGCAGGCACGCCGGTCGAGGATGGAACATGGGGACCCGATGTCGTCGCCGTGCTTCATGCACAGTCCCGTCTGCAGGCGCTCGATTTCTGGATGCGCTATCCCGACTACCTCGCAAACGAGCTGCTGAACGAATATGAGCAGGATCAGGACGAAGATCTGCTCGATCAGGCGCGGCGGATCTTCGATGACCGGGAGCCCGACCTTCGCCGTTTTCCCATGATCCGCTATCATTTCGGGGCGTTCGAACCGCTCGACGATGCATTAGCGATCCTGCGCGCGTCCGACCTCGTCATCGTCCGCCGCAGCGGCGTGCCCGGCCAGATCCGCGAGCATAACTATTTGCTGACGAGCAAGGGACGATCGTCGATGAACGAACTCGCAGCGGCGGCGCCCGAACTCGCCTGGTATCGCGAGCGTGCCAATATCGTCGCGCGTGTGGCGGGGACGACGGGCGGCAAGGCGCTGAAGGACCGCCAATATCTCCAGCGGGAATATAAGCAGACAGAACTCAATCGGGTCATCGAGCCGATCACAGAGCGCGTGCGTGCCCGGCTCGAAGCATTTTTGGAGAAATAGGAATCATGTCGCTCGGTTGGCTCGAGGCTGTGGCCGCGCGCGCGGGGATGGACCCGAAGGACGCGGAGTTGCGACTGCGGCGCTTAGGCATCGCGCCCGACCGCCCAAGTCGTCCGGCGCCGACGCTGACGATCACGCGGATCGCCTTCAAGGGCGAGAAGCGGGGTTCGATCGAAGGCACATTCGACTTTTCATGGTCCAATCTAGGGCCGGGCGTCTGGGCAATTACCAGCGAGAAGAACTTTGCCGGTAAATCGTCAGTGCTCGAAATTCTACTCTGGTGCCTGCGTGGCTCGCCGAAGAATCTTCAGGACGACGTCCGTAGCTGGCTCAACTGGGTTTCTCTCGAATTCAGCGTCGATGACCAGCAATATCGTGTGGCGTTCGACCTTACCGACAGCGTGCCGGCGGGCAACCTCGCTCGCCTGAGGTCAGATGGGACGGCCGACGAGCTGGACCGCTTCGCATCGGACGACGGTTTCGCCGCGGCAATGTCGGGCTTCATGATGCGCACGCTCGATCTCGATCCCATCCCCGCCATGCACGGCGCCGATGGAGAGAAGCAGGCGGTCGAGCATGGATGGGCGGCACTATCCGGCGGACTCTATTTCGGCGGTGAGCACAAGCAGCTTCTGGGCGACGTACTCATGGCAGGCCTGCCCGCCCGGATGTTGCAGATGTATATTGGCTTGCCCTGGGCGAATACCCGTATGCAAACCGGAACTGCGCGCAAGGAGATCGATCAGGAGCGCGAACACGCCAGCAAGGCGGCAGCCAAGAGCGCCGGCGAGGCTACGGCGGCGCGCGAGCGGCTGGGTATGGAGCTAGAGACAGCGACTAAACTGCTTAAGAAGCTTCCCACCGAGGCGGTGAGCGCCGAACAGTTGAAGGCGCGCGCAGACGAAGTCGCGAAGCTCGCACCGGTCGGAACCGAGCTGCAGGTAAAACTTGCGACCGCCGAGGTGGAGGCAACTCAATTGCGCAGCGTCGCAACGGCGGACGAGCGCGGGCTACGCGACCTGCGTGAGAACATCGTCGCCACGCAATTCTTCAACGGCCTGGAGCCGACTTGCTGCCCGCGATGTGAAACGCGGGTAACGAGCGCCCGGATCAAGAAGGAGAGTGCAGACTTCAGTTGCTCGCTCTGCTCGGAATCCATCCCTGCCGAACAGCTGGAGGATACCAGCGAAGCGATCGCGGAGGCTGAAGAGCGTGCGCAGGCATCCCGCAAGGCGGCCGATCAGGCCGACGCTTTTATCAAATCCCTCCGCGGACAAGTGGTAACCAATAGGCATGCGCTCAACGAGGCGCAGACCGCACTCGACGAGGCAGTCCGGAGCACGGCCTTTCAAAAGCGTCGTGAGGCGGAACTGGAAGTGGCCCGTCTGGAAGGAGCACTACGCGAACGGCAGGCACCATCGGTACAGCTCGAGGATCATCCGGACGCGGCCCTGGTCCGGGCCGCCGACGAAGAAGCAAAAAAGGCCTATGACAGGGGGCGCGGCGATATTCTAGATGCGCTCAACGCCGAGATACTGAGCCTCGGCCAGCGGATGGGCGTACAGGCGCTGGAAGAGGTGAAGCTGAATAGCAACGCCACTCTCACAATCACCAAAGGCGGTGCGGGCACCAGCTTCTCCAAGGCTACGGCCGGCGAAAGGCTCAGACTCCGTCTCGCGACTGCGATTGCCCTGCTGCGGGTCGGCCAGGTCCGCGGGCTCGGTCGGCACCCTGGCCTACTGATCATTGATTCGCCGGGCGCGGAAGAGGTCAGTGAGATGGATCTGTCGACTTTGCTCGGCGAACTGAAGGCCATTGCCAAAGAGACGCGCGGCCTTCAGCTATTCGTTGCGAGCGCCAACCCCTCGATCGTCGATCAGCTGGGTGAAGAGCAATGCCGCGTCGCGCGCGGTAACGAATATGTTTGGTAGGACATCGCCGCGATGCCGGTGATGAGCATCGTCGACCGGCTGGAGCAGGCCGCTCGTGCAGGTGGGATCCCAGTCCGGGCACTAGGCGGGGTCGATGCGATCCTCGCCGAAGCTGACGGTGTCGCCGAGAGCCCGTTCCTCGACATTTTGGTCGCCTCTGCCGCGGAGGCGTCCCCGGATGATCGCACTCGACTTGCGCCGCTTCTTATCCAGGCTTTTGCCGTCAACCGGCATCCGTCAACTTATCGAGATGCGCTTGAGATCCTGCTTGGAGGGGATGTGCTGCTCCAGGCCATGCTCGCGCAGCTCGTTCCCGTGCTCGCTGGGCGGGTGACCGACCGTCGAACCAATCCACAGGCGCTGATCGCAGCCTATGCGCTCGAGGCCTTGTTTCAGATCTCGCTCGACCACGCTCCCACCCGCTACCGGGTGCTGATGATCATGTCCGAATTAAGCGATCAGGAGTCTGATCTGTTCGCCGAGCACGCCGCGAAGCTCGTTGGTGCCGCCTATCATCAATGGGGCGAAGCGCCGTTGCTGGATACGCTGGCAGCGCTCCAGACCATCGACGGCGCTGCTGGCGAGGCAGCCTATGAGCTTGCCATGGCTGCTTTGGCCCGTGCGCTTGATGCGGCCGCAATGGATCAAATTCGAGAAGGTTTACGATCGGCCCACGAGCTCTTCGCCGTTGCCTTGACGGCCGATCCAGGTCGGCTCGACGCCCACGCCTATTGCGCGATTATCGATATTCTTGAACTGTTCGCTAGCAATGGGGCGGCCATCGATCTCGACGCCCCGCTCCTGGCACTGGAGCAGGCGCTGGATGACAGGCACGAACTGCTCGGTATTGGTCGTATTCCGCTGTGGTTGCGACCTCGCTGCGACCGAGAGATCGAATGGTGCCGGTTGCTTACCACCGTACGCCGGGCCGCCCAGGATCTGGAACGGCCCAGCTGGCTCCATGCCGCAAAGATTCTCGAGCAGATATTGTCCCTCTATGAGGCTGAACGCACCGTCGCGATGGGCAGGGGGCTGCACCAGATATTCGTGCCTCGCATCGAGGCGTCCTTTGTCCGCGAGAGGGGGCTGGTCGCGCATCTCGACGATCTGTTGGCGGTCGAGGACTGGGACCCGTCCCTTCGCGTGACCGCGGACCGACTGCGATCGAGCATAGCGCGAGCGGAGGCATCCCTTCCGCGCATAGTCGAGGAGAACGCCAGATTTCCGCTGCTACAGGGCGTTCTCCCGGATGAAGAAGCAGCGCTGGTGCCCGCGAAGATGGCAGCTACGCTTGAGGCTCTACTCGCCGATCGGGCGACGCAGCCGAGGCGGATCGCGAACCCCATCGTCCATCGTGTCTATCGGAGACTGTCCACCGAACTCTCCCATTGCCCAGACTATGAGGGTAACATCAAAGACAGCTTTGATGATCTCCTGCTTCAGGTCATCATGTTTTGCGTCGATCGACAGGATGGCGACAAGAGAACGCAAGGCACGCGTATCGAATATCTGCGCAGAAAGGACGCGACGGAGCAGGACTTGCAACTGGACCTTCGTGAATTTCTCCGGGGCAATCTGCTCTCTGCCGATGTCCTGGCCGAGATACCGGGCGTGGCAATCGGCCGGACCGATCTCTATGTGATCTTCAGCAACTGCCGCGTTATCATAGAGTTGAAGAAGCATGAGGGGGTCGCCGACGCGCAGGCCGCCAAGCGCTATCGCTCGCAAGCCGCAAGCTACCAGGCGACCAACGTTAGGCTTGGGTTTCTCGGTATGCTCGAATTGCTTGATCGGCCGGGTCCCGCAGCGAGTCTGGAGGAATGCTTGTGGATCGAAACTTTTATTCCCACCGGAGCGTCGATGCCGCGGTATTTGGTCGCCTTTCGTGTTCCGGGCATGCTGAAACCACCGTCGTCATTCAGTTAGGCGACGCTTCTCGTCGGAAGCATCAAGTCCGTTAACGCGCGATCCCGTCAAAAGCAGTCAGGCTCCATTCGACCCGGACCGGCCGTGGGCCGACTGTCTGGTTGCCGCCGGGACGCCCGAAAGTGGATGGACCGAAATCCACCTAAAGCCGTTCCTCCAAAGGGAGCAGAACCCATAGGCATTAGGGCTCGGCGTCAGACTACGCGCAACCTGTCAAATTCCCTGTGCAGAGGTACTAGTATAGAGTTCAGTAAGCTTAGCCCGGCACATGCTACCGGTGCTCGATGACGCACCCGGCCATCCGCCAGACCGCCCCCGGCACCCACCCGGCGGGTCAGCATTCAGCGGGACTTTGCGTCACACCCAGAGTGTGAGGGGGACTACAATAACAACAACTGAAGCCGTTTTTTTTGAATTCCTTTGGATGGCTACCCGGTGGCATTGAGTTAGTCTGTGTGAAGTCTGGCATCACGTCGCGCATCATCCAACGATCATGACGACATGATCAGCGAACGATAGGTAAGCAACAAGCAATAAGCATCACATACGAACGACGACACAGTGCCGCTGTCAGCGGTCTGTTACACAGCAGGAAGCGCGCCATCGACAGTCATCGAGTCATGCGTCTGGAGAATCACACCGATTCCGTTTCGACTCAACCAACCCGATTCGTATCGCTGTATGAACTCTGTCACCGAGCGGAGACGGTCTTCGTACGGCAGCATGGGGGCGACGCAATGGCGGGTAGGTATATTTCCTACCTTCGGGTCAGCACAGAACGGCAGGGCAGGTCTGGCTTGGGACTGGAAGCGCAGCGTACAGCGGTCACCGCGTTCCTGAGAGACGGAGCAGTGTTGCTGGGTGAGGTCATCGAGGTGGAGTCCGGCAAGCGGTCGGACAGGCCAAAGCTGGCAGAGGCGCTGCTGTCGTGCCAGCGCACGGGTGCCACACTCTTGATTGCTAAGCTGGACCGGCTGAGCCGTGATGCGCACTTCCTGCTGGGTCTACAGCGCGCTGGGACGGCATTCAGAGCGTTGGATATCCCGAGCGCCGATAACTTCAGCGTTGGTCTGATGGCCCTTATGGCCCAGAGGGAACGTGAACTGATCAGCGAGCGGACCAAAGCTTCCCTCGCCGCTGCGAAGGCGCGTGGGGTGATTATGGGCGGCTTCCGTGGTTGCCTGCCTGATGGTCGTCTTGGCGCGGCAGCTAACGCCGATGCAGCGCGGGACTATGCGGAGCTTGTGGGGCCGATGGTCAAGGCAGGCATCGAGGCCGGTCAGAGCCTGCGGCAGGTGGCCGCGAAGATGGCTGAGGCGGGCATCAGGACTCCACGGGGCGGGCAATGGTCGGCAGCTGCCGTACGCTCGGTCTGGCTACGCCTGCAGGCCACCGCAGGAATGCTCAGCGAGGCTGAAAAACCGGCCGACATGGATTGACCGATCAGCATAATCCTACTGCGTACATAGAGATATCTTGAATTCGCAATGATACGAAGTGCTGACAAAAATATGTCGCGGAGATCAGCCTTGGCGTATCTCGGAGAAGCACACAGGCACACCATTCGAAGTGGGACAAACTTGAGATAGCGGTGGGCCTCGCCGTTGGGGTACCACCAGTATCGACCTGCGTCACGAAGTCAGCGGAGAGGTACGGGAAGCGTCATGCAGGGCGCAACGCTCGCGCAATGACGAATATATTGCCGTTTTTAAGCTGACGCACGTCAATCAAAATTTAATATTGGCACAATTTTGGCACAATCGTACATTCGTTGCGAATTTTATGCAGGATCTGACTGCACTCTGAATGGTAGGGCAGAAGACTGTTAGTCTTATGCGTGTGGGTAAAACGTTTGCATCTCCTGCACAGCGCGTGTCTGTTGCCTAACCATTTCACAAGAAATGCAATCAAAACGCGCCTAATAGAAAGATTAACGATGACCACAAGACATTCCATTGTGACCTCAGAGAACGAAGATGTCGGTGCTGAGGGTGCACCGGTTTTGCCACTCGCTGTTGCTGACGACCTACGAAAACTTGCCGCTGCCCGAGGCGCTGATGGCCCTACCGTGGAGCGGTTCCTTAAGAAGGTGCGCCTGGGAACCGAACGCGACACTGCGGAAAGTGAGTCATCCGCAGCTACGGCGGCTATGCTACGAAATCTCCGTGGCGATAGTGCCGACCATCAACCCGATGGCGACGAGGTTCCGCCGACAGAAGACCTCGGACACTGTTTGATCTGGACAGGAGGGAAGTCTGGAAACGGGTATGGGGCGTTTCAGCTGGATGGAAAGATGCAGCGCGCGCATAGAGCCTCCTACCAAATTTTCCGTGCGCCTATCCCCGCAGGGCTCGTAGTTCGCCATCAGTGCGACATTCCCCTCTGCGTAAATCCGGCTCACTTGGAGATTGGAACCCAGGCAAAGAATATTGAAGAAAGAGAGGCGCGCGGAAGACGTGGAATCCCTTCTGCAGATCTCACCGACGACGTAAAGACTGCAATTGTCGACTTGTGCGGCAAGGGCATGACGCAGCAGCAAGCCGCCGACCTGTTTGACCTTAGCCGGAGTGCCATTGAGAAGGTATTCCGGGATCGGGCTCGGTCGAAGCAAACGCATGATTGAAGGTCGGGGGCGGCACTGACTGGGCTGTAGTAAGTGGATCTGTATGACCAGGAGAGGCTCTCCGTCTCACACGCTGGGTCAGATCACCACTGCCACACGACTGTAAGCACCAGCAGGACTCTACAAGAGATCTGCATGTACCCTCAGGGTATTGATTAACCACTACTCACCACTCACCCACCACTCACAGGCACACTTCATGACCAGCTTACAGACGCGTCTCGATGAGCATCTTAAAGCACATCTATACGTAACTGGCGGAGCTTCAAAAAGCTTAGCGATCCGTCTTCAAGAAGCTGAATTTCTGTTTCTGGTCTACACGCCGCGCGATGCGAACACCGAGGCGCTAGTGGCGGAGCTTACCGACGCCGTAGCAGCCCAGGAGAAGCGCAGGCGTCCTCGTGGGCCGAAAGAACGGCAGGCGCTGGAGGAAGCCGTAGCGGCTGTGGTCGGTGGCGTGCTGCTGTCTGCGCTACGGCGCGGCAAGATGGTCCTGAAGAGTCGGCGGGAAGAGGCGTTCAGAGGTCACGTTGGCTACTCAGCAGCGATAGCTGCGATCGATGGTTTGGCGGTTACGGGCTTTCTGCTCCACCATTCCGGCATCCGTTTCGAGCGCCAGGACGCCTTCAACGACGTTACGGCCTGGGCCGGATGGGCGAGCAGGTATGAGGCAAGCGACGCGCTGATCCACCTTGCAGCGTCGTATGGCATCAACAAGGAGACCGTAAAACGCAGCTTCGGCACACGCTTTCCGCTGAAGGCCGAGGTGGCGAAGACACCTATGGTCCTGAAGCAGTTCGAGAGTGACGGTGGCGCAAGCCTTAGCATTCCCCGGAGCGATCAGACCCACAAGCAACTCAAGGCCGACGTTCAGCTGGCTAACCGGCTCCTTGCGGCGGCCTCATGGTCGTCCAACTGCCAGCCCCCGGCGCTCTTCCGGACCTTTCGGGACGACTGGACGTTCGGTGGACGGTGGATTGTCTCAGGAGAGGCGTCGATACAGCGCATGGCGGCGGAAGACCGGCTTGAGATTCTGATTGACGGGCAAGCGGTTGCTGAGATCGACGCACGCGGTAGTCAGTTGTCCATCGTTGCGGCTATCGCAGGCGTACAGGCGATACTGGGCGACCCCTACCAGATCGGCGCGCTAGCTGCTTTCGAGCGTGACGTGGTCAAGGCGGCGCTGACGGCCACTCTCGGTACCGGGACATTGCGTAAGACTTGGCCAAAAGACATGAAACACGACGAGGCGGTGAGCATGCCCAAGATCAGGGATGCGCTCGTCTCGGCTCATCCTTACCTCCGTGACCTCTCCAAGCTCCTCGGGGTTCCTTCAGACCGCGTTTCCCTTCGCCTCCAGAACATCGAAGCGCAGTGCCTAACCCACGCCATGCGAACGCTATGGGCCGAAGGTACGCCTGTTGTGCCCATGCATGACGGCCTCCTGGTGCCCGTCGCAGCCGCTGGGATGGCCGAGGTGGCGCTGAGGGAAGGCTACAGGGCCGTCGCGGGGGCAATCATCCAGACGACGCAGAGTGTCGGGGGCGGGGCTGCTGCGTGACACGCCCTCCACAGCCTTACAAAGACTCGCCTGAGTCTGCGGCGGCGTCTCCTGGTGGGTGACTACCGGAGGCTCTACGGGGTGGCTGTACGACTCTCCTGAGTCGTCCTGACGTGTGACGCCCATTCAGCACATGCAACATACGGCCAGGAGTACCCCACAGCGTCACGCAGCGGCGTTATAGGCACGCCGGTGGTGACTAGTACCTTCGCACAGACGTTTTGACGGGTTGAACGATGGACTGCATTCGACCCAAGTAAGTCACTCCGGAGCTTGCCAGCTCGTCCCAAAAGCGGTCGTAGCAAGGGCTGATCGGTAGGCGGGGCAGCGCCCATCCCGGACGTACAGGGCAACTGAGCCGTTTCTCAAAACCGGTCGTTCATCGGGGTATGACATCCCGATGGCCAACATATCAGGACATCTTGGCGTAGGCGTGCTGCTCGAGAGCTGTCCCACAGGCAAGCTCGCCTTCGCCGAGGGGACGTGACGCTTGATCAGGCACGCCATCGGGACGAAGCATGAAATCAAGCTGGCGACCTGAGGGCTCTCAGGTCCCGAACCTTCTGACTGTTTAAGTTTACCACCGGTTGCCCCAGGCATTCGCAAGTGACTGAAAGGGTAATGCTAACGGGGCAGGGTCATAAACAGCACTCGACTCAACTATCGGTGATATTGTGGAGTTACCGTCGATATTTGATCGACGAGATTACGATGACGCCTGAGACGGGGTTTCAGCCGCAATCAGAGCAGTCTCGAATGCAAGGAAGCTCTCCTGGCTCACGCTGGTGCCGCTATTGCCATCGTTCATCAGCGACAACAGTGACTGCGCAGTAGAGCTATTGCCGTCAGTAGATACCGAAGCGAGACCTTGCAGCACTTCGGCATTTGAAAGCGAATCGCTACCATTCGTATCAAGTGCAGCGAAGAGTTGATCAGCCTGTTGCTTTGTGCCGCCGAACTGCTCGACAACCTTCGCGAAAGCAGAGGATGTAATCTCTCCGTCCGGTTTGCCATCAGCGTCGACCGGCACCGTGGGAGAAGCCTCACTCATGTCCTTCAAGTAACCAATCATGGTTGCGGGACTGCTGCCTTGTGGCAGTGACGGTAGGCCGAGCCCGGCAATACTGACCTCCGTAACCGCTATACCCTGTGATGCGAGCGCCGCATACTGGTTTGCCTCAGGGCTCAGAGTGACGACCTCCGTCGACGATTGTGACGCCGCAGCGGTCATGGATTGGGTTGCGGTTGATGCGGTGTTCACGTTCGAACTGGACGAAGCAGCCCCCTGCTGCTCGCTCGTACCCGTCTGAGGGTAAGCGTTATTTCCAAGATTTGGACCGACGGACAATACAGACATGAGAGATCTCCGATTGAAAGGCCGCAGATGGGCCAGCAGATGTTCTGAGATTAAGCAGCACTTCTTCTTTATATGACCTTTACGGGCGCGCAAAGTCGTCCACGATCAATCGACGCTGAGTATGATTTTTCCGATCCCCTGGCCGCTCTCCATGCGGCGATGAGCATCAGCCGCCCTCGCAAAGGGGAACATACTGTCAATCACTGCTCTAACAGCGCCGTTATCGAAATGCTCGAGCCATCGGTCACCGAAGCGCCGGCTCATTGCGCATTTCACGTCCGTCGGTCGGGACTTCATCACCGTGCCGATGATTCGCAGATGGCGATAGAGAACCGCGTCGAGCGGGAGCCTGGCATCTGCGGCCCCGCCCATGATCCCCACTTGTATCAAGCGTCCGCCCTCGGCCATCGAGCGCACGTTACGATCAAGATATGGCGCACCAACAAAATCGATCACGACGTCGACGCCGCGACCATCGGTGGCTTCGGCCACGACCTCGGCAAAATCCTGGTGCTGGTAGTCAACGGCGATGTCGACACCGAGCTTACGTATTCCATCAAGCTTTTCTGCTTTGGTCGTACCAATGATCCGACCACCGACGGCACAAGCCAGCTGGACAGCAGCTGAACCAACGCCGCTGGCGGCGGCGTGGATCAACACCGTCTCGTGCGGTTGCAGTTCGGCGAGATGAATCAGCGCCTCATGAGCCGTAATGAACGCTTCGGGAATCGCTGCGGCATGAACGAAGTCGAGTTCATGAGGAATGGGCATCGCCATTCTGTGGTCGATCCGTGCCAATTCGGCGTACGCGCCGCCGCCGACGACGCCCATGACCCGCTGGCCAACCTCGAAGCCAGTGGTTTCCATGCCCATGGCAATCACTTCACCGGCGATTTCCAATCCCATGATGGTGGAATCGCCAAAGTCAGGTCGGCCATAGCCCCCGTTGCGATGGATGAGGTCAGCCCGGTTTACCCCGGCGGCGCGGACGCGGACCAGTAGGTCTGTTGGCCGCAACAATGGTTCCGGTGCCTCCGAGATCTGCAAAACCCCGGCATCGCCAAATGTATTAAACGAAATGGCTTTCATGTCCGCTTCTCCGTGACGGCGTTCAATGACGCGTTGGCGATTGCGTTAGGCACTCATCGCACCCGATAGGTCGGCGTCCAAAGCCGGACAAGTGACCCACGCAGCTTGCGTTCTCCGTTCAGATCTGGCTGATGAATTTGGTCACGAGGTAATTTTCGATGCCTTCTTCGCCCCCTTCCGAACCATAGCCGCTCTCCTTGAGGCCACCGAATGGCAACTCGGATACGACCATGTTGAAATGATTGATGCCGATCATGCCGGCTTCAAATCCATCGCCGACTGCCATGGCGGTTTTGGCACTGGTGGTGAATGCGTAGGCACTTAGTCCGTAAGGCAGTCGATTGGCCTCGGCCAGACCATCTTCCAATGTCTCGAACGGGCGGAGCACAGCGATCGGACCGAACGGCTCCTCGCGCATCACACGCGCTTCCATCGGGACATCCGCGAGCACCGTCGGAGCGTAGAAGAAGCCGGTGCCGCTGACGCGCTTGCCGCCGGTCAGGATTTTGGCGCCTAGCGAAAGCGCATCTGCGACGAGCGCTTCGACCTTGTCTACCTGTCGTTGGTTAGCGAGCGGACCGACCTGGGTTGCGGGGTCGAGGCCGGGGCCAACTTTTAATGCCTCGGCAGCGGCGACGAATTTCTGCGTGAACGTGTCATAGCTCGCGCGCTGCACTAAGAAACGCGTGGAGGAGATGCAGATTTGACCGGTGCCGCGGAACCGGTTTGCTGCCCCTAGCCGGGCCGCCTCGTCCAGGTCTGCATCGTCGAACACCAGCACGGGGCCGTGGCCACCGAGCTCAAGAGTGATCGGCTTCATGCCGAGCGCGGCCTGCGCCGCTAGTCGCCGACCGACCGGCACAGACCCTGTGAACGTGACTTTGCGGATCACCGGGGAAGCGATGAGGTGCTCGGAGATTTCCGCCGGTACGCCGAAAACCATCTGTAGCACGCCCTTGGGCAGGCCCGCATCGTCGAGGGCGCGGGCGAGCGCTAATGCGGTCGCCGGGCATTCCTCGGCAGGCTTGATAATCACGGAACAACCTGCCGCGAGTGCTGCCGCCAGTTTTCGGGCCGGCGTGATGCCGGGAAAGTTCCATGGCGTGAAGGCAGCTACGGGCCCGATCGCCATCCGCTTTACCAATTGTTGGATGCCCAAGCGACGTGCCGGTACGACGCGGCCATAGATGCGCTTGCTCTGTTCGGCAAACCACTCAAAGTAATCAGCCGCGCTCGCGATCTCATATTTCGCTTCGGCGAGCGGCTTGCCTTCCTCGGTGGTCATCAGCCATTCGATGTGGGGCGCCCGCTCTCTGAGGAGAGCTGCCGTTTGCTTCAGGACCTTTGCCCGTTCATAAGCCGGTGTCCGGCGCCAGATCTGGAAGCTTCGTTCAGCAACGGCCAGGGCCAGGTCAAGGTCATCAGCTGTCGCATGTGGAACACACCCGACAACGGCGCCTGTCGCGGGGTTTATGACCGGCGAAGTGTCTCTGCCGTCCGCTTCGATCCATTCGCCGTTAATAAACAGAAAGAGATCACCATATCCGTTGCCGACCGGCATCTTTGAGAACGCAGTCATGGTCTATTCCTCAATTTCATGCAGAACGAAGCGGAGTTTGCATATGTCAACAAGACAACTGCCCCATGGAGCCGCAAATGATAACGTCTTGCCAATTACAAACCGCTGTGCGAGATGCGCAAAAATGAAGGATCCCAGGTTCGCCGAACACTTGGCTATCTTCGTTGACGTCGTTCGCGGAGGCAGCTTCTCGAGCGCCGCTCGTCGCCGCTCGGTCAGCCCTTCGTCGATCGTGCGTCAAATCGACGGATTGGAGCAGAGCCTGGGCGTGCCGTTATTGGTCCGTTCGACGAGGGCACTCTCGCTGACCGATGCCGGCCAACATTTGTTTGAACGCGCCCAGCGGCTATTGAATGATCTTGCGGATACACAAGCGGAAGTCAGTGCGATGGGCGGCGCCATTGCCGGCGTATTGCGGATTGCCTGTCTTCCCACTTTCGGTAAGCGCTATGTTGTCCCGGCTCTAAAAGAACTCTTCACAGAGTATCCGGAACTCAAGATAGAGCTCGATTTAACCGAGCGGCTTGCAGACCCTGTGTTAGACAGGCTGGATGCGGTGATCAGAATTGGCGAGCTTCGGGATAGTGCTCTCATCGCCACAAAGCTGGCACCTCAAACGAGACTGCTTGTCGCCAGTCCTAGCTATTTGGAACATGCCGGCACGCCCAAGACGACGGATGAGATCCCCGGCCACCGGGTGCTCGACAAGCTGCATGGCACCGATTTGCTCGGTTGGGCTCATATCCTCGGTTACCCTACAAAGACTCTAGGCACCTCCGCAGAGGTGTTCCGTTGCGACGATTTTGAGGCATTACGTCAGGCGGCCCTCGCCGGTTTCGGCATTGCCTTCCTCCCGACCTGGGTTGTAGGGCCGGACATTCGCGCCGGCTTACTGACGCGGCTGCCCTTGTCGGGAGAAGCTTGGAACAGCCGTGACATGGGCGTCTACTTGCTCCGCGCGCTCGCGCAGCCATCAGCGAAGCTACAGGCATTCATAACCGGGCTCCGGAATTACATAGGTACTCCGCCGATTTGGGAGCCATAATGTATTCAAGCACGCGCTGCGGTCCGCAGCGCGTGCTTCTTTGAAATTCGCGGCGGTCACAACCGTCCAGGAAGTTTATCGCGCAACCTCCAGAGATTCAGTGGATTATCGTCGCGAAGCGCCGGCGGCAAAAGTTCCGCTGGAAAATTCTGGTAGGAAACGGGACGCAGAAAGCGGTTGATTGCCGTGCTACCGACCGATGTAAAGCGGGGGTCGGATGTCGCCGGAAAGGGACCGCCATGGATTTGCGCATCCGATATCTCCACGATATTCGAGAAACCGTT
>Ga0310811_10005260_pt1 | contig 16348 bp, 14 predicted proteins | sample YCmetagenome_FD_207642 | JGI IMG/M metagenome (GOLD analysis project Ga0310811, IMG submission 207642) | Soil microbial communities from experimental microcosm in Duke University, North Carolina, United States - YC | ecosystem: Engineered > Artificial ecosystem > Soil microcosm > Unclassified ...
CGATCTTACAAATTCTGTACGTTTGGCGCTGCTGCACAACGCCCGCGCTCGGACCGCGCGCGAACCTGCGCGGTCGCTGGCCGAGGCCGAGGCCGCACTCTTCGAGGTGTGGCCGTCGGCGATCGGGGCGAAGACGATCGTCTTCGATCATGCCGACGCGCTCCGGCGCATCCCGGGCGCACGCGAACTCGTCGACCGCCTCCTCGCGATCCCGCAAGGGACGCGGCGCGTCGCCGTCTGCTCACGCCGACCCGTCCCGCTCCCCGGTGCGTCGTTCGCCCTCCCGCACGAAACCCTCACGCTGGGCACGGAAGACCTGCGCCTGAGCCTCGCGGAGATCCGCGCGCTACTCGAGCCGGCCGACGCCGCCGCGCATGCTACGCCCGTCGCGGCTCTCAGCGGAGGCTGGCCGGCGGCGGTCCTGTTCCTGCGAACCTGCGCGCAAGAAGGATCGCTGCTCCGCGTGCTCGATGATCCGGCCTCTCCGGCCGCGGCGCGCTTCCATGTGTACGTCGACCGCGAGATCGTCGCCGGGGTCGACGAGTCCGAACGCAAGGTCGCCTTCGCCTGCGCCGCGCTCGCCCGCGCCACCGCACCCGAGCTGTACACCCTGCTCACGGATTCCGTCGCGGAACGAGGGACGGCCTCGCTCATGCAAGCCGGTTTGCTGCAGCGGCGCGAGAACGGCGACTACGTTTTGCACCCGCTCGTCGCCGCGACGCTGCGCGCGCGCTATCCGGACGAGTACGACGCCATGATGCGGCGCATCGCCGCGTCGTTCGCGAGAACGGCTCCGCTGCGCGCCGCGCCGCTGCTCGCCGCGATCGGCGATGCGCGCGGGGCCGCGGCCGCGTACGCGCACACGACCGTCGCAGCCGCCGACCAAGTCGACTTCGACAGCTCGTTGCAAGCCGCGGGCCTGGACCGCGACGCATTGCTCGACAACCTCGCGCTCTTCAATGCGGCGACGCAAGCCGACTACTACGGCGTCGACGTCGAGGACTGGCTGGTGCAGGCACAGGAAGCCCTGCGCCGCGCCGGCGAGGAGGCGGAAGACGAGACCCGCGCGGTCGCCGTCATGATGGTGACGATGCGCTTCGCGCTCGTCGGCCGCTGGGACGACGGGCACGCTTTCCTGGCGCGGGAACGCGCCCGCGCTTCGGCTGCCGACGATGCCCTCGAACGCCGCCTTCTGCTGCTCGGGGCGGTGCTCGATGCGGCCGCCGATCGTCCTATCGACCTGCGCATGTTGCGCGACCGGCTCGGCGGCGACCTCGCGCCGGGCTACCTGCGCGCGCTCTTCGCGCGACGCGTCGCCTCGAGCGTCGCCTCGCTGCACGGCCGCACGGCGGAAGCGCTGCGCGAACTCGAGATCGCGCATGCGAGCGCGAGCGCCAGCGGGCGAGCACCGTACGTCGTCGAGCTCTCGATGCTCGCGTGCTTCGAGGCCTGGCGCGCCGGTGACGACGAGGGTGCGCGAGGCTGGTACGAGCGCGCGTTGGTCGCGGTCGACCAACGGACGGCATCCGGCGCGAGGTTTTTCCTGAACGCGTTCAGCGGCACGGCGTCGCTCGGATCCGGGGCGGCGGAGACCGCGATGACGCGCGCGCACGCCTGTCTGATCGCCGCGTCGTTCGAACAGGACGCAGCGCACGCGTTGGCGTGGCTCGACGCCGCGCTGCAAGCCGCCGAGCGGACACGCCGTCCGCTCACGATCGTACTCGCGCGGATCGCGCTCGCGAGCGTGGACCCCGACGGCGCGCCGGAACACCTGCGGCTCGCGCGCGAGCTCGCCGCGCAGACGCCCTCGCTCGCGTTGCGAGCAGCGGTCGAAGCGGTCGCGAACGGCGACCCCGACCGCGGGATGCTCGGGCCCTTCGTCGAGCGGTTCGCGCGCGTCCCGCGGCGCGCCGACCTCGAACTGGACGTGATCGGTGCCGCGGTCCGCTGGCGCGGCGATCCGATCGTGCTCGAGGAACGCCCGTTCTCCGTGCTGTGCGTCCTCGCGCTCTCCGGCGGCCCGCTCCACCAGGATCAGCTGATCGAAGCGCTCTGGCCGAACCGCGCATTGCAGGAGATGGCGAACGCCCTGCGCGTGCACGTCAGCGCGGTACGGCGAGCGCTGACGAAGGAAGCGATCGTCCACGAGCGCGGCCGGTATCGGTTGCGCTGCTCGTATCGGCTCGACCTCGACGTGTACGAGCGTCTCGTCCACGGCGCGCAGCGGCGCGAGGTGCTGCGCGAGACGGATCGCCGCGCGCTACGCGACGCGCTCGACGCCCTCGAGCGGGGCGGCACGGTGCTGCCGCAGCTCGAGCTCGCGTTCGGCCTGGCCGAACGCATCACGGGTCTGCGCGGAAGGATTCTCGTCCTGCTCGCGGAGGACGCGCTGATGGGAGAACGTTTCGAAGATGCGCTGCGCCACGCACAGGCAGCGCAGACCTCCGACCCCTACGACGATCGCAGCGCGCAGATCGTCGTCGCGGCGCTCTGGGGTACCGGCCGCCGGGCCGCCGCGGCCCGCGCGTTCCGTGAGCACGCCGATCTGTTGCGGCGGGAGCTCGGGATCGAACCGTCGACGGCGCTGCGCGATCTCGTCAGTCGCGCCACCGAGCCGCGTTCCAGGTCGCGACGAAGCCGTTCGGCATGAAGCCGCGGAGCGCGGGGCGGTAGGCGTACTCGAAATCGTTCTCGAGCAGGACGAGGACCGGCACGTCCCGTGCCACGCGCCGCTCGATGCGGCCGTAAAGGACGCGTCGCTCACGCGTGTTCGTCGCCGCGAGCGCGCGCCGTTCGAGCACATCGAGCGCCGGGGCGCAGTAGCCGGTGACGTTCGCCTCGCCGGCGCACGTCACGAGATCGGCGGCATCGCCGTCGATCCCCATCGGCCACGTCACGTACGCGAGATCGAAGCGGCCGCCGTGCAGCGTGCCGTCGGGCGTCGGGTCGTAGAGGCGCGCCGTCGTCTCGGGGATCAGATCCAGCGTGACGCCGCGCTCGCGCAGCGCGGCCTGCACCAGCGTCGCGATCTGCAGCGCCGTCGGCGACTCGGCCGAGAACGCATAGCGCAGCTCCAGCGATCGCAACGCTCCTCGGCCCCGGGGATAGCCCGCACGGTCGAACAGCGCATCGGCCGCGCGCACGTCGAACGGCGCCTCGTGCACCCGCGGGTCGTGCAGCGCCGAACCGTACGGCTGGAGGGTCTCGAGGGCGGGATACGCGCCGAAGCCGACGTGCCGCACGATGTGCGCGCGATCGATCGACCGCGCGATCGCGGCACGCAGCAACGGATCGCGCAGCGTCCCGCGCAGATTGAACGCGATTCCCGAGACCGACGTGCCGTGGGTGCCGACGAAACGCAGGCCGCTCGTGACGAGCGAGCGACGGTACGAAGGCGGGATCATGTCCCACGTGTTGCGACCCGTGCGCAGCTGCAGCATCGCGGTTTGCGCGTTCGGCACGATCACGACGTCGATCTCCCGCACCGCGGGCAGGCCGCGCCAGTAGCGCTCGTTGGCGCGGAACTCCAACCCCTCGCCGCGCGTCCAGCGCACGAGCCGAAACGGCCCGTCGACGAGCCCGCCGCCCCGTGCGGGCGCGACGAACGCCGGCTCGATCCCGTAGGTGAAGAACGTCAGGACCGCCGGCGCCCACGCGCGGCGCAGCCGCAAGACGACGGTGTGCGGGTCGGGCGCCTCCGCCCGCGCGATGAGACGGTAGCCCGAATCGCTCCCGGCGGTGCGCGCGAGCCGCCGCAGCGAGAAGAGCACGTCGGCCGCAGTCACCGGGCTGCCGTCGGACCACCGCGCTTGCGGACGGAGATGGTAGCGTATCGTCCGGCCGTCCGCCGAGAGACCGCCGTCGGCGCGTGAGGGGATGCGGGTCAGCAGCACCGGCACGGGGCGCCCGCGCTCGTCGACGTCGATGAACGGCTCGTAGGAGAGGCGCACGAGCCCCAGCTCGACGTTCGCGATGTCCGAGTGGATCCGCAGCGGGTCGAGCGCGTGCGGGTCGGCCGCGATGCTGAACCGCGCCACGCCGGTCGCCGGGGAGGCGATCGAGCATGCCGCCAGGAGGGTACCGACCAGACAGCCCGCGACCGAGCGCGAAACGCCTCGCCACACCCTCCCCAACCAGACCACCGCCCGCTCCTTTGCGCGCCCTGCGAGGAGATCCCTTGGACCACCGTCGAGGGCCTTTTTTCCCATGCGAGCGTACACAGGCCGCTGCCCGGGTACGAGCGAATCGGCCCGGAACGTGTCCCCTCGCGTCCTGTGGCTTTCGGTCGTCGTCGCCATCGCCAGCCTCAACGGCTGCAGCGTCGACGGCTTCGCGCCCGGGGGCCCGCACCGGCTCGCCGTCGGTGAGCTCGAGTCGCTGGTCCGGCACTCGGCTCAAGCGAACTCCGTCGACCCCAAGCTCGTTTCCGCGGTGATCGACGTGGAATCGCACGGGGATCCGGCCGCGATCTCGCGCGTCGGCGCACAGGGACTCATGCAGCTCATGCCCGGTACCGCAGCACAGTACGGCGTCCTGAACGCATTCGACCCGGCGGAGAACGTCGCGGGTGGGACGCGCTATCTGCACGACCTGCTCCGGCGTTACAGAGGAAACACCCGGCTCGCGGTCGCGGCGTACAACGCCGGTCCGGGAGCCGTCGACGCGGCCCACGGCATCCCGGCGTTCGCCGAGACGCGGACGTACGTCGACCGCGTCGTCGCAGCGCTGCGCTAGGGGCCATGGCCGCGTTCCCGGGTATCCGGTCCCCGGCGCTGGCACGCGCCATCCCTCCCCATCCGCGCCTGCGGATCATGGACGGCTACATCCTGCGCGAGATGGCGGGCCCGTTCGTGTTCGCCCTGGCGGCGTTCTTCTTGTTCTGGTTCGCGAACATCTTCGTGCTCGCGGCCGACTACATCGTCAACAAGCACGCCTCGATCTTCCTGGTCCTGCGGTTCCTCGTCTTCCGCATCCCGCAGGCGACGCCGCTCGCGTTCCCGTTCGCTGCACTGTTCGGCACCTTGCTCGGCTTCGGCCGGCTCACCGCCGACAACGAGATCAGCGCGATGCGCACCTCCGGCGTCCCCTTCCGCCGCATCGTCCTGCTCCCCATCGTCGCGGGCATCTGCGTCACGGTGCTCTCGTTCCTCATCAACGAGAAGATCGCGCCGGTCACGACGGACCTCTCGACGCGCAGCTTCTATCAGATCATCTACCGCACGCAATCGCTGCCGATCGAACCGAACATCTTCCGCGCCGACCCGGCGACCGGCAAGACCTACTACGTGCAGTCGGTCTCGCCCGACGGCAGGACGATGAACAACGTGATGATCTTCGAGCCCGACCGCACCTCGCCGTTCCAGACGATCACGACGGCGAAGAGCGCGCACATCGAGGGGACGCAGATCGTCCTCGATCATCCGATCAAAACACAAATCAAGCCGGACGGGCAGATCAGCGCGATCAACGTCGAAGCGCACGACGCCAGTTTCTCGTTGCCGATGGGCGACAACGGCCAAAACTTCCTGAGCGGCGCGATGAACGATACGTGGACGATGGACTCGAAGCGCCTTGCGGCAGACATCAAGTTTCGCAAGGAGACCGGACAAGGGGGCACCGATCTGCTCAGCCGTGAGGTCACCCTTGGGACGAAATACGCCTATCCCGTCGCCGCGCTCATCTCCGTCTTGATCGCCGTCCCGCTCGCAGTGCGCTTCGGCAAGAAGGGCCGCACCCTCGGGATCGCGCTCTCCGTCGTCCTGCTCTTCGTCTACTACATCCTCGGTGCGGCCGCGTCGGCGTTCGGCCGCAACGGCTCGATGGACCCGTATCTCGCCGCGTGGACGCCGAACATCATCATGGCGGCCGCCGGCGGCTGGCTCGTCTGGCGCGAAGATCGATGAGGCTGCTCCTCCGCCGAACGGGCGTGACGTTCGTCGCGCTCTCGTTTGCGCTGTGCTCCGTCCCGCCGGCATCCGCCGCGACGCCCCCAGCCGCAGGCGAGGCCTCGCAGGCCCTCGCCCTGATGAACTCCGGCTGCGGGATCCCGCCCGCCCAGCCGCCCTCGCCGGCGGAGGCGTCCGCGGCGGCGGCGGTGCTCGCGCAGGCCAACGCCTCGCCGGCACCCGACGCCTCGCCTGCGCCCGATGCCTCGGCCTCGCCCGAGGCGAGCGCGAGCCCGGCACCGAGCGCGTCGTCGTCGCCCTCGCCGACCCCCGCGCCGTTCGTCCCGCTGCCGATCGCCCCGGGCGGCCCGCAGATCCTCCTTCCGCGCGCCCCGTCGCCGACGGTGACGCCGCCGCCGCTCCCCTCCGCCTCGCCCTCGCCGTCCGGTTCGCCCGCGCCGGTGATCATCGCACCGGCGACCGCGCCGCCCTCGGCGCTGCCCGCGACCCCCGAACCGGTCTACACCTCCGGCCCGATCCTGCGCCCGTCGCCCTCGCCTGCCCCGACCGGGTCCGCGACGCCGGCGCCGGGACCGACGCTCGCGCCGGGCGACTACGCGATCCTCGGCGACAAGCTGAGCGGCACGAACAAGCCCGGTGAGCCGCAAGACCTCGACGGCCACGTCAACATCATCTATCAGGACGGGACGCTCGCCGGCGACCACGCGCACTACGACGGGACGCGCTACATCGACGTCACCGGTCACACGTTCATCACGAACCGCAACGACGACACGATCTTCTACGCCGACGCCGTCCGTTTCGACACGCTGACCCAGCAGGCGACGCTGATCAACGGGCACGGCGAGACGACGCAGGGCGTCGAGCACGGGAAGCTGCACTTCTCTGCGCGCGACATGGTGACGGACAAAGACGGCGTCACGCACGGATCGCGCGCGTTCCTGACGACCTGCGAGAACCCGCGCGGCGGCTACCACATCGAGTCGAAGACGCTCGACGTCTTCCCCGGCGACAAAGCGGTCGCGAAGTCGGCCGTCCTCTACCTCGGGGCGCTCGCGGTCTTCTTCCTCCCGGTCGTCGTGATCTCGCTGCGCCACGAGGAGCAGGGCTCGCGCCGCAACCCGGGGTTCATCCCGATCATCGGCTACGACTCGGCCGAGGGGTTCTACGTCAAGGCCCGCATCGGGTTCTCGCCGAGCGACTACTACTACGGCTACTATCGCATCGAGGCGTACACGAAGCTCGGCTTCGGCCTGGGCTACGTCGGCACGATCCGCCGCAAGGACGGCAAGCGTCAGACGGACATCAACTTCTTCCGCCAGCGCAACGTCCAGACCGGCGACAACAACAACCTCGCGCTGAACGACCAGGAGAACTTCTCGCGCACGACGCGCGGGACGTTCAGCTTCAACTACACGGGCGTCTACAGCCCAACCGTCTCGCTGCCGCCGCAGTACCAGCTCGCCGCCGCCGTCGACCACGGCGACGCGAAGGGCGACACGCAGAACTACAGCTTCCAGCGCTCGGCGACCAGCAACGTCAGCTCACAGGACAACTACGGCTTCACCGACCACCGCGTCTTCTCGCAGAAGTTCTCGAACGACACGACGGTCTCGCTCACGACGAGCGACTCGACCTCGTTCTACGGCGCTCCGGCGACCACGACCGACACGCTGCATTTCCAGACGCTCACCCACTACGCGTCGAACGCGTACGATTACGACCTCACGTACGATCACTACGACTCGACGCTGCAGAACAACGTGCAGAAAGAGCCGGAGCTGACGATCCGCCCGCTGAACCCGCTCTTCCCGAACTTCAAGGCGATCCCGGTCACCGCCCAGTACGTCGTCGGCCAATACCAGGACCCGACCGCGAACATCGCCGCATCGCGCGCGCAGGGCCAGTTCCAGATCGGCCCCGGCCTGGCGCACTTCTGGGGCAGCGACTTCTCCGGCCAGGTCACCGTCCAGCAAGACCTCTACAGCACCGGCGACCAGAAGGCGCAGATCGCGCAGCAGTTCAGCCTCACCTCGCCGTTCGCGGGGCACTTCCTCAACACGCTCTCGTACACCGAGTCGCACGTCAACGGCCCGCTCGCCGAGCCGTTCCAGCAGATCGACCTCTTGAGCAGCGGGCTCAAACAGGCCAACGACGTGCTGCGCATCTTCAACAACGACACGTACTCGTTCTCGCTCACCGGGACGACGTTCTTCAACCGCCAGGCGCAGGCGGTGGGCTATCAGCTCACCTCACGCCCCTCGCCGCGCTCGATGCTCCTGCTCGGCGGGAGCTTCACGCCGGGTCCGGGGCTGGGCTTCGACCGCACGAGCGTCCAACTCGCGACCCCGTTCGGCCGCGACAGCGATCTGCAGATCGCGACGTTCGTGGACTGGAAGAACCACGCGCGGCTCGAGAGCAAGAACATCTACTATCGCCACGTCGTCGGCGACTGCTACGAGATCCGCGCCTCGTACAACGAAGACCTCAAGCAGGTGAACCTCACCGTGACCCTGTTGGCCTTCCCCTCGCAGGCGGCGAACTTCGGGATCGGGCAGTCGGCCACGCTCAACGGGATCATCCCGCAGGCGCTCTCCGGCACGCCGTTCTCCGGCGGGGCGGGTTACTAAGCAGCACGCGTGTCATGCTGAGCACGCATGTCATGCTGAGCATGTCGAAGCAAAAGGGTAGGAGAGCGCTATGGATACACTCACCCAACCCTGCGAGCACGCGGAGTGCAACTGCCAGGTCACGGCGGCCCTCGGCGAGACCCCCTATTGCAGCGACGTCTGCCAGCGGATCGACACGACCGACGAGGAGGTCGAGGAGAACTGCCCGTGCGGCCACCCGCCTTGCGACGTCGAGTGACGCCGCGACCGCCGTCAGGTTCCCGGTGACGAGCTCGGCGCCGGGCTCGGTGAAAGGCTCGGCGTCGGCGTTGCACTCGACGACGCGCCCGGGGTGTTGAAGATCTCCACCGCGTAGATCTGCGCCGAGCTGCTGCTCGGGCCCGAGTTCGTCACCGGCTTGATGTACTGAAAGTCGTTCACCGTCGCGGTCGTGTCGAGCGGCGCGAGCTTGAACGACGTGTCGCTCGGGCCTTGACCGAGCGAGTCGACCACGGTGTTCGTGCGGTCGACGGTGAACAGGTTGATCGTCCAGGTATTCGTGAGCCGGCCGGCGCCGCCGTAGGTAAACGGCGGACAGGTCGAGCCGACGGGGCGCGGTGTCGGCGCCGGCGTCGCCGACCCGGTGGACGTCGGCGGCGGAAGATCGAACAGACAGCGGTCGAAGCGGATCTCGAAGCCGCTCGTCGCGAGCCCGCCCGCGAGCGTCGTGTCGAACGTCAGCTGGTTCGGCGTGTACTGGATGGTATACGGTTGCGCCGCGCTCGCGGTCGTGGGGTCCTGGTAATATTCGATGAACCTGGGCTGGCTCACGTAGCCCGTGTTGCCGCCGACCTGGAACGCGTACGACCAATCCTTGTAGTTCGAATTGGGGCCGAGCGCATAGGGCTCGTTACCGTCGCCGGTCGTGTTGAAGACGATCAGGTACGTGTAGTTCGTGGGATCGAGCGGCCCGACGGTCTCGAACCGAATCAGCGTCTCTCCCGGTTGGACAAGACCGCCGCCGCCGGGCGTATTTAGCCCGGTGACTTGACGGCCGCAACCGGCGACCAGCGCGAGGATTGCCGCGCCCAGCGCGAAGGCGGAGGGGCGGCGTCTCCCCATGACCGTACGGCCCATGGAGCGCTCGTTTGCATGGGCGCCGGTCCGCCCCTCTTCCGGGCGATCAGCCGGGCGGCGTCGTCGCGGCGGGGCTCGCCGAGGCGCTCGGCACGGGGCTCGGCGAGAGGCTCGGCGTCGGGGTGGCGCTCGACGACATGCCGGGCGTGTTGAAGATCTCGACGGCGTAGATCTGCGCCGAGCTGCTGCTCGGACCCGCGTTCGTCACCGGCTTGATGTACTGGAAGTCGTTGATCGTCGCGGTCGTGTTGAGCGGCGTGAGCTTGAACGAGGTATCGCTCGGGCCCTGGCCGAGCGAGTCGACGACCGTGTTCGTCCTGTCGATCGTGAACAGGTTGATCATCCAGGTGTTCGTGAGCCGGCCCGTTGCGCCGAACGTGAACGGCGGGCACGTCGATCCGACCGGGCGCGGGCTAGGCGCCGGCGTCGCGGGGCCGGAATACGCCGGCGGCGGCAGATCGAACATGCAGCGGTCGAAGCGGATCTCGAAGCCGCTCGTCGTGAGCCCGCCTGCGAGCGTCGTGTCGAACGTCAGCTGATTCGGCGTGTATTGAATGTAGTACGGCCGCGCGACGCTGCCGGTCGAGGGGTCCTGATAGTACTGGATGAACCCGGGCTGGCTCACGTAGCCCGTGTTTCCGCCGACCTGGAAGGCGTACGACCAGTCGGTGTAGTTGGAATTGTAGCCGAGCGCGTAGGGCTCGTTTCCGTCGCCGGTCGTGTTGAACACGATCAGATAGGTGTAATTCGAGGGGTCGATCGGCCCCACCGTCTCGAACCTGATCAATGTCTGCCCCGGTTGAACGAGGCCTCCGCCGGTCGGAGCGTTCAAACCGGTAACCTGCCGACCGCAACTACCGAGAGCCATCACCATCGCCGCGAGAACCACGGCCGTACCGAGCCGACGCACCTTTACCTCCGCGACCGTCCGTACGACGGCCGTTACTTGCGTCTGCGCATTCGGTCTCCATCTGGCCTTCCCCCTGACGAATTGGTGGTGGCTCGCGCCGTTTGCGTTTGCGGGATTGGTCGTTTCGTGGTGCGTCGCGACGCCGGGCGCGGCGGCGCTGAACGGGTATCTCGGCGGTCTCGTGTTCTTTTCGCTGGGCTTCTCGTGGTTCGGCGAAACGGCCGGTGCGTTGGTCGGACCTGCCGCACCGGTACTGGTGCTCGGGCCCGCGGCGGTGGAAGCTCCGGCGTTCGCTTTCGCGGCGGCGTGCGCATCGTTCGCGGTGCGGCGCTGCGACGCGCGCATCGTGCCGTACGTGATCGCCGCGGCGTACACGCTCGGCGAACTGCTTCGTTCGGAAGGGACGCTCGGCGTACCGTTCTCGCAGCTCGGCGTCGCGATGATCGACTCGCCGCTGCGGCCGCTCGCCGCATTCGTCGGCGGATACGGGATCACGTTCGCGACCGCGCTGCTCGGTGCGTCGCTCGCGTGGTGGCTGCTCGATCGCGGCGACGCACGTCGCGCGCGCACGGCGATCGTCGCGTGGCTCGCCGTCGGCGCGTTCGTCGCGCTCGCGTGGACGTGCTGGCCCGCGCGCCATGCTGCCGCGCCGACGCGCCGCGTCGCCGCCGTGCAAGGCGGGATCACGCAATCGCTCAAGATGAGCGCGAGCGGTCTGCGCGAGGGGATCGCGCGCTACACCGCGATGACGCGTGCGCTCGCGGGAGCGCACGTCTCGCTGGTGCTGTGGCCCGAAACGGTGATCCCGACCGACCTGTTGGGGCAGTCCGACCTGCGCCGCAGCTTCGCGTTGCTCGCGGACGATCTGCACGCGCCGCTCTGGGTCGGCGCGTGGGGTGACGACGGTCGCCGCTACACCAACGCGCTCTACCTGTTCGACCCGCGCACGAACCCGTACGACGTGCGCGCGACGTACGCGAAAGAGCAGCTCGTCCCGTTCGCGGAATGGCTGCCCGGCCCGGACTGGCTGCGCAGGGTTCCGTACCTCGATCAGGTGGGCGCGTTCACGCCGGGCCGCAACGCCCTCGACGTGATCGACGGGATGACGCCGCTGATCTGCTGGGAGTCGGTCTTCGGCGACCTCGCCCACGCGCGGCTCGCGCAAGGCGCGACGCTGCTCTTGATCGCAACCGACGACGCCTGGTTCGGGACGACCGAAGGGCCGTACGAGCACGCGCAGGCCGCGACGCTGCGCGCCGTCGAGAGCGGCCGGTGGGTGCTGCGCGCCGCGGCGACCGGGATCAGCGGGATCGTCGCCCCCGACGGTACCTGGACGCAGCGCACGACGCTCGGCGGCGCGGCGACCGTCGTTGGGATGGTGGGAGCGCCGTCCGCGGCGCCCTACGCCGTCGTCGGGCCACAGCCGATCGGGGCGGTGCTTCTGCTGCTGACCGTGCTGCCGTTCGTGCTCCCTGCGGTCCTGCGCCGGAGGAACGTCGCGTGAAGCGCCAACTCCCGTGGCGGCTCCCGGCGACGCTGGCCGCGCTCGCGCTTTTGGGGTGGGTCGGGTTCGAGATCGGGCGTGCGGGGACCGACGTCGTCCCGCCGCGGATGGCGACGGAATCGACGCTGAACCGCGGGGTCGCCACGGGAAAGCGCGTCGACGGACGCTCGTGGTCGCTCGACTACGACAGCGCGGTGCTGAGCCCGGACGGCTCGCAGACGACGATCGCGCACGTCCGCAGCGGCCGGCTCCGCGCGAAGGGGAAGCCCGACGTGCTCTTCAGCGCCGACGACGTCACGGCCAACACGGCGACGAACGACTTCACCGTGCGCGGGCCGATCCACGTCAAGGAGAACATGGGCCCGGGCCACCTGCGCACGCTCAAGACGACCGGCGCGCAATACGCCGGCGCGACGCACACCCTAACGCTCACGAACGAGGTCACGCTGACCGACGGCCCGACGACGATCGTCGTCTCGAACGCGACGCTGAACTTCCAATCCGGCGCGGTGACGCTGGGACGGATCGTCGCGGTGAAGCCGGGAAGTAACCACTGATGCGATCGTTCGTCTCCACGCTGCTCGTCGGAGCGGCGCTCGGACTGTGCGTGCCCGCGGGCGCCCAGGAGAGCTCCTCGGCGGCGCTCACCCCGCTGGCCCATCGCGGTTTCGTCACGGAACGCACGACGGCGGAGCGCGCCGTCGCGTTCCGACCGTTCGTCCCCGACCGGCAGCCGATCCAGGTCGCGCTGCTCCCGCCGTTTCACGGCGGGCAGGTCAGCGCGAACGAGGGGATCGCCTACGCGTACGGCCGGCGTGGCCGCACGTGGATCCTCTCGGAATGGCCCCGCAACGGTGGGACCCTGAGCGCGTTCGCGCCGTTCCCCACGGCGCGTGAGCCGCGGTGTGACGACGTGCACGCGGTTGGAGGCAGCGAAAGGCCGCGCGGTGTCGCGTGGTCGACCCCGCGCGGAATCGTCCTCACGCTCACCCCTGACGGAAGCGCCGACCCGCGAACGCTCGTCACGGAGTGGCACCGCCTCGTACGACGCGGTGCGTGCCGGTAAGTTACGAAGGCTCTTCTTCTTGAGCGTTCTTCTTGGCTTCGGCGATCAGTTTCTTGACCTTCTGCCCGCCTTTGTGGCCGATCTGCTCGTAGAAGTTCGGTCCGTACTTTTCCTTGACGACCTTGCCGCCTTTTTGTCCAATCGACTCGTAGAACTCCGCCCCGTGGCGCTCACGCGTCGCCTGACCACCCTTGCGGCCGATCTCTTCGTAGAACCCCGATCCGTACCGGTCGCGGACGGTGTCACCGCCCTTTTTCCCGGCCTCACGAACCGACATCTCGCCGTCGACCTTCTCCGTTTTCGGTTTGGGCATGGCCTTTTTCGGGTCGGCCATGGATCAACCGCTCGTTTTCGCGGTGCGCTTGAGCTTCTGACCGCCCTTGGCGCCTATCTCCTCGTAAAACGTCGGCCCATACTTGCTTTTCGTGGCCTCGCCACCTTTACGCCCGATGGCCTCGTAGAACTCGGAGCCATACTTGGCTTTGACGCGGTCACCGCCGCGTTTTCCGGCTTCGCGGACGCTCATGCCGCCGCCGGGATTGGTCACATTATCGTTGGTTGCCATATTGGAAACAAACCCCCTGAGCTGTCGGCCCACCGACTGCCCTGTACCCAGCGAAAGCTAGGTTAAACGCTGCTCTGGACGATCTTCGAGCGCCCGCAAATTCTTGACGGAACGGGCGGCGCGCCGTTCACGACCGACATCGCCGTCGCCGACGGCAGGATCGTCGCGATCGGAGACCTCTCCGGCCGCGATGCGCACGAACGCGTTCCCTGCGAAGGGCTCGCGATCGCACCGGGCTTTATCGACGTACATTCCCATTCCGACGAACTCTGGATCGTCGACGGCCGCTGCGAAGGCAAAGTTCGTCAAGGCGTCACGACCGAGATCGGCGGCAACTGCGGAACCTCCGTAGCACCATTGTACGCCGCCTCGCTCGAAAAGAAACGCCGCGACGCCAAGGATTATCGGCTCGACGTTCAGTGGACGACCTTTGACGCCTTCTTCTCCTTGGTCGAGCGCGAGGGCGTCGCGATCAACGTGGCCTCGCTGGTCGGCCTAGGGACGACGCGGCTCTGTGTGTCCGGTCACGGTGCCCGCAAGCTCGAGCGCGACGAGATCGTCGCGCAGAACCGGCTGATCCGCGGCGCGATCGAAGAAGGCGCGCTCGGCGTCTCCAGCGGTCTGATCTACGAACCCGGCCGCCACGCCGATCTCGACGAGCTGGTCGCCGCGGCGGCGACGGCCCGCGACTGCGGTGCGCCGCTCTACGTCTCCCACATCCGCGATGAAGGCGACGCGCTCGAGGAATCGATTCGCGAGGCGATCGCGGTCGGCGAACGCGCCGAGGTCGCGGTCCAATGTTCCCATCACAAGGCGGCCGGAAGGCGCAATTGGGGGAAGGTCCATCGCACGCTCGAGATGATCGATCGGGCCCGGGGACGCGGCATCGACGTCGCGATCGACGCATACCCATATGTCGCCTCGTGGACCGAGCTCGCCACGCTGCTGCCCGCCGCGGTGCGCGACGGCGGCGACGCCGCGGCGCTCGAGCGGCTGCGCGACCCCGAGCGCGCGACCGCGATCGCGCTCACGCTGCAGCTGGCGCGCGATCCCGCGCTCGGCGGCGACGGTTGGGACACGATCTTGGTGACCGACGTCGGCAGCGAACGCAACGCCGACCTTGCCGGGCTGCGGCTCGACGCGATCGCGCGCCGCTGGCGCACCTCGCCGGCGCGCGCCGCGATCCGCCTGTTGATCGAAGAGGAGCTGCGCGTCGAATGCGCCTTCTTCACGATGAGCGAGGATGACGTCGCGACGATCTACAGCGCGCCGTTCTGCTGCGTCGGAAGCGACGCGTCGGCGCGCGCGTACGCGGGTATCACCGCACGGGGCGTGCCGCATCCTAGGACCTATGGCACGTTCCCCCGGGTCTTTGGTCGCTACGTGCGGCAGCGCCGCGTCTTCGACGTCGCCGAAGCGGTGCGCCGCATGACCTCGCTGCCGGCGAAGCTCTTCGGGCTGCACGAGCGCGGCACGATCGCGCCGGGGATGCACGCCGATCTCGTCGTCTTCGATCCCGACCGCGTCGTCGACCGCGCGACCTACGAACGCCCGTTCGTCCCGCCGGAGGGGATCCGCGACGTCTACGTCAACGGCCGCGCGGTCGTGCGCGGGAGCGCGATGACCGGCGCACGCCCCGGACGGGTGCTGCGGAACGGGCGCTGACCTTGGTGGGACTTCGCCGCCGCGCGCCCAACTCGCATCGACGTGACCCGAGCTGAGTTCGTCGCCGCGGTGGGGGCGGTCGCGGCGGCCCCGCACGGCGCGCCCCGCAGCGTCTGGGCCGACGTCACGCTGCAGCGCGAAGGCAGCGCGCTGCTCTCGCCGTTCATCGTCGCGATCACGCTGCACAACGACACCGGCGCGGTCGTACGCCTGCGGTTCCCGACCGCCGACCTGTTTCGCGTCGACGTCTTGCGCGGCGACGCGCCGATCTGGTCGTCGCTGACCGGGCACCGGCCGATCCCCATCACTCGCCAGCTCGACGTCCCGCCGGGCTCGCTGCGGCTCGCGCAGGTCATCGTCGACTCGACGACCGACGACCACCGCGCGTACGCGCCGGGAAGCTATACCGTGCGGGTCGCGATGCTGGGGACCAACTTCGGCGTCGTCGTCGACAAGACGATCGCGTTCGACGCGCCCGGGACGATCGCCACGGCGCTCGCCTCGAAGCCCGGGACGGTGCTCACGATCTCCGGCGTCCCGTACATCGACGGCAACGTCCCGCGCCTGCGCGACGACACCGGGACGATCCGCCTCTCGCGCGCACTGGGGATCCGTCCGACCGGAGTCTACGTCGTGCGCGGCTTTCTCGACGCGATCGGCGACGAGCGCGTCTTCGACGTGGGCCGCTTCGCGGCGGCGTACGAGAACGCGCCCTCGCCGCGGCCCATCACGCTGCTTTAGGACCAGCGCAAGAGGAGCGCGTTCTCGACGAGGCCGCCGCCGAAGCCGTAGAGCAGCACGAGGTCACCGGAGCGGACGCGGCCGTCGGCGAGCGCCGGCGCGAGCGCGAGAGGGATCGACGCCGAGGAGGTGTTCCCGCACAGCTCCATGCTCGTGAGCGTCTTCTCCAGCGGGATCCCGCTGCGTTTGCAGATCGACTCGATCATGCGCAGGTTCGCGCTGTGCGGGACGAACCAGTCGATCTG
>Ga0310811_10005261_pt1 | contig 16348 bp, 13 predicted proteins | sample YCmetagenome_FD_207642 | JGI IMG/M metagenome (GOLD analysis project Ga0310811, IMG submission 207642) | Soil microbial communities from experimental microcosm in Duke University, North Carolina, United States - YC | ecosystem: Engineered > Artificial ecosystem > Soil microcosm > Unclassified ...
TACCCTCAATGTCTCGTTGTATTGGTCAGAGCGGAACCCATGACGCACGACGAGCACTCACGACACGATACAGTAGCGGCGATATGGATGAATACAGTTGCAACTGCACAACCACAACACTCCTGCTGACGGTCGATTCATGGTGCGTGAGCGGTGCTCAGCTGGATCAAAGGTAAAACTGACGCACAGAGCGTCGGGCTGCAGCAGTTGATCGCACGACGCGCGCGCAACTACCTGCGTTCCGCTGCCAACAAGAATTCGCGCGTCATCCGGGCGCTGCTATCGAGAGGGCGGGAACGAATCCGGCCCAGGCGATATCGTATTGACGACGGCGCGCGCCCGAAGGATTTTAAGCTTTTCGTCTGAATTTGCCATATTGGGTCATTTGTCGATGACTGGCGGGAACCAGCGGCTTCGGCCGCTGCCTCGCCATAGGGCCAAGGTCCGATGTTCCCCTCTCAGGGTTGTTACTAGACTTGGATCTAGAAAGTTCAATCAGCTGGGGTCTGTAATGTGCCGTCGTTTTATTCATGGTGCGCTTATCTGCGCCGTGCTCATAAGCCCGGCCTTGCCGGCGCAAGACCCCCCGCATGTGGACGCTGACAATCACTGGCAATTCGCCCTGACCCCTTACCTTTGGCTACCCAATGTGAGCGGGTCGTTGCGATTCTCGCTGCCGGATAGCGGGGAGGCCGATGCGTCGACCGGTCCGTACAACTACATGCAGCACCTGCGATTCGCCGCGATGCTGCAAGGCGAAGCACGCAAGGGCGACTGGAGTATTTTCGTCGACGCGATCTACCTGAATTTTGGCCGCCACTCTACTACTGTACAGACGAGGGGTAGCGGAAATCTGGAACGCGAATCAGAAGGTAGCGGTGAAACGAGTTTCAAGGGCACACTGATCCAGTTGGGCGGCGGCCGCACGATCGCGGTACTTCCGCGAGCGACCTTCGATGCGATTGCGGGCGTGCGTTATCTTGGTGTGAGCAGCTCGCTCGACGCTTCGGTCAATGCAAGTCTTGGGGGATCTGGATCAGGTTTCAATCCCGAATTCCATAGATCGCAACGGCAGGATATCTATGACGGCTTTGTCGGCGTGCGCGGTCGCGTGTCGCTGACCGGTGACGGCCGCTGGTACCTGCCGTTCTACCTCGACGCGGGCACCGGCACCTCGGACGTCACCTGGCAAGCGATAGCGGGCGTTGGTTACGCAATGAAGTGGGGCGACGTAACTCTGTCGTATCGCTATCTCGCGCTCTACGGCTCGGGTGACCAACTCGTGCAGACACTGCGACTGAATGGCCCGGCGCTGAGCGCGACGTTCCGGTTCTAGCGCAAAGCACAGTTTAAGTGTGTCCGCGACGCCAGCCCGCCGCACAGGGCGACCAACAACAAAACTGACGTTAATCGTCAGCATACGGCTAGCCAGCCTTACACAAGTTTTTTAGGGTTCGCCAGGTTCCCGACGGACGTAGGACCAAAGTCCAATGGCGAGAACGCAATATTGAATCTAGAGTGGGAAAGTAATTGCTTTCTCTGAGACGGCTCGTGCATGGGACGGTTCGCGGCGCGAAGACAGTCCGGCGGCCATGTGCATTGGTTACCTAACGGTTGATGCCGACCGAACTGGCGGTGAGGGCGACAGGCGCGAAACGCAAGGCCGCACTCATCGCCCGCAATGAGGAATTTGCCCTGCTAAAGAGTAACCATTGAAAAAGGCAGAGAGGCAATGACAAGGGCATACGTCCGGATGCTCACCGTGCGGCCGCTGAGGGAGCCCTTTGTCCACTTCCTCATACTGGGCGCCGTGCTGTTCGGCCTCTATGCGCTGCTGCAGCCAAAGCGCGCCGCGCCGGCTGATTCGCGCCAGGTAATTCTTATGCGGGGCGACATCGATCACCTGCGGCTCGGTTTTGCAGCGCAATGGCGTCGGTCCCCGAGCGCGGCTGAGATGCAGGAGCTACTTAACGATCGCATCAATGAAGAGGTCCTTTACCGTGAAGGCCTGGCGCTTGGATTAGACCGGGACGATACAGTCATACGGCGCCGCCTTGCTCAGAAAACCCAGTTCCTGTTGCAAGATGTCGCTGCACTGCGCGAACCGACCGCCGAGGACCTGGCGAGATATCGAAGCCAGAATGCTCATCGCTATTCGCAAGGTCCGCGCTGGACCTTCGAGCACATCTACTTCAGCACAGCGAGCCGTCATGAGCGCGCCGAAATAGACGCCAGGGAGGCCTTGTCGCGGCTGCGCGACGCTCCGGGTGACATCGGAGCGAAAACCCTCGGCGATCCCTCGCTACTCGACCTGCGCCAGACCGCGCAGAGCCAGACGCAGTTGCGCGATCTTTTCGGTCCGGAGTTCGCGAGTGCTATCACCACCGCGTCGGCGCTCTCTGTAGGGACTTGGGCCGGTCCGTTTCGATCGAGCTACGGTTGGCATCTGGTGCGACTGGAAGCCTGCAGCGAGCCGCCGGGCGAAGACGCCGCCGGCCTCGATCGCCGCTTGCGGGCGGACTGGGCCGAAGAACAGCAGCGTGAGCTCAATGCTCAAGCGATGGCCCGGTTGCGCGCCCGCTACAGTGTCGTCGTGAACGACATACCGAAGCCATGAAGTCGGGCGCCCTTCTGTCGTCGTGGGCAATCCGATCGTTACTCGCGGCGGCTGTGTGTGCGCACGCGATGCCGCTTTTCGCGCATGAAGTGCGTCCAGCCTATCTCGAGATAACGGAGTCGACACCGTCACGCTTTGTTGTATTACTCAAGCTCCCACAGGTGGGCGAGCAGGTGTTCGGGCTTGCTCCGGTCTGGCCGGATCGCTGTATCGATGCTTCGGCGCCGAGCCGTGAGCTGCTAGGCCATTTCGCAATCGAGCGCCGGCTAGTCGATTGCAAGGGCGGCCTTGCCGGTCAACGTATCAGGATCGATGGTCTGGCGACTACGATGACCGACGTGCTGGTGCGCATCCAGTTCCTCGACGGCCGAGTACAGACCGAATTGCTTAAGCCAACCGGGCCGGTTCTGGTCGTGGCCGAGCGCACATCAGCCTGGGACGTGGCGGCCAGCTATTTCGCGCTCGGCGTCGAGCACATTCTGACAGGTGTGGATCACCTGCTGTTCGTGTTGGGATTGATGCTCATCGTCAACAGCGGGGCGAGGCTGGTGAAGACGGTGACAGCATTCACGGTCGCCCATTCGATCACACTTGCGCTCGCCACGCTCGGCATCGTGCGCGTGGCCCAGGCACCGGTGGAGGCCGTCATCGCGCTGTCGATCGTATTCGTGGCCAACGAAATCGCTCAGCGCCACCGGCGGGGCGCGGCCGTCGCGTCGAGCGGTTTTACCGCCCGGTGGCCCTGGCTGGTGGCGTTCGTCTTCGGTCTGCTGCATGGTCTAGGCTTTGCTGGCGCACTGGCCGAGGTCGGGCTACCGCAGGTTGACATCCCACTTGCGCTGCTGACCTTCAACGTTGGCGTGGAGGCTGGGCAATTGAGCTTTATTGCAGCCGCACTCGTTGTAATGGCGTTTGCTCGCCGGATTCGCTGGTCTTCGCCGCACTGGCTAACCCCGCTCCCGTCCTATGCCATCGGCACGCTGGCCATGTTCTGGGTTATCCAGCGCGTGGCAATGTTCTGACGCATGCATGCATCACGAGCAACACGGTAACTGGAGAGCACCATGAGCATGCGTAAGCTTTGCACAACTGCCGCGATGGTCGCCTTCGCCACACTGACGCTCGGACGGAGCGCGGCAGCCGCTGCCCCGTCGGTTACTGACGTCGGCACTCTCGATCATGAAGCCGCTGAGAAAGCGTTTCCCAATGCCCCGTATTCGCCCTACGCTGGCCGCAGTTTTCCGACACGTCCTTTCTTCGGCGACACCCATTTGCACACATCGTATTCGATGGACGCCGGCGCTTTCGGCGCTCGTCTCGGGCCGAAAGAGGCCTACCGCTTTGCGAAGGGCGAAGAGGTGACCGCTTCCAGCGGGCAGCGCGCGAAGCTGTCGCGTCCCCTCGACTTCCTTGTCGTAACCGATCACTCGGACAACATGGGCTTCTTCCCCGACTTGCTCGCCGGCAAGCCGGAAATGCTGGCCGATCCGACCGGACGCCGATGGTACGACATGGTGCAGGAGGGAAAGGGCGGCGACGCTGCAATGGAGATCATCGTGGCTTTCTCTCAGGGAAAGTTCCCGCCAGCGCTGCTGTACAGCCCTGGCAGCACACCCTACCGCTCGGCTTGGCGCGAGACGATCAAGGCGGCGGAAGAGGCAAATGATCCGGGCCGCTTCACCGCCTTCATTGGCTACGAATGGACCTCCAACACTGGCGGCAACAACCTGCACCGCAACGTGATATTTCGCGATGACGGCCGGCGCGCCAGCATGGTTGAACCTTTCACTGTCCTTCCTCCGCTCGGTAGCGACAACCCGCGCGATCTGTGGAAATGGATGGCGGCCTACGAGCAGAAGACCGGCGGGAATGTGCTGGCCATTGCTCACAACGGCAACCTGAGTAATGGGCGCATGTTCCCCGTCATTGAGTCGTTCGGCGGCAAACCGATCGATCGAGCTTACGCGGAGGCGCGGGCGCGCTGGGAGCGGCTTTATGAAGCGACTCAGATCAAGGGCGATGGCGAAACCCATCCCTTCCTGTCTCCCAACGACGAGTTTGCCAATTTCGAGCGCTGGGACAAGGGCAATCTCGATTCCAGCGAACTCAAGAAGCCGGAGATGCTGCAGTACGAATACGCACGTTCGGCCTTAAAGACCGGCCTGAAGCTCGAACAAAAGCTGGGTGTGAATCCGTACAAGTTCGGCATGGTCGGCTCGACCGATGCCCATACCGGACTTACGGCGGTGGAGGAAGACAACTTCTTCGGCAAGACCTCGAGCTCCGAACCAAGCAAGGACCGCGCGATGCACCCTTTCATGAAGACCGACAAGGCTGTCATCATGGGCTGGGAGCAGAGTTCGTCGGGCTATGCGGCGGTGTGGGCCAACGAGAACACCCGCGAATCGATCTTCGACGCCATGCAGCGCAAGGAGGTTTACGCGACCACGGGTCCTCGCATGGTGGTGCGCTTTTTCGGGGGCTTCGATTTCGATGCCCAGGACGCGAGGACCCGCATGCCGGCCGCGATCGGCTACCACAAGGGTGTGCCGATGGGCGGCGACCTGCGCGACGCGCCGACGGGCAAGGCACCGAGTTTCATGGTGGCGGCGCTGAAGGATCCGATCGGCGCCAATCTCGACCGCATCCAGATTGTCAAGGGCTGGCTGGACCGGCGGGGCGAATTGCAGGAGAAGGTCTTCGACGTCGTGTGGTCGGACAAGCGAACCCCTGGTGCCGACGGCAAGCTGCCGGCCGTGGGCAACACCGTCGACGTGCCCAACGCCACCTACAGCAACTCCATCGGCGATCCAGAACTCATCACGGTTTGGCGTGATCCGGATTTCGACGCCGGCTTGCGAGCCTTCTACTATGCCCGCGTGCTCGAAATCCCGACACCGCGCTGGACCGCCTATGACGCGAAGTACTTCAAGGTCAGGATGCCGCCCGAAGTACCAATGACTATCCAGGAGCGCGCCTACACATCGCCGATCTGGTACACGCCGCGGTCCTGAAGAGCTGGCTCGCTTACTTTCAGGAGCGGCTCGCCCTCGGCGTGATAGCGGCGGAAGCGAACCCGAAGCCGACGCACATAAGATCCGAGCGCCGGGGAACCGATAGAAGTGAATGCTGTGTGAAGCGATCCGGAGGACCCGTGATTCGATTGCCGACGCCACCATGGCTGGTACTTGCGTTGTTGCTCCTGCTCGGCGGCTGCGCCAGCCGTCCGATCAACCCGCCGATTACCCACGCCGATCCGAATACCGGCTACCGATTCGTCACGCGCCCGCAGTATTCGACGGCCGACGAAAACCTGGTGGTGCTTGCCTTTTCGGGCGGCGGCACACGCGCTGCCGCGTTCTCGTACGGCGTCCTCGAGTTTCTACGGAATACCCAGGTCGTCGGACCTAAAGGCAAGTCACGCCTGCTTGATCATGTCGGCGTAATCACTGGCGTGTCGGGCGGCAGCTTTACCGCGCTGGCCTACGGGCTCTACGGTGACAAGCTCTTCGACGACTACGAACAGCGCTTTCTCAAACGCGACGTGCAGGGGGCGATCACTTCACGCACTTTAAACCCGACCTACTGGCCGTCACTGTGGTCAAGCGGCTGGGGTCGTTCGGAACTGGCGGCCGATCTATACGACGAGATCCTGTTCAACGGCGCGACGTTTGGCGATCTTGATCGCGGGAAAGGCCCGTTCATCATCGCATCGGCCACTGACATTTCCACCGGCGCCCGTCTGCCTTTTACCCAGGCCACCTTCGACGTGCTCTGCTCGGATCTGAGTGCGATACGCCTTTCCCGTGCCGCAGCCGCATCGTCGGCAGTACCGGTGGTGCTCTCGCCCATTACGCTGAACAATTACGGCGGCACGTGCGGCTACGCGCCACCCGCCTGGATCAAGCCGTTTGTCGACTCCGTCGACCCGCCGCGGCCAGCGGCGCGCGCGACCCGCCATTTGAAGGAGGAGGCGGAGTTCGGGGATGGCGTCAACCGGCCATATATCCATGTCGTGGACGGCGGCGTTTCGGACAACGTCGGCATGCGGAGCGTGCTGGATTCGCTGGAGATCATGGAAGCGCTGCAGTCAGTCGGTCAGTCCACGCCACTCGATCATATCCGCAGGATCATCGTTTTTGTCGTCAACTCGGTATCTACGCCCAAGACCGTATGGGACACGTCTGAATCCCCGCCGGGCACGCTGCAGATACTGGTGAAAGCGGCGGGCGTTCCGATCGACCACTATTCCTACGAGGCGACTGAACTGTTGAGGGACAAGCAGGCACAGTGGCAATCCATGCGCCGGATCCGCGAGGCGCCTGTCTATGCCACCAACAAGGATATGGCCATAGCCAAGGCATTGCGTACCCCGGACACGACGATCTATGCCATCGACGTGTCGTTCGCCCAGCTGACGGACCAGGCGGAACTGGATTACCTGAATGAGCAGCCCACGTCGTTCTCCCTGTCGGCCCAGGCCGTCGACCGCCTGCGCGCCGCTGCGGGGAAGATCATCATGGCGTCGCCCGAGTTCCAGCGGCTACTGCAGGACGTTGGGGGCAAAATCGTGAGTGACCCGACGCGCACCGGGGCGGCAGCAACGGTACCGGCCGCGAAGTAGCGCACGCTGGAACGCCCCGTGCGCTTGTTGTAGCCGCTCCCCTCGACCGAGCTGCGGCTTCTGGGTCCTCGCCGGTCGGACCGGAATGCATTTGTTAGAAGGAGTCGGTTCATGCGATTAACCATTGAAGCGTGGCGCTGTGCAGCCAGGGGCTTATGCATGGCGGCGACAGTACTGACCGCCGCGCCTGCCGCCTACTCCGCGCCCGCGCAGAAAGAACCAGCGGCGCGTGCCGCGGTAGCCGAGCCCGAGACCGCTGCGCAAACCCAGGCACGTGCGATTCTGATGAAAATGGCGGAGTTCCTTGGCGGGACGCCTAGCTTTCGCGTCGGTGTGCGCAGCGGGTACGATGCCGTGCAGCCGTCCGGGCAGAAGATCGAATTCGGCGAATACCGCACCGTTACGTTGAGCCGGCCCGATCGCATGCGCGTGGAAAGCGAGCGCAGCGATGGCGCAAAAACGCTCGTTGTGCTCACCGGGAAAGAGATCGTTCTCGTCGACCTCGCGAGCAAAGTCTATGCAACGACGCCGCAACCAGGCACTCTGGACGAGAGCATAGTGTATTTCGTCAGGGATCTCGGCATGCGCCTGCCGCTGGCGGCGCTGCTGTTGAACCGGCTGCCCGAAGAATTGCAAGCCCGGGTACGCTCGGTGGACTATGTGGAGAAGACGAGTATCTACGGCACTGCGTCCTATCATCTGGCCGCGCGTACCGACACGGTGGATTTTCAGGTGTGGATAGCAGATGGCGACAAGCCTCTGCTGCAGCGAATCGTACTGACTTACAAAAAGGCGGTGGGCCAGCCTCAGTTCTGGGCAGAATTTGTCGACTGGGATCTCGCGCCCGGGCTGAACGATGCGACGTTCTCGGCTCAGATTCCCGATGGCCTGCAAAAGGTCGCGTTCGCAGCGCAGCTTCCGCGTGCGTCGCCAACGGCTCGCCAGTCGTCTGCGAAGAAGGGAGTCAAGTGATGAAAACAGGATCATGGGATGGTGCCGTCACGGCACTGGTCGCCGCAGTATTCGCGGTGGGCTTGATGAATCAGGCAGACGCACGAGGCGAAAGAGGCGGCAGTGCTCGTGGTGGTGGCGGCGATGGAGGCTTTTCCCGCGGCGGGGCGGCATCGGCTGGAGCGTTGTCTTCCGGCGGCACAACCGCAGCGCAAGGCGCTTCGCGATCTGGCGGCAACCAGCGGGCAAAAGCCCAACAGGGGCAGGCCTCGCGCCAGGCTACAGCGACTTCAACTTCAAGTGCGAATCAGAGCGCGCGCCAGAGTTCGGCGAGTTCGATGCAGGCAACCTCCAGCCAGAATCAGGCGAACCGACAGCAGAGCACGAGCGGGAACCAGGCCCAGCGCCAGGCTACGTCGAGCCAGAACCAGAGCGCGCGACAGACCGCGGCGGCACAAACTAGCAGCCAAAACCAGAGCGCGCGACAGTCCACCGCCAAGGAGATGCAGAACACGCGTGCTACGAACGTGACCAACGTGCAGAACAACTACAATGGCAATTGCAACAACTGCTCCGACTCCGATTGGGATAGCGGCTCCGCGGCGGCCGGATTTGTGGCCGGGGCAATGGTGGTCGGTGCAGCCGCTGCCGCAACCACACCGCCGCCCGCGCCCACTACCACCGTCGTCGTCGCTTCGCCTGCGCCCACACCCGCACCCGTCGCGCCGCCGTGCAACGTAGCCCCCGTCGCCGTTAAGGACGCGACGTACTATAAGTGCGGCACGACGTGGTACGCGGCGGGATATGGGAGCAGCGGCGTGGTGTACACGCCAGTTCCGCCGCCGCCCGGCTACTGACTCGCGGTCGCCTCGCGGCACGGCCGGCGGTGACCGCAGGCCGGGACGGAGCCGACGCTCGAATGTCAGCATGAAAGCATGGGCCAATGTGCCCTCCTGGGCGGGGGTGCTGTCCTCGGCGGTCCGGCCGTACCGGACCTCTCCGGTTATCGGCCCCGGACCACCTCAACGGCAGTGATGTAAGTGTCAACGGTCACTACCGCCGCCGTTGTGGACACTTGATCGGCGAATCCGAACAGGACAGGCATACAGGGCATCGCTTGAACTGCTAATCTGGCAAGGTTTACTCTGCCAAAACCGTGAGTGCATCGCGCACGCCCGATGCTGCGATTTGTGCGATAGCTGTGTCGTCGGCGCAGTCGGCGGAGAAGGACCTGAAGCCAATCTGGATATCTAAATAAATCCACACAATCTTTTTCCGCAGCACACGGTGGTTGCCCGGTTGTCCCCGTCCCGGGACGGATCATCATGCGTCCCCTCGTACCAGCGCCTGTTCGGTATCAGAGGGAAGCTCGAGGTGGATCTATCACCCACAAGCCGGGAAGTCGTCCGCCGTGGCGGGAAAGAGCGGCGACACGTATTTCCACGCTCAATCAATGATTGAACCAACGGTATTGGAGCGCGACCGCGACGGTCTGAAAATTTCCGCCGATGCGAGTCGTTAGCCCACGCGACCATGCGAGTTTGGTTGACCATTGTGCAGCAAGAGGAACCGACAAGGTGATCCCATAGCGAGTACTCCTTTGCAGATCCTGGTTCTGGACTGCATTGATGCTGGTCCGGCCGCCCGTGAGATACGTAACGTCTGCGGCAATCCCCAGTCCGGGCCGCCACGTGTAGCCTCCGTGCCATTGGAACACGGCCAACGGAGCCTGGCTTCGTCGCTTGCCACCAAAAAAGTCCGTATTGTCGGTGAACACCCACACCCCAGCGGCGCCTTCTACAAACCAGTTGCCGACTGGCTGGGACAATCCGAGCTCAGGTTTGAACGCCCATCGGTTCGAACCCACATTGATGATACGGGCGGACTGATATTGGCCGGTCGGCGCCACCACGCTCAGGCTGGCACCCAGTATGGTGTTCGGGCTACGTTGGGCAAATTCCTCTGGCATCAGCGCGGGACCACCCAGCAGATTCACGGCAATCCGGAACCGTACATCGCCTAACCCCGAACGCCAAGCGTGGCCAGGCACGCCTGCTACATTCCCCGTCAGGTTTGCATTGGCATACGGCAGCAACACAGCAATGCTGGCGAGATGTCCCGCGACGCCAAAGCTGTGAGAATAGCCTAGGGAATACGCATTGATTCAGGCTTGAAAGGGTCCAGCGATACGTCGCCGGTCGATCGAGCATAGCCCGCCACCGCGAAGTTCGTTCCAACCGGGACGGCCGAATAGCTGCGCGGCTCCATTTCCTGCGCGGACGCAACTATGGACCACACAAGCGCTATGCCCGCCCACCAAGACTGAAAGCGCCAAGTATTTCTTTTTGTCAAACCGCAATCCGCAGAGTGTCCGGCATGGACTGCGCAATGTGAGCCAATCGACGCTCCCTGCATTGTCATGAGTTCCTCGCGCCCGCTTGCAAACTGCGCGACGTACGGCGCGACCATTTTTGGCTCGATGCGCGAGCCAGATGCGCGCGTTTGGGCGTCGGGGGCCGAATCCTGGCCGATCCCACACCCCGGCGGGGCGGCACCAGCGATACCGGCAGCTTAATAGCGCCTACGCGAAGTTCCCGTGACGCTGTCATTGTCATGTCAGTTGTACCTTGGCGGTGAACGGTCGGATAGTATCGAACGCCGCTCGCTATAGTCCTCAAGCACCGTTTCCCACTTCGCTCCGATAGATAAAGTCCCACCGTTCTTCCCGGCCATGTTCTGCTTCTTCCTGGCCACCGTCTGCTCTCGCTCTTCCGATCCACGTACGTGCTCAACCGTCACTTGAAACTGCCCAGGTTTCTGGCTTATCAAGCGGAGCTGTTTTCCGCCATAGACCAATCAAAATGCCAAAGCTACCCCGGACAGCGGTGGTCGAAGAGTAGCAATATCATTTAATTACATCCCTTATTATTCGCAGTCTTGACGCACGTCTTGCCGCTTGGGCTCTTGTATACGCCCTTGCCATTTTTGGCCTTGGCTTCTCCGCCCTTGCTCGACTGGGTGGTGGTTACGCCGCCCGAATCCTTCTCAGACTTCCAGGCGGTGCCCGTATTGCTGTTATAGCCGCCGGCTTTCTGCCCGTTGTCGCAGACTGTGCGCCCGGTGGCGCTCGTTCTGCACTCGGCGAATGCACTAGAAGAAAGTACTACACACGCCAATATCACCAAGATTTTCATAGTCGTCTCCGGACATGGTCGGCACAAGACCGTTGTTTTGGTGTGTGCGTGATTGAATGGTAGTGCATCGCTAGCGTTGTCCGGGCAACTGAAAGGGAGGGACGACGGTAGCGCCGCTACTGCGAGCACCATCGGCTCGCACTGTTCGCAATAGCAATCCTCAAATCGCGTGCTCCGCCGACAAGGGTCAGTCGCGGTGGTGAAAGTCGGCGCAAACGGTTCGCTCCTTACCACAACGGCGACCTCGCCCGTCAATGCGATCACGATGACCGATGCTGATCTGGTGGAAGATGTGTCGCTCCTGGGAGCGAAGGTCTCGCTGACTCAAAATTTGGGTCAGCGATGGCCGCGTGCGTTTTGCGAGGCCTCGGTCAGCTGGTCAGCTTTGAGAGTAACGGCTGTTTGCGGGTGCGCAGGCGACGCTCGAGCGTCGAGGGCGACGATAGATCCGAATGTCCCTTGGTGGCCGGCAAGCGCCCGCTCGCGGGCAAAGCACTCATACTTCCGTTTGCTCCGCCATCTCTAGTGCTCGTCTACCTCGAGCCTACGTAACGGCCGGCGCTCTCGAGCTAACCACATCCGCGCCAGTTGGGCGTGAATTGTCGCGCGGTCCAGTTGCTGCCTGGGTGCACGAAGCTCCCGCAACAATTTGCTTAGGGCGATGATAGGACTAGCCAATAACGAGGCATCCGAAGGTCGGTTTCAACAAGGTTGATGCGATCGATATGCAACTGAGACCAAACTCACAGAATCTTCATAGAAGAACGGAACAAGGTCTTAGTCACGGGTGGATCTGGAGATACACAAAATACGCAACGGATTTAACAGTTTTCGACAACGGGGCGCTATATCGACAGTGTATTCTAGCTTGAGTCCGGACGAGTTACATCGCGTACGTGGTGACAGCCGAAGGATGTTGGTATTTATCCGCCGTCGTTAATCTGTTCAGTCGACAGGAGGCTGGCTTATTGACTCCGCTGTCCATGAAGCGTACGGAACGAACCGCGCATGGCCTGGTTCCCGAACCCGATGACTCTTTGTCCGAAGCGGAGAGGCAGCCAGCAATGCGAAGCATCCTCAGCACGAGAATCGTCCCCTCCGAGTTTCGTACGTGAGCAACTGCTGTCTTCAATCACGGAATGATCGGCCCCACCGAGTTGTTTTAAGGTCCATGCCGCACACAATGTGCATGACATCCATGCATGCTCATGTCGAACCTGAAAGAAATCTGCTCTTGGGATGAAACATGCAAGTAAAACGTTTCAAGCTGTACCCGATAGATTGACATCTACTGCTGTCAGGACTATGAAATCTTCACTGCTAAGACCGCTAGGTTCAATGGAGCATGTCTTTTGGTTACTGAATCGAAGTGTCGGTAATCAAATTGTGTTGGCAGCTGAAATCGAGGGCGAGACGACGTTGTACGCGTGGCGCGAAGCACTTAACGCATTGCAACGCCGACATCCCCTGCTATCTACAGCGATTACGCTGGGCTCGTATGGTTTGCCTTATTTTGAGGGACCCAGCGCTCAGGAAATTCCACTGTGTGTTGTCACCGACGCGACTTGGGGGGAAAGTGCGCTCTCAACAGATTGGCTGGATAGTCAAATGGCAAACGAGTTGGCCAAGCCGTTCGACACTGAGTCAGCTCCGCTGATACGTGCAGTTCTTGCCCACTCCGAGCAGCGCTCTGTTGTACTGCTTGTCGGCAATCACGCAATATGCGATGGCCTTTCTCTGTCTCTGTGCTTCCGCGATCTGCTAAGAAGCCTCAACGGTGAACACCTTGAGCCGTTGCCGATTCCAGATTCGCTTGATCAGCTTTGTGGCATTTCGACTGAAACATCCCAGCAGCTGGTACCGCGTGGCGAGGGAATCCGATATCCTCGGGACACTCCATGTGTACACCGTGTGAAGCTCTCCCCCAACCTTACCGACCGGATCATAGTGCGGGCTCGCACTGAACGTACGACCATGCACGGCGCTCTGTGCAGTGCGATGGTACATGCTGCGTGGAACGCCTCAGCAGAGTGGCGGCAGAAGAGTTTGCGCATTTTCTCACCGGTCGACGTTCGCTCCGTTCTTGGCATTGGCGATGATCAATGCGGTCTCTTCCTCACCAGTAGTTCAGTTGTGATCGAGCGAAACGGCTCCGAATCTTTCTGGGCGGTCGCCCGCCAGGCAACGCAAGGCTTGAACGTACCGGGTGCACGGGCCGCCATCAGCGCGCAAACTCGAGGCCAGCGCAAGTTACTGAATAGCGGGCTTGACGCCGTTGGGGCGGTGAAGATTCGACAGGGTGCGCTTGCTCGCGACATCATGCTAACCAACCTGGGCCGGCTCCGTTTTCAAACGGAAATCGGCCGGTTCAGATTAACATCGATGTGGGGCCCCTTGGCGCTTTCCGGTTATCCCGGCGATCATACTGTCGGAGTGGCTACGGTGGAGGGCTGTGCTCACCTCACCCTCGCCAGCAGAAGCCCTCTGCCATCAATGCTTGAGTTAGCGGAAGTTTCATTGATGGCAGCGTCCAGGGATGGTGGCTAACACTCGTCGGTCATTAGAGTAACCTGTGTAGGTCGGTGACATGGCGTTGGCCGATGCTATGCGGCCGCTGTCATTTCCATCACAGGGACTGCCGCTTTAACGGGCTGCGGCGGATCGATGCTCCCCGATGATCGTCAACGAATCAGATGTGGTCGTCGAACGTCTCAAAGTGGCCCGGGTTCAGAATTCTCCGCAATAGTTCGTGTTATCGCATACCGGACACCTCGTCCGATCATCTAGGTCAGAAAGAATGGCTTCCGGCTAGCGGATCGATGCAGCCCTTCAAGCTGCAGACGCAGATGCTTTCTTGTGGCCAAAGCGAAACCGGCGAGACCTCGCGACGCATTGCACACAAAACAGCCGCTGTCGTTCCGGTCTCTGTCATGCTGAAGCTTCTGATGCGTTGCGTCGCTTCGGAAAATGGAGCGTTCCAGCGCACCGTGTCCAGCTGAGGTTCCGGAGTCGCCGCGAGAATCGCTCTAGCGAACGCCGAAGGGAAATTTCCCTGGCCACAAGAGAGCATGTGCTTTGATTTGGCCGGCACCGATCCGTGAGTGACCGCTTAGCGATGCAGCCGGAACCCGCTGGCCGAGCGTCGAACAACGCGCATTGGCCGGTCACTGCCCGACGCGGTCGCCCGAAACCGACCCATTTCGGTCACTCAGGCAACATCGACGCCGGTCCGAAGTCGTCCCGATATGAGACATTGTCACGCGGCGCTGCTGTCACTAGCATCAGAACACCTCTCGCAGCGCAATGACGCCGCATGGTGGTTCGTCGCGCTCACCGCAGACATTGGGCGTAATGTCAGCACTGTCGATGCGAATAGCCCGCGTGAGTCGAACTCCATCAGCGCATCCACTAGTGCATATCGCATAGCAAAACAGATACAAGGAGACGGTCATGACCGAAACGAGTCCCCCCAACGAGGTCAAGTTCATTGCCACGCGTGCCCTTGAAATTATGGGCGGTCGTGAGAAAGCGTTCGCTGCAATGGAAGCGGATTACGACGCGATGAAGGAACGCTGGAATCAAGACACTGACAGTATTGGACGCATTCTTCGCGCGCATCTATATCTCGAGCACTACCTCACCGAGTACCTTCAGCACGCAAATCCTGCTCTCGGCGATCTCGATGAAGCCCGCTTAACCTTTGCACAAAAGGCGAACTTGCTAAGGTCGGATGCCCCAGTGATTGACATGATCATTGGCGGCATCCGGCACTTGAACAAGATCCGCAACCGCCTAGCGCACAACCTGCGAGCGGCAGTGACGGAAGAGGATGCTAACGTCTTCCTGTCCCAAGGAATCTTTCGGGCGATGCGTGAAGAAGGTGCAAAAGGCACTGACCGAGCGCCGAGCGCCGATCCGCTCGATGTTCTCGAAGGGTTTGCCGAATTTGCAAGCGCGATGCTTCATAACGGCACTACTTCTCACGGCGAAGCGTTTCGACAAGCAATCGGCGAATGGCATGAGAGGCATGGAGAAGCCTCTTCAAAGTAACCGCTCGCCTTCCCTTTCGCAGCAGGCATACTAGACGCGTAAAGTCGTATTTCTGCGAGAAAATGGCAGAGGGGGCGAGCCCAAACACCTGTCCACCTTTTGCTCCGCCTGTCTTAAGGCGGCCGACCTCATCATACCGATGGTTCTGGTGGCGGTTTGACCCACAATTCCTTTCGCGTCTTGTCCGTCTTGCTGGCGACCGTCTTCAGCTTGCCTAGCAGCGACTCAAAGTGTGGCAATGAGCAGACGATGAACTGCCCAAAGTATTTGCTGAGTCTTCCGCGTGAATATCCGTCAGTCAGTCCTTCACATGCCGCAGACGGAAGACCGTAATCGTGAACTCCTGCGCTCTTCCGTACCGCGTCTATCCAGTCAGTGGCACCTGACTCGACCAGTCCGGACAGTGGCTCGCAGGCGACCTGCCGATGCCGCTGGAAGTCCTGCGTCTGCTCGCAGTAGACCACGACCCACGGGGCAGGAGTTGCAAGGTCCGTTAGCGTGTTTGCATTCTCCACACTTGCGATTGTCGTGTCTGTTTTTGCGACCAGTATTTCCGATGTCGTCAGCAAGATTGGGCAGTAGAGGAAGGGGTAACACTCTTCCGGGTGCATGCCCAAATTCCACTCGATTGCTTCTGTTACTAGGCGCGGCAGAGCGTATTGCAGTTGGGCTAGGCCTCTTCTTATTTCTGCGTCATGCACTGTTCCATTGCTCAGATCGATCTCGACACCCTTGATACAGAGCTCTTCCTTGTTGTCGAAAGCGGTAGAGGGCTTGGTATCCAGCATCACGGGCGCGAAATCGTCTACAACCCGTAGCGTATGACCCAAGGTAAACGATGAGAAGTCGCCAAGGTTCGGGTCCGGAAAAAACAACCATTTGTTGTTGCGATGCCGATGCTTGCACTCTATC
>Ga0310811_10005262_pt1 | contig 16346 bp, 10 predicted proteins | sample YCmetagenome_FD_207642 | JGI IMG/M metagenome (GOLD analysis project Ga0310811, IMG submission 207642) | Soil microbial communities from experimental microcosm in Duke University, North Carolina, United States - YC | ecosystem: Engineered > Artificial ecosystem > Soil microcosm > Unclassified ...
CTCTATCTCATTTTCCACTAACTTTTTGGAACCGAACATATCCAGCTGCTCCATCAGGTTGGCATCATCCACCCCTTTCTTTTCATCCTTGACCATTATCGTTGCGGTGGCCTCGTAAATGGGTAGTGTATAGCGCAAATAGAACCAGGCGCAGGCCAGGCTTATGATCAATAATACAAGGAACAGCGGCCAATACGGAAGATACCTGTAAAGTAGCTCCGAAAAGAAGCTTCCGCTATTGTCTTCTATACCTTTTTTCCTCGTTACCTGCATAGCGTTGTTAATTATGTTTGAATAATGAATAGGATACTATGACAGCGACAAAGGACAGGCCGCTCAGGATCAACGGCAACAGTTGCTGAGTACGGCTGGTACTGGCAACTCTGGCGGCATTGGGTTCTACATATACTACGTCGTTTGTTTTAAGATAGTAATAGGGCGAGGCCAGGATCTTTTCCGAATTAAGATTAAGCCTTCTTACCACTTTATCACCCCCCTCTTCCCGGATGAGCAGAACATTCTCCCTTTTTCCATAGATGGTCAGATCGCCGGCCAGCCCCAATGCTTCCAATACGGATATTCGTTCATTATATACATTGATGGTGGTAGGCCTGGCAACTTCGCCCATTACCGTAACCCTGAAATTGAGAAACCGAACGTTCACGATCGGATCTATCAATAACTTTTTATCAACAAGCTCATCGGCAATTTTTTTCTCGAGCTGCTTCTTGGTAAGACCAGCCACTTTTATCGGCCCCAGGACGGGAAATTGGATTGTTCCGTCTTCAGTCACCAGGTATCCTATGGGAGGTACCAGGGTATTGTTATTCATTGACACCGCTGCAACATTACTCCCCGAGGTGACCGGGTTCATCGGCGTTGCCGACATGCTGCCCGAATTGTTGAAGATAGACGCGGCCTGGGGGTTGACGCTGCTGACAGAGATCCCAAGGACGTCACTTTTGGTGATGACGGACTCTACTGAAGGGTTGACGTTTTTCAGTGTGGTATCCTGTATGTTATTAAAGTAGACTACCTTTTTTGTATTCACACAGGACGCCAAAAAGAACATAATAAAAGCCATACAAAATAGAAAAGACCATTTTCCTATATATCCCATATTAGAGTTTTCATTAGAGATTTTTCCATAATTGACAACGGCATCGTGTACAATCATGGAGCTCGAGTTAAGCACATGGCAAGAAAACGTAAGGAGATACTAGATTGAGCCTTTTAGAAGGATTTGGAGTCGTCCGGATTCTGCGGAAGAAGAGTAGTTAGGGGATTTTTAGCTTTACGAAAATAGTTAAAAAAGTGATAGTATCAAATTTCTTAACGCTTTATGTGCATAAATGCTTTTCAAAAAACCATCATTACCAACCCTTCATCTTCATCAGCCCTTCCATAAACCAAATCCATGCCATTAATTTTCTTCCCCGAAAAAAAATGATCCGGATGGCGTACAATAGACACAAATGACTCAAATTTGCGACCGGAAGATTTCCGCTGCTTCGGAAAATACCATATCATAATTAAATAAAAATAAACGATCTATCTACATCATGCGCATTACACCCTTTCGTCTTCTTGTGGCGGCCCTGCTCGCCGGGTCTCATACGGTCAGCGGTCAGAGCCCGGAGAATCTCTCTCAATATATCCGGCCTATCATCGGTACGCAAAGGATGGGGCATACTTACCCCGGTGCGACTTCCCCATTTGGTATGGTTCAGCTAAGTCCGGATACGGATACGATACCTTATGAACAGAATGGAAAGTACAATCCCGACGTGTATAAATACTGTGCCGGGTACCAGTATGACGACAAAACCATCGTTGGGTTTAGTCATACCCATTTTTCCGGTACAGGTCATTCAGACCTTGGCGATTTCCTGATCATGCCGACCACTGGCGAGCTTTCTTTGAACCCGGGCATAGCCAGCCAGCCGCGCAGCGGTTACCGATCGGCCTTTAGTCATTCCACAGAGGTAGCAGAGGCAGATTATTATAAAGTTAAGCTTGAGGATTATAATATACTGGCAGAGCTGACGACCACGACAAGGGTAGGGGTCCACCAATATACTTTTCCAGCTACAGACCAGGCGCACATTATCCTGGACCTCATGCACGGCATATATAATTATGAAGACAAGAACGTATGGACATTCGTTAGGGTTGCCAATGATACCCTGGTGACCGGTTACCGCCAGACCAATGGCTGGGGCAGGACCAGGACGGTTTATTTCGCGATGAGCTTCTCAAAACCTTTCTACCAGTACGGCAGCCGTAATTATTCAAAACGCCAGGTCTATCGCGGTTTCTGGGGAAAATTCGACCAGAACCATAACTTCCCTGACCTTGCGGGCCGGCAGTTGCGCATGCACTTTGATTTTCATACACAGGCAGGTGAAAAGGTACTGGTCAAGTTTGCCCTGTCCTCCGTCAGCACGGACGGAGCCCTGCTCAACCTGCGGACAGAAGCCCCCGGCTGGGATTTCGATCAGTTCCGCCGCCAGGGCCAGGAAGCCTGGAATGCTGAACTCAACCGGCTGCGCATCGAAGGTGGAAAAACTCAAAAGGAAAACTTCTATACCGCGCTCTATCACGCCTATATCAACCCGACGGTCTATATGGACGTGGACGGTTCTTACCGGGGGCTGGACCAGCTGGATCATAAAGCCGATGGTTTTGTCAACTACACCACTTTTTCTCTCTGGGACACCCATCGGGCGCTGCATCCCCTGTTCAATATCCTTCAACCCCGCCGCAATGCGGATATGATCCGGTCGATGCTGGCGCACTATGACCAAAGCGCAGAACACATGCTGCCTGTCTGGTCACATTACGCGAATGAGAACTGGTGTATGTCGGGTTATCACTCCGTATCGGTTATCGCCGATGCTATCGTCAAGGGCAATACTCCATTCGACCCCGGCAAGGCCCTGGATGCCTGTATCGCTACTTCGAACCACCGCAGTTTCGAAGGACTGGGCGCGTATATTGATAACGGTTACATCCCATCGGAGTCCAACGGCACCTCCGTCTCTACGACAATGGAATATGCCTATGACGACTGGGCGATAGCCCAGGCTGCCAAAAAACTGAACAGGCAGGAGATCTACACCACCTATATGAAAAGGTCGGAGAATTATAAAAATGTCTTCGATCCCTCTATCGGGTATATGCGGCCCCGTTTGAAAGACGGCAGCTTCCGCCAGGATTTTGATGTTCTCAGCACCAACGGACAGGGTTTTATCGAAGGCAATGCCTGGAATTATACCCTTTATGTCCCCCATGACCCGGCCACGCTGATAGCCATGCTGGGAGGAAAGAAGAAGTTCGTGAAGCACCTCGATTCCCTTTTCACCATGGAGCTGCCCGACAAGTTCTTTGCTGAAACAGAGGACATTACAAGGGATGGCATCATCGGGAATTATGTACATGGCAACGAGCCTTCGCATCATGTCGCCTACCTGTACAACTGGACCGATCAGCCCTGGAAAACACAGGAGCGGGTAAGGATGATCCTGGAGAAACAGTATCGCCCTTCTCCGGATGGGCTGGGCGGCAATGACGACTGCGGCCAGATGAGCGCCTGGTATATCTTCACCGCACTGGGCTTTTATCCGGTAGCTCCCGGGTCCGGCGAATACTCGCTTGGCAGTCCCGCAGTGGACGGGGCCGTCCTTCAGCTGGAAAATGGTAAGACCTTTGCTATAGAGGTGAAGGATCAGGGTGAAAAGAATGTATACGTTAAGAAAGTCACGCTTAACGGACAGCCCCTGACGCGCCGGTATATCACCCACGAAGAGATCATCAACGGGGGGAAACTGGTGTTTTATATGAGTCCAAAACATTAGGAATGCAAAAAAACCTGCCCTTTCTCCAGGTCTGCAGAGGCCTGGCTGCTCTTGTTGTCGTTTTCCATCACATTCATCGCTCGGAGTTGTTTTACTTCGGATTTGCTCCGTTCGGTGGGATTTTTGAAGTAGGCTTCAATTCGGTAGACTTCTTTTTCGCCTTAAGCGGGTTTATCATCTTTTATGTGCATTTCCGGGACCTGGGGCAGGCTGCGATGTTCAGGAAATACTGTACGAAACGCCTCGTGAGGATCTATCCGCTCTATTGGATCGTTTCGCTGCTGGCCGTTGTCCTGATCATGGGGGGCGGCTCCCAGGTGCTGCGTCCCGAAGTCCGGGATGCGCTGGTTCATCCTTCAGCCTGGCTTAGATCATTCCTGTTGCTCCCGCAACGCGAGTACCCCTTTTTGGGCGTGGCCTGGTCCCTGAGCTATGAGATGTTCTTTTATGTGATCTTCGGACTGGCCATCCTTCTCGATAAAAGAATGCTGATCCTGCTGCCCCTGCTATACGTGGGCGCCAATATTTTGAAAATGGCTTATCCCCCGGCCGGACAGCAATTTGCGATCTCTTTTTTATCCGCCCATTACCAGATGGAATTCATGCTGGGAATGCTGGCCGCCCGGATCTTTCTTTATTCACTCCAGCCAGGGAGCCGGGCTGAAGGCTGGAAACCGGTACTACGATGGCTCTGGCTGCCGGGACTGGTATTGTTCCTGTTCACCTGGTACGCATCCATCAGCATGCCGCTGATCTTCAGCCGGTTTGATCTTCATACCAAGCTCTGCTATGGACTGGGGGCCGCCTCGATCATCCTTTCCTGTGCACAATTTTCAGAAATCGGCAGCTCCTGGTACGATCGCTTGCTGCTGCTGGTGGGCGATGCCTCTTTTTCGCTCTACCTGCTGCACAGCCTGGTGCTGAGCGCTGCCGCCAAAACCGTGGTCAGGCTGGGTCTCTTCCATTCAGGTAGTACGACATTCGCTTACTATGGCTATTTCCTGCTCATGGCCCTGATATGCGTCGTTACCGGGATCCTCCTGCATAAATGGGTGGAAAAGCCTCTTTTGTCGGCGCTGAGGCAAGGGGGAAAAAAAGCCCCGGCGGCGGCAAGGTCCTGATACGGTGGTCGTAGTACGGGTTATTCTTTAGGCGGCCCGTTTTGTCCTGAATGGGGCTTGCAGATGCGGATTTTTTTATATATATTTAGGTGGGTATTTGATTTTTTATTACAAATTCCGCCATATGAAACAATCCACATCTGCCAACAACACGTTTGGCCAAACTGCCACGACAGTCTTATTAGCTGTCGGTTTCCTGGGTTTTGTGCTGCTGCTCTCTTATCTTTTTATTACAGGTACCATGCATTAAACACATAACCTCTTATGTCAAAGGGGCAGACCCGTACGGATCTGCCCCTTTTTTTATTTCTTTTTCCCTCTTTATCTGCTCTGGAAAGTAGAGTTGAACTGGCCGTTGACGATGACCAGGCTGTCCGATGATCCGGACGCATAGATCACGCCGCTGAACCGGCCTGCGACCTTTTTATTTGTCTTATCCAGCGAAGTTATCGTTATTGCTCCATGGGAAGGATATTCCCAGGAAGAATAAAAACCTGTAAGGCCTTTGCTGTATTCAGCATAGGCGAGGTCACCGGTGATATCATATGGCACATTGAGACGGGCAGAATCCTGGAACTCCACATAGAGAGCAGAGGTGTCGGCAGTCTTAAATCCGAGGATGCCAACAGTTCCCAGGCTGTCGATCGCCTGGACGGTGGCTGGCTGATAAGCCGCGCCATTGAGGCTTGCGGTAAAACTGGCAGAAGAAGAGCTGCTGTTGCTCTTGCTGCAGCTGGCGGCAAAGAATAAAGTGGAGACAGCGATAACGGAAAGGCTTAACAGTGAAGTAGCATTAAATTTCATAAGTAAAATTTGGTTTTAAAAAGGTTTAGATCCCTGCCTCTAAACGTTTGCCGATAAACTTTATTGCCGTTCTGCCGGTGTCTGCCGGCCTTCCTTTTTTGGCATATCTTTGCACCCGAACGGAATTTAGACATGGTAAAAATTGGCAATATCTCGCTCCCGGATTTTCCTCTCCTGCTGGCACCCATGGAGGACGTCAGCGACCCGCCTTTTCGGATCATTTGCAAGGACAATGGGGCTGACCTGACGTATACGGAGTTCATTTCCTGCGAGAGTCTCGTAAAAGGCGGGATAAAAAGCCGTCGGAAGCTGGACATCTTCGAGGCTGAACGCCCTGTAGGCATTCAGCTCTATGGCGGGAATGAAGAGAGCATGGAGCTGGCCGCGGCGATCGTGGATATAACGAATCCCGATCTGCTTGACATCAATTTTGGCTGTCCCGTCAAAGGGATCGTTCATCGCGGCGCCGGTGCAGGCGTCTTAAAGGACCTCGACAGGATGGTCCGGCTGACAGCCGCCTGTGTACGTGCTACCCGGCTGCCGGTGACCGTTAAAACAAGACTTGGCTGGGACGAAGATTCAAAGAATATCGAGGAGGTGGCCCTGCGTCTGCAGGATGCAGGGATCCAGGCCCTGACCATCCATGGCCGGACACGCTGCCAGTTATATAAAGGGGAGGCCGACTGGACCCTTATCGGAAAAGTAAAGAACGACCAACGGATAAAGATCCCCATCTTCGGGAATGGGGACATTGACAGCCCGGAAAAGGCCTTTGAATATAAGAACCGGTATGGGGTGGATGGTATCATGGTCGGCCGGGCGGCGATAGGCTACCCCTGGATCTTCCGGGAGATCCGGCATTACCTCGATACGGGGGAGCTCCTGGCCGGCCCAACGGCAGAAGAAAGAGTGGGGGTCTGCCGGCAGCACCTGTCCGGGGCGCTGGCCTGGAACGGACCTGTACAGGGACTGAATGAAATGAAGGGCCGTTACGCGCATTACCTGAAAGGATTGCCTGGGATCCAGGAATACCAGCGCCGGCTGGTCCGTTTGTCCGACGCAGGCGCCGTCGAAGAATTGCTCTCGGAGATAGCAGACCGATACCAGGGTTATATTCCGACTACTGAATCTATACGCCTCGTGAATTATCATACCCATTGCGCCTTGTAAGGTGTATAAAACACCCTAACTTTAGGCCCCCGAACGGGACGGAGCCCGGCTCCTAACCCGAACAGGGCGGAGCAGGCCTCTCAACTCTTAATCTAAACTTACAACGTGTCTAAAAAGTCTACCCTTTTGCTTTTGTCATTCCTGGCGGCAGCCGCGGCCTTCGGACAACAAAAGACCGTTACCGTCTATACGACTGCCGCCAATACCCAGCTCCGACTTACACAAAACGGCAAACTAAGCTTTTCGCCCTTCCGCCAGCCTTTCGAGACAGAACCTTTTGTTCTCGTGGATGCGGGCGTGTCCTTTCAGCCGGTAGAAGGCATTGGCGGGGCACTGACCGACGCTTCGGCCGAGACCTTTGCCCGGCTGCCAAAGGATAAGCAGCAGGAACTGCTGAACGCCTATTACGACCCCGCCGGCGGCATCGGTTATACCCTGGCGCGGACCAATATCCAAAGCTGCGACTTCTCCAGCGGTTCGTATAGCTATGTCGGGGACAACGATCCCCAGCTAAAGACTTTTAGCGTAGATCATGACAAGCAGTACAGGATCCCCCTGATCAAACAGGCGATAACAGCGGCCGGCGGCAGGCTGAAACTCTATGTAAGCCCCTGGAGCCCTCCCGCCTGGATGAAAGACAACAATAGCGTTACCGACGGGGGGCATCTCAAACGCGAATTTGACCAGTCCTGGGCCAATTTCTTTATAAAATTCATCCGGACCTATGAAGCATTGGGCATCCCTATCTGGGGTCTGACGGTACAGAACGAACCGATGGCCAAACAGAAATGGGAGTCCTGTGTGTTTACGGCGGAAGAGCAAAGGGATTTTATAAAGAACTTCTTAGGCCCCACTTTGCAAAAAGCAGGTATGAGCAGCAAAAAGCTGATCTGCTGGGATCATAACCGGGACCTGCTTTACCAGCAGGCCAGCACCATCCTCGAAGATCCGGGTGCTGCCAAATACATCTGGGGCATCGGCTTCCATTGGTATGAGACCTGGACAGGCGGCCCAATGCAGTTCGATAACCTGAAACTTGTCCACGAGGCCTTTCCCGGGAAGAACCTCCTCTTTACCGAAGGCTGTAAAGAGAAATTCTCCTTCGACAGCCTGCAAAACTGGTCACTGGGAGAGCGCTACGGCTATTCCATGATCAATGATTTCAATGGCGGCGCGACGGGCTGGACCGACTGGAACATCCTTCTGGACGAGAATGGCGGACCCAATCATACGGGCAATTTTTGTTTTGCGCCGGTACATGCCGATACGCGCAATGGACAACTCATTTATACCAACGCTTTTTATTATATCGGGCATTTCTCAAAGTTCGTACGTCCGGGAGCCCGCCGTATCGCGGTGTCTTCCAACCGGGCAGCGCTGCAAACCACAGCATTCGTGAACAAAGACGGAAGTATCGTTGTCATTGTGATGAATGATACGGACAAGTCCTGGCCTTATCATCTTATGATGAAGGGACAAGCGGCCGTCACCGAAAGTCTGCCACATTCTATCGCCACACTAATTATCAAATAATGTTTGCTGTTACCAGGATAAGCCTATTGGGCGCGACTTTTTGCTGCGTCATAGGAGCCAATGTTTTTGCACAAAAAGATAAACCGGTCGATGTCTGGCTGACAGATCCCGTTCACAATATTTTTTTTAAGCAGCAGCCACGTGAACTTACCTTCGAAAAAGGCGTTACGGCTCAGGGACCGGTGATAAAGATCGACGACTCCCATGGCTTACAGGAAATGGATGGATTTGGCTTTGCCCTCACCGGCGGCAGCGCGCAGCATATCATCCGGATGAGTCCCGAAGCCCGGAAGGCATTACTGGAAGAGCTGTTCCGGACAGACAGCAATTTCATCGGCACCAGCTATCTGCGCATCAGCATCGGCGCCTCCGATCTGAACGATCATGTTTTTTCCTACGACGATCTGCCTGCGGGACAGACGGACACTGCTATGACCCATTTCAACCTGGGACCCGATCTGAATGACGTCGTCCCGGTTCTGAAAGAGATCATCGAGATCAATCCGCAGATCAGGATCCTGGCGTCTTCCTGGTCACCGCCCACCTGGATGAAGACCAATCACGACACCCGGGGCGGAAGCCTCCTGCCGCAGTATTATTCCGCCTTTGCCAATTACCTGGTAAAATATATCCTGACCATGCAGGACCAGGGGATCGGTATCGAGGCCATCACGGTTCAGAACGAACCCCTGCATCCTGGCAATAATCCCAGTATGCTCATGCCGGCGGATGAAGAAGGCGCCTTTATAAAAAAAGCCCTGGGACCAGCCTTCCAAAAGGCGAGGATCGATACAAAGATCATCATCTACGATCACAATGCGGACCGGCCCGACTATCCCATTTCGATCCTTAAAGATCCCGAAGCAGCGCAGTACATAGATGGTTCGGCTTTTCATTTGTACGCCGGAAAGATCGATTCCCTTTCACTGGTGCACAATGCCTTCCCCGATAAAAATCTTTATTTCACGGAACAGTGGGTAGGCGCACCGGGTGACTTCAAAACGGATATCCCCGAACATATTCACAAACTGATCGTCGGAGCTCCCCGTAACTGGTGCAAGACGGTGATCGAGTGGAACCTGGCGTCAAATTCAAAATGGGAGCCTCATACCGATCGCGGAGGCTGCGATCGCTGCCTGGGAGCCGTGACCATCGATGGGGACAAGGTAAGCCGCAATCCGGCCTATTATATCATCGCTCATGCCGCGAAATTCGTACGACCCGGCTCGGTGCGGGTGACGACCAATTCGGATGATTCTTTACCAAACGTGGCCTTTCACACGCCTGGTCATCAGCTCGTGGTGATCGTATTAAACAATACAGAAAGCCCGCAGACTTTCTGTATTGAATATAAGGGGCAGCGAATTCGTCCGTCACTGGCAGAAAAGGCCGTCGCCACCTATGTGATCGATCTGAAATAGGCTGGGACCTGTCTTGTCTATCCTTCCTTTACCGCTTGACCACAAATCGCCGGGTTATCACCGCGTCGCGAGCCTGTACGACCAGCAGATAATTCCCATTGGGTATATTGCCCAGTGAGAGGGTCACCACATTTGGTCCTGCCTGGAAGTCTGCGACCTTTTTCATCGCCATTCTGCCAAGCATATCATAGATGATGATATTTACATTCTGCTCCGGCGCAGAAGGATTGTAGCTGACATTGATCTGGCTGCTGGCCGGGTTCGGGAAGAGCGTCAGTTCCGCATTCAGGCGGGCGGAATCGGCAGACTTTGTGCTGTCCACTGCGCGGGCGACGGTGGTAGAGTCATCTGCGAACCGGTTGGCAGTGGCCGTTCGTCCCGCCGTCGAGTCAGCCGTCGCGACTGGCGCCGTGATCGTGAACGAAACGCTATTGGAAAAGTACTCCCAATAAGAGCCGTCATCTCCTTTCGTAGTGATCGTATGCGTTCCGGCCGATGGATTGGTCCATCTCATCACGTAGGCCACGGAGTCATAAGAGACGACACGTTTTGCAATGGACATACCGGTAATCGCTTTGTTGTTCTCCAGCCAGTAACCTGCCGTCAGGATATTGGCTGCATTGGGAAATTTGAATCCCATGATCAGGTAGACGGAACCGCCGGTCTTGTAGCCGTTGTCACTGGAGTCTCTCAGATTTATTACCGGGTCTACGCCCTGTATCGTCACTCCTGTCAGGTTCGGCCTGAACTGATCCTTATGCAGCCCGATCCGGTTGAGGTGCCAGTCGCGGCCGAGGGTCCTGCCAAAAAGACCCATATTTTTTATGACGTCCAGGGAATAAGGATAGATCGGGGTCGTCGTGGCGTTGAAGCGTATCCCGTTCTTGAACACGGCGCCAAAGGTAGTAAAGATGGGGCCGGTCGGCCCGCAATAGGTGGTATTGGTAGTACCGTCCTTGTTGAACATCATGTCGATATTGCTATTGGAGAAGATCCCGGGATTATTGGCAAAAACGCAGCCGATATAGGCCGGCCAGATCCTCGATGTATAGGACCGGTTGGTCCCGCTGGTTCCCACCATATCGGCGCATTCGGGGTAGGCGGCGCGGTAGGCGGCGCTGTTCGTCCAGATCGTTTTTAACGAGTTGTAGTGGGTCGTCCAGGTGGGGCTGCTGGTTGGCTCGACCATGGTGGTCACGGGGTAATTGCTGTTCACGACTACGTTGTTGGTGAATGCCGTAAAGAATCCCTGGTGATTGAAAAGGGCGCCGGACACCCGCTCTACGATACTGTAATTTACGCTGTCGCCGCCGGAGAAGTTGTCATTGTAGAACCCGTTGGCTGCGACCGCGTCGTGAATATAATTGTGATTCAGCTTATTCCCTCGGGAAAGCCACAGCTGCCCGATCTCCACCTTGTAAAAGGCGCCCATATCGGCGTATTTTTTTACGACATCATAGACCTCGTTGTATTCGAGCGTGTTGCTGTTGCCGCCATAAAGAATGCCGACATGTGGAGAATCGTGTACCTTGTTATAGGCCGCGTATACGCCAACGGCTTGCTGTACATTGATCGCTGCGGAATACAGGACAGCCTCTCTGGCAAAGCTATAGATATGGTTATTGAGGATCTGGTGATGGGAGAGGGTCACGTTGAACTGGTCGGTATAGAAATCAGCGCTGGTGACGATGACGCCGCCCGCGCCTACAGAGTCGATATCGCAGCTCTGTACGGTACAGTAGGTACCCCCGGTAATATTGACTCCGTTGCCCGAGCAATAGCTGATATGGGCGCCGTTGATCTGAACGCTGTTGCAGTTCTGGAGCTCAAAGCCGTTGCCGCTGCCGCCCCGGACGTCGATGTTGACGAACTGCACATTGTTCACCCCGGTTGCCTTGATCCCCGGCATTTTCGAATTGCCGGCGCAGGAGATGGTACCCGAAGCCGGTACCCACATATACAGCATTTTTGTCCTGAAATTGATGCTCCATTGCCCTTCCGCGGCGATCTCCTCGACGAGATTCAGCGCATAATAAGGCTCCTGTCCCGGCAAGATCCGGCCATAGGGCTGGGCGCCGATGCCGCCCCAGATGCCTATCGCCTGGGTGATCAGACTGTCCGCAACGGAGACCGACTGGGTTTTGACAACATCCATCTGGAACTGGGCCTGCCAGTTGCCGCTAAGGAAGAGCCCGCCGTCATTGATAGCTTTCATCCAGTACTTCGCCCGGTCATTGCGGTATTTGAAGATGCCTCCCGGTGTCGAACGATAAGATCCGGGATTGATGACCTGTTTCATCGCCATGGTCGAGTCGACCAGAGCAGGATACCTGGACATCGGCAGCGGTAAACCGTCTTTATAAAACCGCGGGGAGACAAGACTGCTGATACCAAACTGCGCCGGCCATTGCGCCGTGTCGGTGACGCCCATGGCGCTCAGCGGGATCTGCATGACCTTTGTCTGAGCCGTAGTATTGACAATGCGGGATTTGATACTGTCGGGTATTGGTTGAAAACTCGCCCGGTTGATCGTACCGAAAGGCTGAAAGACGGCCCCGCGCGGAGTGATCGCAGTAAAGACGACGGGGGCGGCGGCCGTGCGGCTATCCGTGGCATCCAGGCTGAGAGGGGCATAGGCGCCGTTGAGCAGGTACACCGTGCAAGCCTGGGTAAGATGCTGTTTTAACAGGACCCTTACCCGGGCCAGGTTGACCGGCGCAGCCTGTGAAGTCCCGTCTGCTGTCGAAGAGCCGTTGGGAGAAACATAAAAATGCACCGTCTGCGCCCGCAGGCTGCCAAAAAGTAGTATTGCAATAAAAAATAATGTGCAATTTTTTGAAGGGTAGAAATTGGATTTCATGATCAATCAGAGCTGGCTTTTAGATTGAGAAAATAGTAATAGGAATTTAGCTACTTTGAAAAAACGTCTTTTTGCGTACCAAAATTATAAGGACAAGGATAAATTATACGAAACTGTGGCGATTATTTCCCAGGTCTAAGTGTCTTTTTGGCCTTGCTTATGTGTTTCCTTTAGTCGTAACTAACTTACTTTCAGATAGGTTAGCGCATTTAGTGTCTCGGCGACAGTTTTGCACTAAAAATCGTACCAGAATTTGCCTGCGGTAAGATTTCTTTATTAACAAAAACGCCAACTTACTGTGAACTAAGTTGGCGGTGCGTTGGGGGGGTGCGAAGTATTCCTAAGGGGTCATATTATCATAGAACCTCCATTTGGTCGTAAAGTCTTTTTCCAGCGGCTGTCTGGTCAAAATAGCCCTGATCATTTCCACCGGCATTGCATTGAGGTGCATAATGGCGTCATGATATTGTTTAAAGGTCATCTTGCCGCTGTCGACCATTTCCTTTTTCAGGGCATAGAATTGCCGCCCCCCGGTGAGATAGGCCAGCTGGTATAAAGGCGGATAGTGGGTTTCAAACGACCGACGCACTTCTCCCGCAGCGTTGGCCCTCTCGTGACCTACCCGGTCGACCAGGAAGTCGATGCATTGCTGTGGAGTCCATTTTCCAAGGTGGTAGTTCAGCGAAAAGATGATCCGTGCGCAGCGGTGCATGTGCCAGAACAAAAACCCGATCCGGTCTTCCGGTGTCTTTGGGAATTTCAGGTCCCAAAGGATCAGTTCCCAGTAGAGCGACCAGCCTTCGGTCCAGAAACCGGACCCGAAATTGCGATAGGTACGGTAGCGGCCGTTCATATACGCCTGCAGGTTATGACCGGCGATCAGCTCATGATGTACGGTCGCCAAAGAGAAATGAGGATTATTGCCCCGCATGCTCATCAGCCGGTCGTCCTCCTCCATGGTGTTGGTAGGATATGAAATGCTGATCTCATTGCCTCCCGTAAAGAAAGGATTGACAAGCTGACGTTCGGGTGTCATCATGATCATCCCCCAGGTCTCCAGCGCCAGCGGGGGGATGGTTATCAGATCGTGTTTTTTCAGGAAGTCGACGGATCGATCAAAGAGCCCCAGGATCATTTCCGGCTGCTGCCCGGCGGGAACATACGAGTTCTTTACTTTTTCAAGCGCGGCCTTCCAGTCATCGCCAAAACCCATCTCACGGGAGGCCTTCAGCATCTCCTGGTCACACCACGCAAATTCCTTATTCGCGATGTCGATGAGTTCCTCCGGAGTGTACGGGATCATTTCGTATTTCAATTGCCGCAGCAGCTCTTCTCGACCTGCGGGGTGTCCGGCGATGCCGCTGCTGTCCGGCGCGGCCAGGCTTTTATTCTTTTCCCTGAACTCACCTGCATAGGCAGACAGAGCGTCGTCCAGCTCTTTGAAAGGCTTTGGCATCCACCAGGTAAAAAGAGGATCGTATCCATTGTAAAATTCATAGATGCTGGCGACGGCTCTTTTCAGATCTTCAATTACCTGCCCGGCTTCGTAAAGGGCATCGGTGTTCAGTGTATTGTCGCTCTTGACCTTGTTCTTGAGCGTGGTTATGGCTTTGGAATAATCGAACCATCTCTTTGCGAGTGACTCCGCATCGAGGACATGCCCACGACGGCGTGATCTTTCGCTGGCATAAATAGAATCGGCAAACGGGAACCAGTTTTTTAGTTTTCCATATTGTACCGCTTCGTCAGCAGCGCGCTGGAGTTTTCCGGTCAGCTCCCTTTTGAAAAGGAGATAGTCGACCTTACACTCCTGCGGCAGACTTTTAAAATCGGTGTGTTCGAGCTTGTCGAGATATTCGTGATAGAGCGCATCCAGACGGGCCCTTTTCTCCGGCGAACCGCCTTCGGTCTGGACGGCGTTGGCACCATTTCTTGCGCCATAGAAACTGCTGGTATAGAACCGGACAATAGCCCGGAGGTCCGCATTGTATGTTTCGATCAGCTGCGGCATCTCCTGGCAGGGAACATAAGGGTCGGGAGAGATCTGGGCGCCGGCTTTTGTCAATAGAAAAAGCAGGGGCAGTAATAATCCGCAGATCCTGCGGCCGTGTTTTTTCAGACTTATTTTTTTATCCATACGATCGAGCTGGGTGCTTTGTTGATATATTGAGGTGGTTCGTTCGGTCGCGCAGGCTGCAGGACCTGCTGAGCTTCCGGCGTTGCGGTGGTCGGAACACGGTTGAGCCGGGCATAGTTGGGGATCGCTGTTAAAGGAGATCCGTCGGCCCAGCTGCCTTTGATCGTCATTACACCGTGGAGGAAGTCCTGGTTCCATTCCAGCTTCAGCGGACTGTTGCCGATGGCCTGGGTGATGTCCTGGTGGTCGGCTGTTTCGACATTGTACAGCAGCGGCCCATAGCGAAGCGCAACCCGGCCCCGGTCGGCTTCGATCTTTTCGTCGGCTGTAACCTGCTGGATCTTCATAGGGAGCTCCAGATCGATCTTATCCCCTTTCTGCCAGGTCCTGCGAATGACGGCATACCCATGTTCGATGGTGGGGGTGATCACCTTGCCATTCACCGAAAGGGAAATTAGCCCTTTGACTTCCGGAACAGGTTTGTAGAGCTCGCTCGTCGTGCGGTTGGGGATCCGGACATATACGGTAAATTCCTTTGAAATAGCCGGGTTCACGGTCATATTGACCTTCCCGCTCCACGGGTAGTCGGTCTCTTGTACCATTTCCACGTCGGTGCCCGCTACTTTTTCTACCTTGATCCTGCTGCCGACAAAGAGGTTCACATATAGGCCATCGTCGCCGCGTACATAGGTCCAGGTCGGCATCATCAGTAAGGTGCGGGGAATATTCCCGACACAGCAGGGGCATACATGCCATTCGTAACGAGGCTGGGAGCTTGCCAGTGCATTGGTATACAGGAAATCCTTCCCATCCAGCGCCAGGGACCCCAGCAGCGCATTGTACATGGTCTCCTCATACAGGTCGGCATATTTTGCGTCGTGATAGGCAAGGTTCATTTTGTATTCGAAGAAGATCAGGCCGCAGCTGGAGCAGGATTCGCAATAGGCATTGTTGCGCAGCGAATAGTCGGGACCAAATCCTTCCGATGTTTCACCGCTGCCGATGCCGCCTGTGATATAATACTTCCGGTTGACCATATTGTCCCAAAGGGAGAGCACTGCGCTCTGGTAGTCTACGTCTTTCATTTCCGCGGCTATATCAGCCATGCCGGAATAGGTATAGGTGGCGCGTACGGCATGGCCTACGGCTTCGTACTGCTGCTGCACGGGGACATGGCTCTGGTCATATTCGCTGCCGTTCTTACGGTTATCAAGCAGGAACTTGGCCAGCCGGATATAGCTGTCCCCCCGGCCATGGCCTTCCATGTCGTTGACAAAACGCCCAAACCGGACGAGGGCCTGTTCCATTTCCTGGTGACCGTCATACCAGGCGATCTTCCCCGGGCCGATATTCGCCACCCAGCAGTCTGCCAGCTTTTTGGCGGCATTATATAGCCGCCGGTCCTTTCCTTCGGTCAGCGTATAATGGTTGATGGCCGATTCG
>Ga0310811_10005263_pt1 | contig 16346 bp, 16 predicted proteins | sample YCmetagenome_FD_207642 | JGI IMG/M metagenome (GOLD analysis project Ga0310811, IMG submission 207642) | Soil microbial communities from experimental microcosm in Duke University, North Carolina, United States - YC | ecosystem: Engineered > Artificial ecosystem > Soil microcosm > Unclassified ...
GCCTCCCTACGCAGGTTTGATCGGGCGGGCTGCCCGCGTTGACTCCGCCGCAAGGTGCTGAATTAATCGCGCCGCCAACGCCAAGAATTATAAAGTATGGAAACGTCCCGACATGATCATCGATCACCGGACCTATACCTTCCATCCGCTGAAAATGCCGAAATGGCTGGCGCTCTATGAGGAATACGGCCTGCCGGTGCAGCTCAAGCATCTCGGCAACCTGATCGGCTTTTTCCAGAACGAGATCGGCACGCTGAACCAGGTGGTTCATCTCTGGGGCTTTGACGGCCTCGACGACCGGCAGCGCCGCCGCACCGAGATGGCAAAGGACCCGGCCTGGCATGAGTTCATGCGCCGCAACGAGGAGCTCGGCGCCCTGTTGCACCAGGAAAGCAAGATCGTGACCCCGGTCCGGTTCTCGCCGATCAAATGACGGACCGCCGTTCTCGGCATTTTGGCTAGGATGTCGAACGGCGCTTGCCGGGGTAAGTTTCGGGCTCAAAACAAGATCAAAGTATCGAAAACAAGGGGAGGGCAGGATGAGGAAGATGACGACCTGGATGGCCGCGCTGGTGGCGCTGGCCTTCGTTGCGGTGCCGGCGCGGGCGGCCGACAATGTCAAGATCGGCGTGCTGTTTCCTCTGACCGGCAATGCCGGTGCGGCGGGCCTCGCCTCCAAGGCCGCGGTGGAAGTTGCGGCCGAGATCATCAACGGCAAGCATCCCGAGCTTTCCGGCATTCCGCTCGCGGCCGAAGAGGGTTTGCCGGGATTGGGCGGTGCGAAGCTCGAGCTCGTCTTTGTCGATCACCAGGGCAATCCGTCCGTGGCGCAGCAGCAGGCGCTGCGGCTGGTCAGCCAGGAGAAGGTCAAGGTCCTGTTCGGCGCCTATCAGTCGTCCTGCTCGTTGACGGCCACCGCGGTCGGCGAGCGCTACGGCATCCCGTTCGTGGTCGGCGATTCTGCGGCGGCCAACATCACCGGCCGGGGCTTCAAATGGCTCTTCCGCGTCACGCCGATCGCGAGCGACTTTGCCGAAGCTTACATGCGCTTCTTCGCCGACATGAAGAAGCAGGGCAAGACCGTCAACTCGATCGCGATCGTCAACGAGAATACCGACTACGGAACCTCGGTGGCGGACGCGGTCGATGCAGCGGCCAAGAAGGCCGGCATCAATGTTGCCGCCCGGGTGCCCTACAGCGCCAACGCGACCGACGTCGGACCGCAGGTGTTGCAGCTCAAGGACAAGAATCCCGATGTGGTGATCTTCATCAGCTACACGGCCGACAGCATTCTCTACATGAAGACGATGCGCAATCTCGACTACATGCCGCCGATGGTGATCGGCGACGACTCCGGCTTCTCCGATCCGTCCTTCATCCCGGCGGTCGCCGACATCGCGCAAGGCGTGATGAACCGCTCCTCCTGGGACATCGGCAAGCCGGGATCGACCACCTACAAGATCAACGAGATGTACAAGGCCAAGACCGGCCGCGATCTCGACGACACCAGCGCGCGCAACATGCAGGCGATGCTGGTGCTGGGGGATGCGATCAACCGCGCCGGCTCGACTGACCCGGAGAAGATCCGCGCGGCGCTGGCCGCCACCGATCTCAAGCCCGAGCAGCTCTTGATGGGCTATAACGGCGTCAAGTTCGACCAGACCGGCCAGAACATCAAGGCCTCGACCTATCTGATCCAGCTCAAGGACAAGGCCTACAAGCTGGTCTGGCCGGAAAGCTCGGCCGAGATGAAGCTCGAATGGCCGATGAAGGGCTGGAAATAGCAGGTCATATTTCCCCTCAAGCGCCGGCAGTGTAGGCTGCCGGCGCATTCATCGAGCGCGCCATGCTTCTCTTGCAAGTGATCATCGGCGGCCTCCTGCTCGGGGCCATCTATGCCCTGTTCTCGGCGGGGCTGACCCTGATCTGGGGCATGATGAACTTCATCAATTTTGCCCATGGCGAGTTCGTCATGCTCGGCATGTATGTGGCGCTGATCGTCGTCACCTCGCTCGGCGGCGGACCCACGATCTTCAGCTTCATCGCCGCCGGGCTGCTCGCGACGCTCGGCATCGCGCTTTACTTCGTGCTGATCCGCCATGTGATCCGCGGGCCGATGATGGCGCAGATCCTCTCGACCTTCGGTCTCGCGCTGCTGCTGCGCTACACCGCGTTCTATCTGTTCTCCGCCAATATCGTCTCGCTGCCGCAGACGTCCTTCGGCCTCTATAATTTCGGCGGCATTCTGGTGCCGGGGACGCAGCTTCTGTCCGGCATCGTCGCGATCGTGCTCACGATCGCGCTGCATCTTCTGCTCACGCGCACCTTTGTCGGCAGCCGCCTGCTCGCGGTAGCCGAGGATCGCAACGCGGCGATGCTGATGGGCATCCGGCCTGATCGCATGCAGGCACTGGCCTGGGGGCTGGCGGCGGCGAGCGCCGGCATTGCGGGCTCGCTGATGGCGATGTCCTATCCCTGGTCGCCGTCGGTCGGCGAGAATTTCGGGCTGACGGCGTTCGTCGTGGTGACGCTCGGCGGCTTCGGCAGCGTGCCCGGCGCGCTCTATGCCGGCTTGATCATCGGCCTGATACAGGCGCTGTCGGCCTATTGGCTCGGGCCGATCTACAAGGATGTCGTCGTCTACGCCCTGTTTGCGGCCCTGCTGTGGCTCCGCCCGCAGGGCCTGATGGGCAAGGCTTGAACATGATCATGTTGGGCCAGGCTGTTGAGGCGTTGACGGTCCACCTCTCCCCATCGGGGAGAGGCATAGGCCGCCTTCGGCGGCCGTTCTTAAGGACGCCGAAGCCAAGCTTCGGCTATGTCGCATCGGTAGATGCGATCCGGGTGAGGGGTTACGCTCTCTCGTGGGACTTGCGGCCCCTCACCCGCGCCTCCGGCGCGACCTCTCCCCGATGGGGAGAGGTAGATAACTGGCAAGGGGGGCGCGCGTGAAAATCGGTGTCCCGCTTCTTGCGCTAGCGCTGCTCGTCTATCCCTTCGTGCTGAACGATCCCTTTTATCAGGACATCGGCGTCGCGGTGTTGCTGGCGGCGATCTCGGCGTCGGCCTGGAACATCGTCGGCGGCTATGCCGGACAGGTCTCGGTCGGCCACGGCATGTTCTTTGGCATCGGAGCCTATCTGCCGCTGCTGGTCTATCAGCACGGCGCATGGCCGCCGGTGCTAGGCGTTCCCATCGGCATTGCGCTGAGCGTGATCCTGGCGGTCGCGATCGGGTATCCGACGTTCCGCCTGCGCGGCCATTATTTCAGCATGGCGACCATTGCCATCGCCGAGTTGATCCGCATCTATGTCGGCACCGTCGATTATCTCGGCGCCGCAATCGGCTTGCAGGGACCCGCGGTTGGCCGCGGCTGGTGGGACCTGACCTTCCGCGGCGAGTTGCCCTACTATTACATCTTCCTCGGCGTGTTCGTGATCCTGCTCTATGTCACCTTCGAAGTGCAGCGCAGCCGCTTCGGCTCGTACCTGCGCTCGATCCGTGCCAATGAGCGCGCCGCCGCGAGCCTCGGCGTGCCGGTGCGGCAGACGAAGTTGCGGGCGCTGATGCTGAGCGCGGCTTTCACCTCGGTCGCCGGCTCGCTCTATTCGATCAAGACCGGCTTTATCGATCCGGAGAGTGGGATCGGCTTGCTCGTGTCGGTGCAAATGCTGATCACCGCCGCGCTCGGCGGCGCCGGCACGCTGTTCGGCCCCTTGGTCGGTGCGCTGATCCTGGTGCCGCTGCAATCTGCCACCAACACCTGGTTCGGTGGCTCGGGCTCCGGCCTCACCTACATCCTCTATGGCGGCATCATCGTGCTGCTGGCGCGCTTCGAGCCGGGCGGGCTCTATGAGTTCTGGCATCGCGTCTCGATGCGGTGGAGGGCGCGCCATGCTGCTTGAGGCGAAGGGCGTGTCCAAGGCATTCGGCAGCTTCTTTGCCGTGCGCAACGCCGATCTTACCGTGGCCGAGGGCGAGATCATCGGCCTGATCGGCCCCAATGGCGCTGGCAAATCCACCTTCTTCAATTGCCTCGCCGGCGACACCATGCCGACATCAGGCACCGTGAGTTTTGACGGCGTCAACCTGACGGGCACGACGCCTGACACCCATGCGCGCGCCGGCATCGGACGCACCTTCCAGGTGCCGGCCACCTTCGAGGACATGACCGTGCTCGAAAATGTCGTGGTCGGCGCCTATCTACGCCATCCGCATCGCAATGATGCGCGCAGGAAGGCGCTCGAGGTGCTGCAGATCACGGGGCTGGCGCGGCTCGCCGATCAAAGAGCGCGCGCGCTCGGCACGCCCGGCCGCAAGCGGCTCGAGATTGCACGCGTGCTGGCGCTGGAGCCGCGGCTGATGCTGCTGGATGAAGCGCTCGCGGGCCTCACGCCCGGCGAAGTGCAGCGCGCGGTCGAACTCTTGCGCCGGATTCACGGCATGGGGATCACGCTCGTCATCGTCGAGCACATCATGGAAGTCATCATGACGCTCGCCCAGCGCGTGATCGTGTTCAACCAGGGCCATGTGATCGCGCACGGCAAGCCGGAGGACGTCGTCAAGGACGAGGGCGTGATCCAGGCCTATCTCGGCCGCAACCACGGCAAGCGCAGGAGCGGAGCGTGACGGAGCGTCTCAGCATCCTCAATCTCGAAGTGCGCTACGGCGACCTCATCGGCGTTGCCGACGTCTCGCTCGACGTACCGCTCGGCTCCGTCGTCGCGCTGGTCGGCTCCAACGGCGCCGGCAAGACCACGACGCTGAATGCGATCGCCGGCCTCGTGCCACCTTCGGATGGGGTGATCGAATGGCGCGGGCAGGCGATCACGCGCCAGCCCGCTTATGCCGTCGTCAGCAAGGGGCTCGCGCTGTCGCCGGAGGGCTGGCAGCTCTTCGTGTCGCAGACGGTCGAGCAGAATCTGCGGCTCGGCACCACCTCGCTGAAGGACCGTGCGCGCGCGGCGCCCCTGTTCGAACGGGTCTATGCGTTGTTTCCGCGGCTCAAGGAGCGGCGCAACCAGTTTGCCGGCACGCTGTCGGGCGGCGAGCGGCAGATGCTGGCGGTCGGCCGCGCGCTGATGAGCGACCCGAAGCTTCTGATGCTCGACGAGCCGAGCCTGGGGCTGGCGCCGGCTGTGGTCGAAACGCTGTATGAGACACTGCACCAGCTGCATGCCGAAGGCCTGACGCTATTGCTCGCCGAGCAGTCGCTCGAACTCGCGTTCGAAATCGCCGACTACGCCTATGTGCTGCAGACCGGCCGCACCGTGCTGGAAGGCAAACCTGCCGAGCTCGAGCACAACGAGCAGGTGCAGGAGATTTATCTGGGCATCGCCAAGGGAACCGCCGCATGAGCGCTCAGTGGCTCGCAGCCGCCTCAACAGCGAAGTCGAGCAGTTCCTCGCCACTGTCCGCGGGTTGATGTGGCCACCTCGTCGCTCGCTCTTCCCTTCTCCCCTTGTGGGAGAAGGTGGCGCGCGCAACGCGCGCGACGGATGAGGGGTCTCTCTCCGCGATCTCTAAAGCGAGCTTGCGGAGACAGACCCCACACCCGGATCGCGTAGCGATCCCACCAATCCCATCCGCGGCAGGTTGACCGCGGTGCCCGTGATCGCGGCGCGGCGATCGACCACGGCGTGGTGGAATTGATCGAGCACGAGGCTATAGGCTGCGAGATCCGATTCCTCGATGGCGCCGTCATCGTAGCAATCGAGCGTCTCGCGCAGGATGTCGTCCGCCTCGCGCTGCTGCGCGTCGAGCTCCTCGACCGTTTCGATCTTGCGCACCTTGGCGATCGCTTCGACCAAGCGCTCGCGATGCAGGATGTTCAGCTTCCGCTCGTCGCGGCGGATGTAGTGGCGGATCGCTGCCATCGCCGAGCCCAGCACCGAGAACAGCAGCACCACGCCCCAGATGTAGTCGCTATATTTGTCCATGAAGGTGCGCTCGGTGCCGTCGATATAGGCGGCGGCGCCGGGATGCGCGGGCAGCGCGGCGTCCTTATCGGTATCGGGTTTCTCGATCTTCGACGCGCTCCGCAGCTCGCGCGTGAGCGTCGGCTTTGCGGCGAAGATTTGCCGGGTCAGCGTGCCGACCGTGGCCTCCGAGAGCGATTTTGGCGCGACGATCAGGTGATTGACGCTGACGGTCTCGACGGTGTCGTCAGGCCGCGCCGGCGAAGCGGTAATGGAACTGCCCGGAATTTCCTCGGACTCATAGAGCGGATGACGCGCGGCGATCGCCTCGGAGACGTCGATCGGCAGGAACACCGGCTCACCGCGGACGCGCGCGGTCGCGGCCATCGCATCGGCCGTGAGCTTGCTGTCGAGCGGGCCGACGATCATGAAGGCGTCGATGGATGCATCCTTCACCATGTCGCCCACCTGCTCGGTATTGAATTGCGCGACCTCGACCTTGTCGGGATCGACGCCGGACTCCTTCAGGATGACATGGAGCAGCTTGACGTTGACTTCCGTCCGTCCGACCACGGCGATGCGATGGCCAGGCAGGTCACTGATCGCCTTGACCTTCGATTTGGCTCGCTTGCGCGGCGTGCCCTTGGGCGGATTTGAGCCTGCCCACAGCACCACGACATTCTTGCGCAGGATCGCAACCGACTCGCTGCCATCCGGCATTTCCTCGTCGGTGCGCGCCACCGCAAGATCGGCATCGCCCGCGGCGAGCACCTTGATGCTGTCGACCGGCCCCGCCGTCTGCACCACGGAGAGCCGCACGGAGCTATTGTCTTGCGCAAATCTCTGCGCCAGCCCCTGGATCAGTTGCAGGTCGCTGCTGCCGGAGGGGCCGACGGCGATCCGCAGCGTGGTCGGGCGCAACATATAGAAGACAGTGCCGACCACGCCGGCAAACAACAACAGGCCGGTGGCGAGCGCCAGCAGCGCGGAACCTCTTTTCCTTCGGCCGCGCGGCAGAATCTCGGCTGCGCCGGTTACGCCGTCAGAACTGGACATGTTGCTGCCACACAAGGAAAAACCGGCCCGCCAGATCACGACGCGATCAGACAAGAAAGGCGTCGTGATCTAATCTCTTGATTGAGCATGATCTTTTCGGAAAACCGGCTTCCACTTTTCCGGATCATGCTCTCGGCAGGATAGCACGCGCTCGCTCCAATTTCCCCACCGAACGGCCGAAATTTCGACGCGGTGCAAGACCACCCTTGCTGCAGTTGATTCGAGCTCGGCGGGGTTCCTTGTCAGTTGAGGGGTGTTGGTCATGGGAAATTTGTACTCGCCGTCGATCAAGGGTAACCGGACGTCGCTATCCCGGTTCGGCGATGAAGACGGCTTTGATGGCGATCTCGATCCCGGCGTGATCCGCCTCCTGGAGGAAAACGCCCGCTTGCGGGCGCTGGTCACGCAGCTCTCCAGCCTTGTGCTGAAGCACGTCGCCGATCAGAAATAGGCAGAAAGTCCGCCTTTAGGTGAGCCGTCCGGCTGCGCCGGAGGCTTCCGGTTGCGCGCCCGCTCTGCTATGTAACGCCCGAACGCGTGCCGGATGCGCATGCGTCGCGGTCCCGTAGCTCAGCCGGATAGAGCGGCGGTTTCCTAAACCGTAGGTCGGATGTTCGAGTCATCCCGGGATCGCCATTCAATCCGAGCCAGGAATCCCAATAGATACGGGCATTTTATCGACCTGCGCGCCCCGTTCCGACATTGAGCTTGGTCTCTTTGAAAGGATTCCGTGGGTCCTCGGCCGATGCTTCGGGGGCTTTTCAAGACGGAAGAACGGTATCAGTGCAGTTGCAGAGATGCCGTACCTTGCAGTTCAATCGGAACAGTTCCTGCCCTGTCTTTTTGAGCTATGGCTCGTCCATCAGATGTGACTCGCCTCAACCAACGAATGGCGTCAGCGATGACCTCTTGCTTATTGAGCTCGTGAAAAAGATCATGCCTCGCTCCCGGATAGACGTGTGCCGTGACGTCCGAAAGCCGCAGAAAATGATATCGTTCGGCAAGTGCATGAAAGTTCTTGAGGTGAGCATTACAAGGATCGTTCTCCCCAGAGACCATAAGGATTGGCAGATCGCTACGCAGGGAGCGAAGAGTTGAGCGATCGCTGAGATAATCCGCGGCGATCATCAACGATTTCTGAGAATCGCAAGACAAGCCAAAGCCACACATAGGATCGTCGATATAGGCGTCCACCACGGCGCGATCCCGGCTCAACCAATCAAAATCGGTCTCTGTGCCGTCCAGACTGAGATTGTTGCGGGCGTAATCCCAGCCGTTAGGACCAAGCTGGGTAACGCGGAGGTCGAGCGCCGAGCCACCGGTCAGAATCATGCCCGATAGGCGGAAGCTATGTTCGACCGCATAAAGTTGGGCTGCATAGGACCCGAGACTTGCTCCGATCAGTGCGACCGGAAGAGTTGAATGTTGCCTGCTGGCAAAGCAGGTGACACGAGCCATGTCATTGACGGTCGACTGCAGGCCCGCAGGTCCAAGATCTCCGAGGAGGTGATAATCGCGTAACGTTTGACCATGGCCCCGATGGTCGTTGGAGTAGACCACAAATCCTGCTTCCGCCAATGCGCACGCCAGAGAATGATAGCGAAGCGAATGTTCTCCCATGCCGTGCGAAAGCTGGACAATGCCACGAGGCTCGGCCCGGGGCTGCCATCGGTGGACGGCGATGGGAGTTCCGTCAGCCGCGGCAATCGCAAAGCTTTCTCGCCATACCTCCATCGCCATCTCCGTCTGTTATTGTTCGTGGACCGTGCAAAGGGCTAGTTGTTGTTTCGGAGTTCGGAAGAGCGCCCCGTTCGCGAGGGGCCGGACCACACATGGTGGTAGATCGGCAGCATGGCTGCACCCAGCGCTACCGCCTGAGGCCCCAGGTTGCTGATTTCAATTCGCGGCGCTCCAAGTCGGCTCATCGCTGAGGTCGAGAGCTCCCGCCGGACGCCGTCAATGAGAATATGTTGGAGGCCATTGGGCAGTTCGGAGGCCAGTAACAGCACGTCCAGATTGACGAATCCTCGAGCCCATTGGGCGACCATACTCACTGCGCCGATCGCGGACTTCATCCAGCTGTCGACCACCTCGCCATGCGTTCTCGTTGCTTCGAAGAGGTCGTCCGCTTTTTGCGCCTTGAACCCATGCGCATGAAGCTTCGAGAATAAGCTCGTCAACGAAGCGATTTCATGGAGGGAGCCCCCGCCACAGACGTGCGAGGAGGCGATCGGCACTTGCCCGATGCGATAGCCGTTGCTCCCTTGAATGTCGATTTCGCCGCCCAGGATGAGGCCGCTTTCGATGGCCTGTCCGATGGACAGATAGAGGAAAGACGTTGACGGTTCCAACTCGCCAGCCATCAGTTCAGCGGTCGCGGCCGCCGCTCCGTGGTCGGTGACCGCTACCCGCAGGTCCGTCTGCTGCTCGACGTCCTCAATTGCGGCTTCCAGGCTACGTCTCAACTCGGGCTGAGCAAGGACCTCGGACGGTGCGGCCAGGCCAACACCGATCACACGATCGAATTCGATCGAGGACGCCTCCACATATTTCCTCACGGTATTCAGGCCGCCCTGGATCAATCGATCCATTCTTTCGGCATCGATGCGCTGGCCGGCGGTCGTCGCACGGTAGATCACTGAGCCCGTGAAATCGACCAGCAGCGCCTCCAGCCCTTGCGTACCGAGCGCGAGCCCAATCGCGAAGGCACCCTGGGGGGAAAGGGTGTAGAGCGTGGACGGGTGGCCCACCATCCCGCCTCGCTGGCCTCCTCGTCGGGTCAGGCCGTCGCGAACAAGATCATCGACAATTCCGTTCACGGCCTGCGGCGAAAGCGCAATCCGCTTTGCCAGATCGGGCTTGGAAAGGGGCCCGTCCCGGCGCAGCTCGCTGAGAATGGATTTCTCGCTGGACCTCAGCGGTCGACGGATAGGGGATTTCTTGACCTTCGACGGCATCGTTCCTCCAGATTTCCAATCATCCCGCGCATCGGAGATTTTTCAAAGGAATTTTGAAGCTGGTTGTCTAAGTGGGCCGGCCCCCAGCAAGAAAAGACTTGCTCGCTATCCACAATGCGGATAGGTCGGAGGTAATAATCAATCTAATTGATAAATTAGTTGGGAGGAACTCATGCGACGGGTATCGAACGACCGGCTGACAATCCTGGCCGGTACCGCGCTTGCGGCGGCACTGCTTCTGGCTCCATCGACGCCGTCCCGGGCGGACGATGCCAAGACCGTCACCGTCGGTGCCATTCTTCCTATTACGGGCTTTCTCTCAACCCTCGGGCCGCCAGAACGCGATGCCATGCAGATGGGTATCGAGGACATCAACAAAGTCGGCGGCTTCGAGGTCGGTGGACAGCGATACACATTGAAGTTGAAGGTCCTGGACGATGAGTCGAACCCGGCAACGGTCGGTGTCACGGCTTATCGCCAGCTTGTCGATGTGGACAAGGTGCCCGTCCTGGTGATCGCCGCCGGCACGCGGAACTATCAGGCGCTATTCCGGCGCTCGCCGCTCCCGGTGCTCAACATCCTCGACAGCACTTACCCGAGTATCCTCGACGTCGATAAACACGTTTTTCTGTTGCGATCCGATACGCCGGCTTATGTGCCCGGAACTGTCTGGTATTTGAAGAACGTGCTCAAGAAGGAGCGCATCGCTTTCATCGGAGCAGGCGCAGATCCTTACTCGGCCGGCATAGAAACATGGGTCAAGAAGGCGGCCGAAGAGTACGGCGTCAAGATCGTCTCGGTCGTCAATTATCCTCTCAACACGACGAACTTTGCGCCCTTCATCCAGGCAGCGATGGCCGAGAAGCCCGATGCGATCTACCTGGGCGGGGTGACGCAAGAGGTTCTGCCGGTAGCGAAGCAGCTTTTCCAAAGCGGCATTCGCGATCTTCCGGTCGTGCATAATTCCGGCGTTACGCCGACGCAGGCCAAGCAGATCATTGGTGATCCGCTCTACAACGATGTCATGGCCAACAATTACGACTTTGCGGGCACTTTGCCGGAAACCTCGGATAATCCGGCCACGAAGAAGTTCTACAAGGATTTTGTGACGCGGTTTAACCAATATCCATCCGACCTGACGATGTGGGCCTATGACACGCCCTTCGTGCTGGTGGGCGCCATGCAGAAGGCGGGCACGGTCACGGACCGCGACAAGATCTACCAAGCCATGCTCGGCATGCCGGTGCCGGCCAACACCATAAGCGGTTGGATACCGGCCGACGGTGGCAAGCTCTTCCATGACCGCGATGCGCAGACCATGTCGGAAGGTATCGGCTGGTGTAGCGACAAGAAGACGATCGCTCCGGTCTTCCTCTATTTTATGGATGGGCTGAAGGTGACGCGGGAGAAGGTCGTCGCCGACGCTTGCAAGGATCATTGAGCCTTGCTGATACAGGCTGCCGTTAATGGCGTCGTTCTCGGTTCCCTGTTTGCATTATTGGCAGTGGGACTCACGCTGACCTATGGGGTGATGGAGGTCCCCAATTTTGCGCAGGCCGGCGTCATCACGCTTTCGGCGTACGCAATGCTGTGGCTCAATCAAACCGCAGCCTGCCCGTTTTGGATCGCGGCCCTGGGTGGCTTGGTCGTCGGTGGCGTCGTTTCGGTCCTGACCGAACGGATCGCCTATCGGTTCGTCCGGACAAGGCCGTTGGCGGCGCCAGTCGTCGCGCTGGGACTGTTGCTCATCCTCGACAATACGGCCCTGATCCTGTTCGGAGGAGACCACGTGTCGCTCTCGCCGCCCTATGCCGGCGACGTCATCTATGTTGGCTCCGCCAGCGTTCCCGCGGTGGGCGTCGCACTGATTGGCACCACAGCGGTGGCGTTGCTCGCCCTTTGGCTCTTTCTGCAGCGTACAAAGACCGGCCGAGCGATCCGGGCCGTATCGCAGAACGCGGAGGCTGCAGCGATACTTGGCATCCGCCTGGAGCGACAGTACATCGTCTCCTTCTTCATCTCCGGCATTCTCGCCGGGCTGGTCGCTTTCGCCTATGGGCCCATGTATGCGGTCTATCCCTATATGGCCGATGCGATCCTGCTGAACGCGTTCGTCGTGGTTGTGCTCGGCGGACTCGGCAATGTTGCCGGGGCTGCGGTCTGCGGTCTCCTGCTGGGTCTTCTCGAAAGCTTTGGCGCGATCTACGTCTCGGCCGCGTATCAGAACTTGTTCGGGTTTGCCGTGTTGCTGCTGATGATCGTGTTGCGTCCGGCAGGCCTCTTCACCAATCGCAGCCGGCGGGTGGCATGACCGAAATCGGAATGTACGGGCAGCAGGAAACGCGCCAGCGAGTCCGCCCGCGGCCGGCCTGGGACTATCTGGGTATCGCTTTGCTGGGGTTTGGCCTTTGGGTTCTGCTCGTTGAGAGCAATTCCTTCTATTCGAGCGTATTGGCCACCATTCTCATCTGGACCATCGCGACGAGCGGCCTCAACATCATTGCCGGCCTCGGTGGTTATCCCAGCCTGGTACAGGGCGCCTTCTACGGCATAGGTGCCTATGGATCGGCCCTGGCCATGAAATGGGGGCAGCCGTTTTGGGCTGCCTGCATAGAGGCCGTTCTGGCCGCGGGCATTCTGGGGCTAATCGTCGGCTTGGTGTTCTCGCGTACGCGCGGGCAGTACTTTGCGATCGGAACGATGTTTACCGGCCTCGTTGTCTCGCTGGTGCTCAGCAATTGGCAGTCACTTACCAACGGGCTGCTCGGTATCAATGTGGAGTTCGGCTTTGGCAGCATCAATCAGCTCAATGTGGTCATCCCTGCGGCTGCCGCTTTTAGCTTGATGCTGGTTCGCTTCGTCAGCCGCCGCCGCCTCGGCTGGCGCCTTCTGACCATTCTCGAGGACGAGGATCTGGCTGAGCATATCGGAGTGCCGACGGCGCGCACGAAATTGACCGGATTCGTTCTGTCAGCTTGCGTTGGGGCCGTCGCCGGCGTGCTGATCGCGCAGTACAATGGTACGATCTCGCCTGATCTGTTCGATTACTATGTGGGCTTCGTCATGTTCGTGGCGTTGAGCGTAGGGGGCGCCGGTCGGGTGCTTGGTCCTTTGCTCGGCAGCGCATTCATCGTGGGGACACCCGATCTGCTGAACCTGTCCTCCGGCATAGGACTGCTGCTTGCCGGCATCATCTTCGTGGTGGTGATCATCGTGATCCCGGGCGGCTTCATGAGCGCTATCGATGCGGTGATGGCGGCCGCCAGCCGTTCGGTGCGGCGATGACAGAGTTCCTTGAGGTTGAAGGAGCGAGCAAAACGTTCGGCGGCGTCCGCGCCGTGGACGGGATGGATATCAAGCTCGCTGAAGGACAGATTTGCGGCCTCATAGGCCCGAACGGTTCGGGCAAAACCACTTTGCTCGGCCTCTTGAGCGGTACTTACCGTCCGGACCGCGGCACGATCAAATTGCGCGGGCAACGTCTTGACGGCCTTTCGACCCATCGTACCGTTCAGCAAGGTGTGGCTCGTACCTTCCAGACCTCGCGACTGTTCTTCCGTTGGCCTCTCGGCGCCAACCTGGCCGCGGCGGCAGCGGCGCGACTGCTCACATCAACTGGCGACGATGCGGATGGCGGGCAAGAGAAGCTGCTGGCGCTGGTGGGCCTGGCCGGTCGCGGCGATGTCGTCTGTTCGAGCCTGTCCAATGCGGAGCAGCGGCTTGCCATGCTTGCTGTCGCGCTCGCGACGCGGCCGCACCTGCTGCTCCTCGACGAACCCGCGGTCGGCATGTCGCCGGCCGAGACTGCCGCACTTGGCCAGGTCATCCAACGGATTCGCGGAGAACTCGGCGTGACGGTCCTGATCGTCGAGCACAACATGCATTTCATGATGGGTCTTGCCGATCGCATTGTCGCGATGAATGCCGGCCGCAAGCTTGCTGAAGGAACGCCGGCGGAAATCCGCGGCAATCCTGACGTTATTGCCGCCTATCTCGGAAGCTGATGATGGCGTTGCTGGACGTGGAGAATCTGCAGGTTTCCTTTGGGGGCGCGACCGCCCTGCGCGGCATCACCCTTTCCGTCGAGCATGGCGAAGCCGTCGCCATACTGGGCGCCAACGGAGCGGGTAAGTCCACCTTGCTGCGCGCACTCATGGGGCGAGTGCGTTGCGCTGCCGGTGCAGTTCGCTGGAAGGGAGCCGATATCACCAACGCATCGACCCCGGACTTGATCCAACGTGGCTTGGCCCTCTGTCCCGAAGGACGCCAGCTTTTTCAAGCCATGTCCGTAGAGGACAACCTCCTGCTTGGAGCCCACCTCGCGTCAAGCCGAGAGGCGCGGGAACGGTTGGAGGACATCTATCAACGGTTTCCGTTGCTAAGTAAGCGCCGCCGTGAACTCGCCGGCGGCTTCAGCGGTGGCGAGCAACAAATGATAGCCATCGGCCGCTCTCTCATGTCGAAGCCGCAGTTGCTGCTGATGGATGAACCATCGAGCGGCCTTTCTCCGATTGCGATCGGCTATGTGCGCGACATCCTGCTCCAGGTCCGCGAAACCGGCATGGCAATACTCATTGTGGAGCAGAATGTCCGACTCGCGACAGAAATGTCGCGACGCTGCTACGTTCTCAATCGCGGTCTTATCGGCGCCGAGGGTCCAACGGAGAAGCTGGTCCAAGATCCGGCACTTGCGGACGCCTTCATTGGAGGCGGGATGAGCGAGCCGTCATCCTCCCCAACATCGTAATTATGAGGAGATTGGAATGAGCGAAGACATCGTAATGCAGGGAGCCGAGCCGTTCTTCCTGCGCGGCAACCATGTGGGCGTGCTGCTTTCCCACGGCTTCACCGGCACGACGCAAAGCATGCGGTATCTCGGCGAGGCGTTAAACCGCGCCGGGTATGCCGTAAGCGCGCCTCGCCTGAAGGGCCACGGCGTATCGCCCGCGGCCATGGCGCAGACCCGGGCGGGGGATTGGATTGCCTCTCTCGAGGATGCGCTGACCGAGCTCAGAGCGCATTGCTCGACGATCTTTGTGGGAGGCCTTTCCATGGGTGGCACGCTCACTTTGTATATGGCTGGAAAGCACCCCGACGTTTTCGCCGGTGCTTTTCCCATCAACGCGGTGGTTCAACTCGAATCACCGGACCTTGCCGGCCTCGCTTTCGATCGAAATGCACCCGTCTTTGTCCCGGGAATTGGCTCGGACATCAAGGATCCCGGGATCAAGGAACTCGCTTACTCCGAAGTGCCTGTGGCTTGCTTCAAGGAGCTCTACGCGCTCGTCGGTGTGACGCGCGATCTCTCCGCCAGGATCAGGTGTCCAACCCTCGTTCTGCAGTCGCCTGATGATCACGTCGTCAAGCCCAGCAACAGCAGGCTGATCGCCGGGTTGGTGGCCAGCAGCAGGGTCGAGCTCGTCTGGCTCAACAATTCGTATCACGTGGCGACGATCGATTTCGACAAGGACGTCATCGTCAACGAGGTGCACCGATTCATCAAATCGATAGCAAAAATCTAATTGAGAGGTCAGCCAATGCCGTCTTCCTGATAGGGGGATCACCGAAGGACCCTTCAGGTGCTCTGCCAGGGCTGGCGATGGGCTTTCGAAGGCCCAAGGTCGAAGGCGTAGCGTGAGCGCATTTTTTTGATGCGGATCAGATAGCGCCAGTCGCCCTGGGCGCCGCGGAAGGCGAAGTCACACTTCCTGCTTGGCGGGCCAACTCGTCGGCACTGCTTTCACCATCGGCCTGACCGCCCAGATCGCGAGCGAGGCGGCAAAGAGATAGAGGCCGGCCTCGGCCGCGAAGACCAGGGCGTAGGATCGCGACACCGACGAGACCAGATGCTGCGTAGCATCACTGGCGAAGGTGCCGAGAAAGCCGCCGGTGCCATAGGCGACCGCTTGGGATGCGCCCCAGATCCCCATGCGTGTGCCCTCGCGATTGCGATGGCCGGCGCTGACGAGATTCATCATCGCGCCGATGGCCACGATGGCGTAGACGCCGTTGGTAATCCCCATCACCAGGATCGAGGCGCGCAACGGCCAGCCCGGGCCGACGGCGGCGGCGAGCGCAATGTTGAACAGCGCGAGCGCGGAAGCCGTGCAGGCGCCGACGATCCAGGGCGTCGTGCGCGTGCGCCATGCCGGCATCAGGTAGTTGAAGAGCGGCACCAGCGTCATGCCGATCAGCGTGCCCGTGTGCTGGAAGCCGGCGAGCTTGGTCGTTGCGCCCGGCGTCATGCCGAACACCGCGCCGGCAAACGGCTCCAGGATCAGGTCCTGCGAGCTATAGGCGAGCATCGACACGAAAATGAAGATCGCAAAGCGGCGCGCCTGCGGCTCGCTCAGGATTTCCATCAACTCGGCACGGAAATTGGACCTGGGCGGCGGCGCTTCGGTGTTTTGATCGG
>Ga0310811_10005264_pt1 | contig 16343 bp, 13 predicted proteins | sample YCmetagenome_FD_207642 | JGI IMG/M metagenome (GOLD analysis project Ga0310811, IMG submission 207642) | Soil microbial communities from experimental microcosm in Duke University, North Carolina, United States - YC | ecosystem: Engineered > Artificial ecosystem > Soil microcosm > Unclassified ...
ACCCAGGAATGTTACTTCTTTACCAATGGGATCTTCGAAGTCTTTAAACAATGTAGTATAAACCTTATAGCCAAGAATTACAGTCTGTGTTCCGTATTCTATATCGATCATGGAAAAATTTCTGCCTCTGTTTACCAACAGACCTTTAATGGAAACATAGTCTGCATTGATACCGCTAACTGCAACATTGGGATTTGTTTTTTTGGAGAGCCTTTTAACCTCAGCTATATCACTTAGTCTGGATGAAATACTGATGGTGCTCGGTACCTTAAACTGATCAGCAAACTGGTAGGCTTCTGTAAGCGTAACACGTGGATATGATTTCTCAGTAACACCATTGTTAAATCCTCCACGGTTTGTTTTTGAACGAATATCAAAAGTATTAACACCCAATGACGACAGGCTATCATTCACCGAAAACTCTATGCCATCAATAGCTGTAAGAATGCCCACCAGGGAGGTTATGCCAATAGCAACAATTAGTGCCGTTAATACAGACCTAAGCATATTTGCCTGGATTGCCCGAAGTCCTTCTCTTATGTTTTCTATTATGCCCATTCGTACAAATTTGTGAACGTTAATAAGTTGATAAAACCACTACTAATGTTACAGAACCTTCGTTTATTTTTCTTAAAATTCGTTAATAACCAGAAAATAGATACCTGATATAAGGTCTCTTTTTTACAGCAATTTGGTAATTTTAGTGTACAATTAAGGAAGGTGTACGATGCGTAGCGTGATTTTGTTTGCTTTATTATTGATCTGCGGGGTTTCCCGAGCCAATTCCATCCTCATTCCCATGGATGAGTCCCAAACCAACCATTTAAAAGCGTATGGCATAGCTTACTGGATTTTGAAGGCCGAAATAGAAGTGGACTGGCTTCTAAATTATCGGGGGGGTAGTTTTATGTGCTCCTATAATCCGGCCATACAAAATGAACTCGTTGTAAGAGGGGTGAGTTTTGAAGTTATATCAGATGCCCAGACAAATCAGATCATAAATGAAATGGCCAGCCCGGCGCTTAACTATGATCTGATGAAGCTGGAAAAGTATCCCCGTATTGCTGTATACTCGCCTAAAACAAAACAACCCTGGGATGATGCTGTTACACTGGTACTCTCCTATGCCGAAATACCTTATGATGTTATTTTTGATGATGAGGTTTTAGCAGGTGTTTTACCCAAATATGATTGGCTGCATTTGCATCACGAAGACTTCACGGGACAATATGGAAAGTTCTATAGCCAATTCAACAACATGCCATGGTATGTTGAACAACAACAAGAGTCAGAAGACATGGCCCGTAAACATGGCTTTCATAAAGTATCACAGTTAAAGTTAGCTGTTGTTAAAAAATTTAAAGAGTTTGTTACAGGCGGCGGCTTTTTGTTTGCCATGTGCAGCGCTACGGATAGTTATGACATTGCACTCGCTGCTGATGGTGTTGATATCTGTGAGCGCATGTATGATGGTGATGCCGCTGATCCAAACGCACAGGAGAAACTTAATTATGACAATACTTTCGCGTTTACCAATTTCAGATTAGTGCGCGATCCTTATCAATATGAATTTTCAGATATTGACAATCAACCGAATGAACGTGGTCTTCGTCAGGACAATGATTACTTCAGTTTATTTGAGTTCTCCGCCAAGTGGGATCCTATACCAACAATGCTAACACAAAATCATACGCGGGTTATTCCAGGCTTCTTCGGACAAACAACAGGTTTCAAAAAAGAACTCATCAAACCTGATGTAGTTATTATGGGTGAGAATCATGACATCAAAGAAGCCAAGTATATCCACGGTGTGTTTGGCAAAGGCTTCTGGACATTTTATGGCGGACATGATCCTGAAGATTATCAACACCAGGTTGGTGAAGAGCCTACGGATCTCAATCTGCATCCTAACTCAGCAGGATACAGACTTATCCTAAATAACATCCTGTTTCCGGCAGCTAAGAAGAAGAAACAAAAGACATAACATTAGCCTCACCCTCGGTCCTCTCCGCGGGTGAGGGATGACACATTGAGTAAAAAAACTTATCACATAAAATATTCTCTGTGAAACTCTGTGTATCCTCTGTGCAACTCCGTGTTATAACTTTATCTCATGGCATCACTTTTTAAATCTCATTTATAATAACCTCCAATGGAGTCCAAAATAAAAAGGCTACTCCAAATAGATAGAGCAGCCTTTCAATTGAACCATTTTGCAATGAGTCACTCCATTAGGAGTTAAACTCAAGAAGATTACTTACTACTTTCCAAACTGAATTAACTTATACCCTATCGATACCTGCCACACCTGATTTTTTGCAGTACTCATGGCAGCATCATTGTTGATTTTAGTTAGTCCAAGATTGTAACGTGCATCAAGGGTTATTCCAAGTGGTAAATCCCAACCCACGCCTAAAGCAGCACTCATATCAGATTTTTTGTATGCGTTATCAATAGTTTGTCCTTGAGGATCTCTCACCGTTGGGCTATTGGATAAAAAACCAAACTGAGGACCAACCTGCAGGTTTATACCAAGTACAGTGTAAAGCTTGATAATAATTGGAACGTTGACATAATTAAAATCTACACTTTGCTGACTTGTGCTGTAATGAACATTGGCGCCTTGTTGTGAGAATAATACCTCTGGCTGAATACCAATTTTCGATAACTTAAATAATACAAAACCTCCACCATGCCAGCCAGTTCTGCTTTTGTATGTAGCACCAGCATCACTTGCATTTACCGTAGAAAAGTTAGGACCCGCTTTTACACCAATGGCTACTTTAACCTGCGCTAAAGTGCTTGTTGAGATCAGCGCAAATAAGGCAACAACAAATACGATCGATTTCTTTTTCATAATTAGATTAGTTAACGTATAAAACACACTACAAGTTTAAAAACTTCAACGATTTATCATCGACAAAGTTAGGTAACGTTATTTTCATCTCGTTATTCTTCTCCATAGCCTGTTTAATGGCAAAAATAGCATGTTCATTTCTGGCCCAGGCACGCCGGGCAATACCATTGTTAACATCGAAATGAAGCATTCTCTTCAACCGATCACTTGCTCCCGGTGTACCATCCAATACCATACCAAATCCACCGTTCATTACTTCGCCCCAGCCAACGCCACCGCCGTTATGGATGGAAACCCACGTTGCTCCTCTGAAAGAATCTCCTATAACGTTATGAATGGCCATATCAGCTGTGAATCGTGAACCATCATAAATATTAGAAGTTTCGCGATATGGACTATCGGTTCCACTAACATCGTGGTGATCTCTCCCCAAAACAACAGGACCAATCTTGCCAGCCCGGATAGCATTATTAAAAGCCTCCGCTATTTTCATGCGACCTAATGCATCGGCATATAAAATGCGTGCTTGCGACCCAACCACTAATTTATTTTGCTTCGCTTGCCTGATCCACTTGATATTATCTTTTAATTGAGATTCAATTTCTGGTGGAGAAGTTTTTGCAATCTCTTCCAACACTTCAGCAGCGATGGCATCGGTAAAATCTAAATCTTCAGTTTTACCAGAAGTACAAACCCAACGGAACGGACCAAAGCCATAATCAAAACACATAGGACCCATGATGTCCTGAACGTATGATGGATATCGAAAGTCAATATTATTCGCTGACATTACATCAGCTTTGGCTCGAGATGCTTCTAATAAAAATGCATTTCCATAATCGAAGAAATAAGTACCACGTGCTGTATGCTTATTAATAGCATTCACTTGCCTGATCAACGATTCATAAACAAGTGATTTAAATCGATCTGGATCAGAAACCATAACATCGTTGGCTTCTTGAAAAGTAAGTCCAACAGGATAATAACCACCTGCCCATGGATTATGAAGTGATGTCTGATCTGAACCTAAGTCGACAAAAATATTTTGTTTGTCGAAAGCTTCCCATACATCAACTATATTTCCCTGATATGCAATGGATACTACTTCCTTTGAGTTCTTGGCGAGTATTACACGCTTTACTAAAGCAGAAAGATCGGTGATCACTTCATCAACCCAACCTTGTTCATGTCTTTTTTGAGTTGCCTTGGCATTCACCTCTGCGACCACTGAAATACAACCTGCAATGTTACCAGCCTTGGGTTGCGCGCCACTCATACCTCCTAAGCCAGAGGTAAGAAATAATTTACCAGCGAGATCTTCACCTTGCTTTGAAATTTTACGACCTGCATTTAAAATGGTAATGGTAGTTCCATGAACAATTCCTTGCGGACCAATATACATGTATGAACCTGCAGTCATCTGTCCATATTGCGTAACACCTAAAGCATTGTATCGCTCCCAGTCATCGGGCTTGGAATAATTAGGTATCATCATACCGTTGGTCACTACAACACGAGGCGCTTCTTTTGAAGATGGAAACAATCCCATAGGATGACCGGAATAAACATGCAGAGTTTGTTCATCCGTCATTGTGGCGAGGTATTGCATAGTCAACAGGTACTGAGCCCAGTTTTGAAATACTGCTCCGTTGCCACCGTAGGTAATTAATTCATGAGGATGTTGAGCAACAGCGGGATTCAAATTATTCTGAACCATTAACATAATTGCTGCTGCTTGTAAAGAGCTATGAGGATATTCAGTTATAGCTCTGGCATGCATTTCATAATCAGGTCTGAACCTGTACATGTAAATACGGCCAAATTTCTGAAGCTCATCATAAAACTCTGAGGCCAGTAGTTCGTGATGTTTCGGATCAAAATATCGCAAAGCATTTTTAAGTGCGAGCACTTTCTCTTCTGCCGTGAGAATATCTTTTCGCTTTGGCGCATGACTAACCAATCGATCATATTCTTTCACCGGAGGTAATGACGATGGAATACCTTGAAGAATCTGTTCTTTAAAACTAAGACTACTCATATTATTTCAATTCGAAATCTGTCTTACTGAAATTTGCTTTTGCAAATGTATAACCCATATCAAAAAGATCTTTGGCTTTAGCTATTTCGAAAGCGCTGATCTTTCCAACTTCGGGTGGCTCTATAAATACGTTACACAAACTCCTGCTTAGTTTGGTATTGCCGTTGATCGCCATGAGTAAACTTCTTTCCAAAACTACTTTCATATTGCGGACATCCACTTCGGAGCCAATATGATTGCAATGCGAACCCACTAAAAAATCACATTTATCCCGAATCGATCTGGCTGGAAGGTTATCAAGTATTCCGCCATCTACATATACATTGCCATTAAATTGTATCGGATTAAAAATAGCGGGCACACAGCATGATGACAGAATAGCCGGAATAAGTTCGCCTTGTGTAAAGTAATGCGCTTCACCTTTTCTTATTTCTGTTGCAGCAATGGTCATTGGAATTTTCAAGGCACTGAAATTATTTTCAGGCATGTGTTTCAATAAAACATCGCGCAAACCATCAAGCGTCAACAATCCGGTTAGGGCCCACGCTGGTCTCAGCGCTTTAAAAAAACTGGTAGATGAAATAATCTTCACAATCTCATCTGGTGAATAACCGTAAGAATATAAAGAACCAATAATTGAACCTGCACTTGTGCCCGCCATTTGTGTGAATTGTAATTCCAATTCATCAAGTGCTTTTAAAACACCCAAGTGAACAATACCCCTCGCTCCTCCTCCGGACAATACTAAACCAATACTCATGATGATCTTAAATTATAACTCACTTAAACTAAACGTTCTGTCCAAACGCACACCCTTTTCTGTACGCTTAACAGTACAGCATTCATGAACAGGATCGTGTTCTAAAAATAAAACATATTCGCGATCTGCTGCTTCATTTAAAAACTCTTCTTTCTCTTTCATGGTAAGCAATGGCCGCGTATCATAAGCCATTACATAAGGCAATGGAATGTGACCAATGGAAGGAAGTAAATCGGCCATGAAGCAGATTACTTTATTTTTATAATGGATCTTGGGTATCATCATTTTATCAGTATGCCCTGACACGGTATGAAGATCAATACCATTGAAGGGTGATGCTGTATCTACAAACTTTAACTGTCCGCTCGATTTCATCGGCAAAATATTATCCGTAAGAAAACTTGCTTTCTCTCTCGGGTTTGGTTCCGTTGCCCATTTCCAATGATCTGTGTTAGACCAGTATGTTGCGTTTTTAAAAGTGAGTTCTGGTTTACCGTTTTGAATTTCAACACCTCCCCCGCAATGATCAAAATGAAGGTGTGTTAGAAACATATCCGTAAGTTGATCTTCAGAAAATCCTGCCTTGTGAATTGATTTCCTTAGATCATCATCGCCATGCAAAAAATAATGACTAAAGAATTTTTCATTTTGTTTTGTCCCTATACCATTATCAATTAAGATCAGTTTGTCTCCATCTTCAATTAAAAGACAACGCATAGCCCATGTACAGAGATTGTTGGCATCGGGAGGGTTTGTTTTTTGCCAGATAGATTTTGGTACAACACCAAACATGGCGCCTCCGTCTAATTTGAAAAAGCCGGTGTTAATAACATGAAGTCTCATGATAAGTCTGCAGTTTGATAAATATAATCTTTACCCAAATGATACGCTAAAATAAAAAGACCGCATGGATGATGCGGTCTTCTTTACATTTATAAAAATAAAATCTTATTCTTTAACAACGCCCATGGCGCAGAATTTATCAATGCGTTGCTGGATTCTCTCTTCGGGCGTCAGTTTCTGAAGTTCTTTAGTATTATCAAGAATTGCCTTCTTCACTGCAAGAGCCATTGTCTTCACGTCATTATGTGCACCACCAAGAGGTTCTGCAATAATTCCGTCAATCAATTTCAAGCCAAGCATATCTTTGCCTGTAAGCTTCAACAATTCAGCGGCCTGTTCTTTATAGTCCCAGCTACGCCACAAAATAGTAGAACAGTTCTCAGGTGAAATAACTGAGTACCATGAGTTTTCAAGCATCAAAACTTTATCTCCGATGGCTATACCTAAAGCTCCGCCCGAAGCACCTTCTCCAATAACAATACAGATTACAGGCACCTTCAGCATGAACATTTCTTTCAGGTTTCTGGCAATAGCTTCGCCTTGACCACGCTCTTCAGCTTCAAGCCCAGGGAATGCTCCTGGTGTATCAATAAAAGTAATGATGGGCTTATTAAATTTTTCAGCCATCTTCATAAGACGAAGCGCCTTGCGATAGCCTTCAGGATTAGCCATACCAAAATTGCGCATCTGACGCTGCTTGGTATTACGTCCTTTTTGTTGACCAATCAACATAAATGTTTGACCATCAATTGTACCCAGGCCTCCAACCATAGCCTTGTCGTCAGCTACGTTTCGGTCTCCGAATAATTCAATGAAATCAGAAGTTATTTCGTAGATGTAATCCAGGGTGTAAGGTCTATCGGGATGTCTCGAAAGTTGCACCCGTTGCCAACCTGTAAGGTTGTCAAAAGTCTCCTTTTTCAAGTCTTTGATTTTTTTCTCAAGTGCTTTGATGGCAATCTGAACATCTTTATCACTGTCTTGCGCAAGATGCTTCATATCATCAAGCTTTGACTCTAACTCAGCAATAGGTTTCTCAAAATCTAAAAGCATAATATCGATGTTGGCGGCACAAAGTTAAAAGGATTGCGAAATATCAGTAATGAAATGATAAGAATTCCATGATCTCCCGGACTTTTAAGGCTTGGAACAGCATTAAAGTTATCTTCCTTCATTTGTCAAACCTCGTTTATGCGCTAAAAATGGCATTTTCATGCCTGTTATAGTCTTATTTTAAAGCATGTAAATGAGTAGAGGCGCTAAAAATTTTATTCAACTATAAAAAATGGAAATCTTAAATTCCGGTAATTCCAAAAGCGGACAGTGGAGAAAATTTTATTTACAAACTAGTTATTAAGCGTAAAATAAAAATTAGAGCCAATACCGGGATCTGATTCGGCCCATATTTTTCCATTATGTTTCTCGATAATTCTTTTCACCAGCGCCAGGCCAACACCTGTGCCGCTAAATTCTTTTTCGCTATGCAGGCGTTGAAATATTCCGAACAACTTATTATAGTTCTTCATATCAAAGCCTGCACCGTTGTCCTTAATAAAATACACAAACTTGCTTTGCTCTTGTCTCGCTCCTATCTCAATACGTGGGTTATCTTTTTTCTGAGAATACTTAACAGCATTAGAAATCAGATTTATCCAGACTTGTTTAAGCATGGTGTTGTCGCCTTGTACCATGGGCATATCGTGAATGATTACTTCTGTTTTGCCAAGTGGTATGCTAAAGGCAATATCCTGAACAGCTTCATTTACAAGATCCTTCATGTTGAATTCTGTTCTGGAAATTTCTGAATGGGCCTGCCTTGAGAAGTGCAGAAGGTTCTTGATCAGTTTTGTCATCCGCTCTGATGAGTTCATAATCTGATTGGCGATCTCAAGTACCTCACTATCGATTTTATCGGATGGTAGATTTTGAAGTAAACCTGAGAGAGCTATAATACTATTTAGCGGAGTCATCAGATCGTGAGAAATGGAATAGTTAAATGAGTCAAGCGATTGTACCTGCTCAAGTCTTATCTGAAGATTTTCATTCAACGATTTTATTTCAGCCTCAGATCGTTTACGCTCAGCGATCTCAAGTTCAAGTTTTTGGTTTGCCATTCTCAGCTTCTCATCCTGCCTTACTAACTCTCTTGTCTTCTCACTTAACTCTACAAAAGATTTTACTTTTACCTTCAACAAATCTGGCGTGATAGGCTTACGGATATAGTCAACGGCACCGGCCTGATATCCCTTGTAAATGTTACCCTCAATATCCATTGCTGTAAGAAATATGATGGGAATATTAGCAAGCTTTTCACGATTGTATATCAACTCCGCCGTTTCAAATCCATTCATAACGGGCATGAGTACATCAAGGAGGATAAGATGGAAGTCATGGTCTTTAAGCAAAATGGAAAGCGCTTCCTTACCAGAATTTGCTTTGACCAGTGCGTAACTCTCATTCTGTAGGATAGCCTCCAGAGCAAGCAAATTTTCACTTCGGTCATCAACCAAAAGAATCTTGAATTTCGGTATATTATTTTCCATCCTCACTGAAGTTAAGGGTCAAAGGGGGGAAATTTTTCCAATTTTCTTCTTTCAGTATATATAAGCTTTAAATGGTTACTGAGCTTAGGTAATTCAATCGCAACACGACTGGCCACTTGCACCAAAGCCTATAGATACTGGTGAGCAATTAATGACTGTTTGAGTTACCTTAAATCAATGCGAAGATCTTGCTTATAACAAGCCCTTCTCATCTAATATGGTTTTAAGCGCATCATGCATTTTCCAGAACCTTGATTTAGTTTCACCAAGATATTTTTTGAATTCAGGATTATCCTTGATTGTCTCCATCGTCGGATCATCTTCCAGAAATAGAATAATCCAGTATTGCACATTGTCTTCCTTTGAAAAGAGCTTCATGTGCTCAATCGCTTTTTTTTGATCGCCCCGATAAGCGTAGTACGCGGTAAGACCAAGGTTACGATAAATTGATTTATCAGCATCCAGAAATTCTTTGTAATTTTTTATCAACTCCTCTGATTTCTCTCGCTGACCTGCTTGAGCAAGCACAAAGCCGATGATCATGTTCTCATGTCGGTACACATCCATTTGACGTGACTCGCGAAACGCAAGAAATCTTTTGTAATACTGATAAGCACTTTTATTATCTCTCATGTAATAAGAGACTTTTGCAATGTCTTGCAGAATATCAAATCGCGTTGTGTCTTTATTAAATTCAGTGATCAGCAGATCTCGTGTCTGCTTCGCGTCACCAGTTTTGGCAAATAGAACGAATGCACGGACATATCTGGAAAACGGATTGTTTGGATTGTAATCCAACGATTTATCTATGTACATCAGCGACTCATCTACAAAACCATTTTGTATCAAAGCATTGCCGAGACGTAAGTAAGTATAGCTTGCATTAGTTGAATCCATTGAAGCAATGTCAAGTTGAACTCCCTTCAAAGCGTATTGTAAGTATTTGCCAGTGTTAGGAACATAGATCGCATAAAAGTCGGATAGAAATCCAATCACGGGGACAGAGTTGGGATTATACTCCAGTGCTTTTTCGAGATAAGGCACAGCTGATTCATATTCTTTTTTTGACATATAGGCTACTGCTTTTGCTACAAGGCTTTCGCCAAGTTTCGAATCATACAAGAATGCCTTGTCAGCATAATAGCTTAGATCATCAATATGTTTTTTATCTGCCTGATAAATGTCAAAGTAATAATAGGTGATGGCAATCTCTGCATAGGCCAACGCAAATTCATGATCCTGTTCAATAGCTTCTTTGAAAAAATCAATTGCTTTCTCCTGATTTTTCCTGCCATCCAATGCCTGAAGATCTTTGCCTTTCAGAAACAGATCATAAGCAACAAGATTGTTAGTCGGTTTTTTCTTGATTCTCCTTTCTTCCTCTGGAGTGATGATTGCCTTGATCTCCTCGGCAATATTTTTTGATATCTCTTGCTGTAATTGAAAAATATCTTTCGTTTCTCTTTTATATTGACCTGACCACAAATGACGGTCGCTCGATGCTTCAATCAACTGTATGTTCAACACAATCTGATCACCAATCTTTTGTCCGCTTCCTTCTACGAAATAACTCACATTTAATTCCTTCGCCATTTCCGGAATCGACTTTGCAGTGTTTCGGTATTTTTCAGAAGAAGTGCGGCTAATGACCCGCAGATCTTTTATCTTCTGAAGATTACCCAATGTGGACTCCATCAAACCATTGATCAGGTAAACATTCGTGGAGTCGTTACTCTCATTCTTAAACGGTAATATGGCGATTGATTTCTCCAATGCCGTGTGACGAACAAATGGCCACACACTATTTATGTATAGCATTGTCACCATCACGATCATCAATACACTGACTCCTGCCGCTATCACAACATTCCGGTTTCGGTTGGAATGAGTAACAGGAACGGGCTCGGTATCTGGTCGCTTCCCCACTTCTCCCGGCGGATATCCATAATATTCACGAAAGCATTTTATAAAATAAGAAGTACTGTTGAAGCCTACCTGATGTGATACTTCTGAAACATTCAGCGCAGATTTGCGCAACATCTCCATCGCTCGTTTCAGTCGAACCTGGTTGATCAACTGGCTTGCGGAAAGTTGGGTGTCTTTCTTTACTTTCCTCAACAGATTTGATCTGCTCATGTTCATGGCATCGGCCAGCTCAGAAACCCCAAACTGTTCATTGGCCAGATTCTGTTCGATAACGGCAGTTACCTGGCTTAAAAAATCATTTACTGGTGTCGGGTTATCTGGCATGAGGTCTGAAACAAAATCTCTTTTAACAAAAATACGGTTGCAAGATGGAGTAAAAAAGCCTGCCCTTCGATGTTTAGCAACACAGATCAGGGCCTCTCTTTCTCATCAAAATACCTGATCTGCGCGATAATTTATATTCCTGCGCGATAATTTATATCGGTCTCCGCAAACTTGATGGTTTTATCCGCAAAGCTATTTAGCCTAACCTGCCTGGTCGATCGTTCTTTGCATCATCAAAAATCAAAAACGCTAAATCCATTACTTATGAAAACTGAAAAGATCAACCCATTGAAAGTAGTCACTGTGATTATCATGTTCGCCATGTTGCTGACAACCGCAGCATGTCAGAATAAGAAAGCAACCGCGCAGGAAAGCAAGAGCACCAATGCCGGAGTTAAGCCTCCCCAAATAGATATCCATACGGCCGTAGTGACGGGCAACCTTGATGCTATTCAACAACATATTGCCGCGGGCTCTGATATTAATGCAAAAGATCCTTTCGGAGGATCGAGTCCGCTTATCAGTGCAGCAGTTTTTGGAAAATCTGAGATTGCTAAAACACTGATCAATGCCGGTGCCAGTCTGAATTTTCAGAATAACGATGGCTCTACTGCATTACATACTGCGGCCTTCTTTTGCCGACCAGAAATTGTAAAGATGTTACTGGCTAAAGGTGCCGACAAAACTATCAAAAACAATTATGGCTCAACCGCCTACGAAGGTGTAGTTGTTCCTTTCAAGGATGTTAAAGCAGTATACGATATGATGGGAAAAGCACTTGGTCCAATGGGCTTAACTCTGGATTACGCTTACATTGAAAAGACTCGTCCTGAGATTGCTGCTATGTTAAAATAGTTTCAACCCTAAATTTTCAAACTATGTTAACGACAAATCGGAGATATGATATTGACTGGGTACGTGTGATCGCCATCGCTTTGTTGCTGATCTATCACACAGCCATTGGGTTTCAACCCTGGGGCATGATGATCGGATTTATCACAACCGAAAAACCATGGGTATCTTTATGGACTCCCATGGCTATGCTGAATGTTTGGAGAATACCGTTGCTGTTTTTTGTATCAGGCATGGGCGTCTACTTTGCTATTCAAAATCGAAACTGGAAACAGCTCCTTGTAGAGCGAACATCGCGGATCTTAGTACCATTTGTGTTTGGGATTTTTTGTATCATTCCCATTCATGTTTACATCTGGAAATACTATTATAAAATGGATGCCACGTACTCACCCGGTCCTGGTCATCTTTGGTTTTTGGGCAACATCTTTGTTTATGTTCTGCTATTTACTCCACTGTTTTTTTATCTGAAAAAAAATGAGAATGGAAAATTTGTTAGCGGGTTGAAAAAAATGATGAGTACTCCGCTCGGACTACTTCCTGTACTAGGTGCTTTCATTGCAGAAGTGTGGATCATTAATCCGATGCCATACGAACTCTATGTGATGAACATGCACGGATTCGTTTTGGGCCTGCTTGCATTTTTCTTTGGCTTCTGTTTCGTGCTGAGTGGTGAAGGCTTCTGGAAAATGATTGTGAAGTGGCGTTGGTTGTTTTTAGCAGCGGGTGCGCTGCTGTTTGCCTTGCGCTTATACGAATTACAGACGAGCGTGCCATTACAGATTTATCAGTTGCCTATAGAATCCAACTGCTGGATCCTTTCAGTGCTGGCTTTTGGTCATCGCTACCTGAATCGGTCTAGTTGCGTGTTGCAATACCTGAGCCAGGCTGCTTACCCGATTTACATGCTGCACATGATTTTTCTTTACCTTGGCTCTCTGCTGATTTTTCAGTTGAATGTTTCAGTTCATCTGCAATTTATTCTGACATTACAGTTCACGTTCCTCGGTTGCTTTGGTGCGTATGAAATTATAAGGAGAGTCAAAGTTCTCAGGTTGCTGTTTGGATTGAAGGTGCATCAAAGTGATGCAAAAGAAAAAATCAACATCGAAGTTGAAAAATGCAGTGATAATATTCACCTATTAAATTAATCCACTGATAACAAAGTGATAGTTGTTGAGTCTGGTAATTATTTATTAATCACAGAAGCTCTTGTGAATAGTGATAATGGTGAGTTAATCATATGTAGTAAAAGAAAAGGGTTATCAAACTTTGCTTTTGTCCAGGGATGAAGTCACAACAATGGAAGGAAGCTCAAGGTTTTTAATAAAATCTTCTGCGGATTCATCTTCGGCCAGACCGAATTTCTTTTTCAGACGATAGCGTGATGTCTTTACACTTTCAGGCAAGACACCTAGCATACTTGCTATTTCTTTAGTAGAGAGATTTAATTTTATCAATGCAGAGAGACGTAATTCAGCAGCTGTAATATCTGGATATTTATAACGAAGCTTTGAGAAAAAAGCGGGATAGATATCTTCAAAAGCTTTCTTAAAGTTATCCCAGTCTTCGTTAGTAAGAATATTCGACTGGAGTATTCTATCAATTTTTGCTATGTGAACATCTTCATTTGAGCTATTGCTTTTGAATTGTTCCAACTCAAGATTAACCCTGCTCAAAGCCTCAGACTTTTCAACCAGGCTTTGTGTATAAAGAGTCAATTGCTGTATTTTTAAATCAAGTTTTCTTTGAGTGATTAGTCGGTATCGATTATAAAGCAAAAAACCAATGGTGAGGAGTGCTATCAGGGTAATGACAACTACATTCCTGCGAAATATTTCTACCTGATGGCGTTGTGTTAATAAAGCAATCTCCGATTCTTTTTTATCCAGTTCGTATCTGGATTTAAGTTTCTCCATAGAACTCAAGTCTTCTGAATTTTTAAGACTATCGTTGAGTGACATGTACAACGATATGAATTCAAAAGCTTTTGGATAATCCTTTAGTTTTTCATAAGACTTGTAAACCTGGTTGTAGCTGTCTACTAAATCTACCTTTGAAGTTATTCTCTGGGCAATTTTTAATGCGCTTTGTGCCATGCGTAACCCCTCGCCTGGTTGATTCTGAGCAAGGTGAATTTGAGACATTGCGTTGTATGCCCAGATTTGCGCAATGGGATTATCAGACTCAATTGCATATCGCAAAGCTTCCTTTTGATACTCAAATGATTTCGTAAACTCTTTCTTCTTAAGATAGATTGATCCAATAGCATTTAATGTATTACTTATTCCTGGTTTATTATCAATTTCCTTCGATAGCTTTAATGACCGTTCATAATGATCTAACGCCAATGAATCCTTTTGCTCAATTTCATAGATCGATCCTAAATTTGAAAGTGCCAGGGCAATGCCTTCTTTAAAGCCGTGCTTGCTCCAGGTTGAACGGGCTCGCTCAAAAAAAGTCAGTGCATCTTTTGTCTCATCTTGAGATTTATAAATTAATCCGATTGCATTATACGAGTAACCGATTTCATTGGTATTACCTATCTTCTCATAAATACTAAGCGCTTTCAAGATAGACTCTAATGCTTTAGGCATATCACCGATTGCATAATAAGAATATCCTAAATAAAAGTACGTATGGGCTTCGCCTGCTGGAAAGTTAATCTTCTGTGATAAGGCTAATGCTTCATTGGCAAACTGTAGAATTAGTTTTAAGTCAGAGGATGGCTGCGCCCTGCACAACTCAATAAGCGTATTTACCTTATTAGTATCCTCAGGTATCGTTCTCAAAACAGCCTGAAGGCTATCAATTCTGGCATTGTCGTTTTGAGCAAAAGCGAAATTGAATAGTGTGATGACAAAGAAAGATGACAATAATAAATACTTGCCAAATAATCTGATTAAAATTCGCATATCGAGTTTCTTTTTTAGATCAATCAATATCACTATTTAAAGACCAAGGACATCATCTACAGCTTTAAATCACCCCTTCATTTCATTGTCCTGAACTGCCATTTAAATTGTCTATTATCATGACTATACTGAAACAAATATACAGTTAAAGCCCAAAATTTGCGGCTGTTTTTGGTATACCTTCTTGTAGCTGTTTTTACACACCTTTTTACACCGTTATCTTTTCCTGAACAGGGATCAAATCATGCACTTTCGCATCCGATTAAGAATAACTCAAGTATACAGAATCTTTAAATCCATCTTTTATGAAATTTTCAACTAACAACATTATTGTTTTTTTATTCCTATGGCTTGTATCCTCATTTGTGAGTGTCGCTAAAACACAGGAAAATAATTATTTAAAGGAAGTAACTTCTGCAGATGAACATTTTACACAAGCAGCGAACTTTTTATTTCAAGGTTTATTGGATCAATCAATATCATCCTTTGTCAGTGCCGAAAATGAATATCGAAAATCAAAAAACGAACAGCAAATAATTGCATGCTATCTAGGAATAGCCACCTGCTATTCTTTAAAAGGTGATTTTAAAAAATCATTGAAATTCAATGAAAAAGCTTTGTCACTTCATAAAAAGAGCAGGAAGAATGACAAGGAAGGTCTGGATCTTATTCTCAGTAACATCGCCCTTTGTAAACAAGCCCAACAGAATAAATAATCATAAAGATTTGATTCGGGATTTTGCTCACTAAAAATCCGCAGGTAGCAGATATTATTGGATAACAGGGTTGGAGGAGATTTAATGAGTAACAATTGATACAATTTAAATAAACGATGATCATAAGAATTTATGAACAAAATTTCGTAACGCTTGATTACGACCCCGGCATACCATGTGTTATATCTACATCACTAAAATTCATGACACGGAAAGAATTTAAATCGCAACTGAATTTCGGATATAATTTCATGAAAGAAAAAATTAAAGAAACAGGAAGGATAATATGGATCGCAGATGCCACTTTAGCTGATGTTCTTAATGAGGACCACGTTAAATGGCTCATTGAAGATTGGACACGTTATATCATTACTATAGGCATAACGCATTTAGCATTTGTACTACCCGAAAGTGAGTTTGTTCAAATGGCAATAGATGATTATAGTAACAAGGCTAAAGGACGCAGAGAAAAAGAAGGGACGAATATAACTTTCTTCAAAGACGTTGAATCCGCAAAGAAATGGTTCGGAAACACGACCAGTTAATTTGAAATAACATCTCAGGAACAC
>Ga0310811_10005265_pt1 | contig 16343 bp, 13 predicted proteins | sample YCmetagenome_FD_207642 | JGI IMG/M metagenome (GOLD analysis project Ga0310811, IMG submission 207642) | Soil microbial communities from experimental microcosm in Duke University, North Carolina, United States - YC | ecosystem: Engineered > Artificial ecosystem > Soil microcosm > Unclassified ...
GCCGTTGCTGAAAAAGATCGGTGGTCTGGCAAAGGGGATCGGAGATCATGGCGGGATGGATTTCATTATGGACTGGAGGACCATCGACTGTTTGCGCAACGGGCTGCCGCTGGATCAGAACGTCTATGACGCGGCGCTGTGGAGTTCGGTGGCGCCGTTGAGCGTGTGGTCGGTGGCGAACCGGAGCGGTTCGATCGTGGTGCCGGATTTTACCGGGGGGAATTGGAAGACGAACGCACCTGTGGATATATCGATGGAGAAGGGCGGGACGACGAGGGTACTGGGGGCTTCGGCCTCCGCGGCTTTAGGAGGCGTGGTCGCGGAGTCCGGTCGGCGGGTGGGGATCATCGGGCTGGATACCTCGCATAGTACGGCTTTTACGGAGGCGCTGAACGGGACCATGCCGGACCCGGCGTTCGAAGGCTATAAGATCGTGGCGGCCTACCCGCGCGGAAGTAAGGATATCCAGAGCAGTACGGAGAGAGTGCCGGCGTATACCGAAGAGGTAAAGAAACACGGGGTGGAGATCGTGGGGTCGATAGCGGAACTCCTTCAAAAGGTGGATGCAGTGCTGCTCGAGACCAATGACGGGCGGCCGCATCTCGAACAGGCGCTGGAAGTCATAAAGGCGGGGAAACCGTTGTTCGTGGATAAGCCCGTCGCGGGCACCCTGGCGGAGGTAGTGGCCGTATATGCCGCGGCGCGCAAGTATAAAGTCCCTGTATTCTCCGCGAGCTCGTTGCGATATATGAATGGGATGACGGATATCGTTGCCGGTAAGACTGTCGGGAAGGTGCTGGGGGCAGACGCATTCAGTCCCGCCCCGCTGGAGCCGCACCATCCGGACTTTTTCTGGTATGGGATACATGGAGTGGAGACGCTGATAACGCTGATGGGCGTTGGCTGTTCGTGGGTATCGCGGGTAAGTACGGAGGGGACTGACGTGGTGACGGGTGTTTGGGGAGACGGAAGGGTCGGGACTTTCCGCGGTACGCGCACTGGGGAGCACGAGTATGGCGGGACGGTGTTTGGGGAGAAAGGTGTTGCGAGGGTCGGCCCTTATTCGGGTTACGAGGCGCTGCTACGCGAGATCGCGAAATTCTTTAAGAGCGGAGTTTCGCCGGTCAGTGAGGAGGAGACACTGTCCGTTTACGTTTTTATGGAGGCGGCGGACGAGAGCAAGCGCAGGGGCGGAGCCAGGGTAGAATTAAAGGGCATATTGGAAAAGGCTGTCAACGACGCGGCGCGGATCAATATTTAAATAAAGAAGAATGAAAAATAAAAATTTTGGACGCAGGGATTTTATCAGGGCTACGGGGCTTGCAGCCGCGGGTGCGATGCTCGGGCCGGCTACGCTGAGGGCGGGGGTGCAGGTGGGAACCGGAGCACAGGGACCTGCCGTGCTGGGCGGGTCCCCGGTCAGGACAAAAGAGTGGCCTGCATGGCCGATTTGGAACAGAGAGACAGACGAGCCGTTGGTGGTCGACGACCTGCGCAGCGGAATTTGGTCGAGGGCATCGTTGGTGACAAGATTTGAAAAGGAGTGGGGGGATTTTATCGGGACGAAAAGGTGCTTGACGGTAGTCAACGGAACCAACGCCCTGATCACGTCCTTGTTACAACTGGGTATCGGCGGCGGGGACGAAGTGATCGTTCCTCCATATACCTTCATCGCCACGGTGGCGGCGGTGCTGGCGACGGGTGCCATGCCGGTCTTTGTGGACACGGATCCCGCGACATGGCAGATCGACGCGAACAAGATCGAAGCGAAGATAACTTCGAGGACGAGGGCTATTGTGCCGGTTCATATCCTTGGCCTGCCGGCGGATATGGTTAGGATCATGGCCATCGCGAAAAAACACGGGCTGGTGGTCATCGAGGATGCGTGTCAGGCGCATGGGGCGGAGATCGGCGGCCGCAAGGTAGGTAGCTTTGGAGACGCGGGCTGTTTTAGTTTTCAAAACTCGAAGAACCTGGCCATCGGAGAGGGCGGAGCGATCACAAGCAATGACGACGCTTTTATGGATAAATGCTATTCCTATCACAACTATGGGAACCCCTATGGTTCGGTGGTGGGCCAGGTCAACGCGGGGACGCTGATAGCGGGGAATAAGTTGCGGCTGACCGAATATCAGGCGGCTATCGGTATCGGTCAGCTGAAGCGGCTGGCGGGTGAGACCGGGGTGCGGAATGCCAATGCAGCTTATCTGCGCGAACGGATCAGCAGGATACCCGGCGTGATCCCGTATACGTTTACGGCCAATGTCACGAAGGCTGCGTTTCATCTTTTCCCATTCCGGTATGACCGGAACGGGTTTAAGGGGCTTTCGCGGGAATTATTCCTGAAAGCGCTGAACGCAGAAGGTATTCCCTGTTCCGAGGGATACGCGCCTTTGAACAAGATGCCGTATTTGCAGAACGCCTTCCAGTCCAAGAACTATAAGAAGATGTATACGGCGGCGGAACTGGACATCCATGCCTTTAACGAAAGAAATAGCTGTCCCCTGAACGACAAGCTCTGTAATGAAGAGGCGGTATGGTTCTATCAGTCCATGCTGCTGGGGACAAGGGCGGATATGGATGATATTGTCAATGCGATCCAAAAGATTCACGATAACGCGGATAAAATAAAATAATGAAATTAATTTTCACAATGGCTGCGATAGCGACGGCGGCGATGGGTTTGGCGCAGGGGCCGGCGCTGACGGCGAAGACATTCAATTCCGGTTTTTCAATCGCACACGATACCTATAACGCCATCGACGTGGCGAGTGACGGGAATGTATACTATGTGCTGAGCTCGCAGTCCATCGACACGGGCGGACAAATGTATTCCTTTAATCCGCGGACGGGTAAGATAAAACACTGCGGCGACCTGACGGAAGCCTGCGGAGAGAAGGGATTGAAGACGATCTCGCAGGGAAAGAGCCACGTTCATTTTGTGGAATCTAAGGGGAAGTTATATTTCGGGACACACGTAGGGTATTACAGCATGGTGGATGGGATGGAGAAGATGGGGATACCGCCGGCGGGTTACAGGGAATACCCGGGCGGCCATATCCTGTCCTATGATCTGAAGACCGGGAAATTCGAAGATCTGGCCATTGCGCCGCATAAGGAGGGTATCCTCACGCTGAATATGGATACCGCGCGCGGATTGATCTATTGCATCACCTGGCCGACGGGATATGTATTCCGGTATGACCTGGCGAAGAAGCAGCTGACGGAGATCGGTCTGTTGTCGGGTGAAGGAGAGAACGGGGCCGGCAGGAATTTCAGAACTCTCTGCCGGTCGCTGGCGATCGATCCGCGTGACGGGTCGGTTTATGCGACGACTTCTGAGGGGACGATCTATAGGATCCGGGTCGGGGCCGATCAGCTGGAGGCGCTCGAAGAGGACATGAAAAAGGACTATTTCGGGCTCTATGATCCGACCTCGGCCGGGCATATGGGATACAACTGGCGGCAGACCGTTTGGTACCCGGGCGATGCAACGGTCTATGGGGTTCACGGGAATTCGGGATATCTTTTTCAGTTCGATCCGCGGGCGCAGCGGGTGAAAGTGCTCGAACGGATCACGTCGGAGCCGTCGAAACGCAGCGGGATGTTTGATGAATTCAGCTATGGATATTTAGGGTTCACGCTTGGTCCGGACAGACATACCCTGTATTATCTGACCGGCGGTCCCGTGTATGTGGATGGGCATCGGGTCAGGGGGAAGAGCAGCACGGCGATGGGCGAGGCAAAAGGTCTGGAGGATCTGCATCTGGTGACCTATGATATCGCTACGGGCAAATACAGGGATCACGGCGCGATCTTTTACGGGGACGGGCAGCGGCCGTTGTATGTAAATTCGATAGCGGTGGCGAAGGACGGGACGGTATATACGCTGGCGCGGATCACGGAGAATGGAAAGACCCGGACGGACCTGGTGCAGGTGCCGCCGGTAAAATTATAAGTATGAAATGGATCTTTGGGGTGTTAATGGTCATTGGCTTCAGCGCGCAGGCGCAGCTGGTCGCGGGTGTGGGCAGGGTGAAGATCACACCTGAGCTGCCGATGTGGCTTTCAGGCTACGCGGGACGGGAGAAGCCGGCTACCGAAGTATTGCAGGATCTCTGGGCCAAGGCGCTGGTACTGGAAGACGGTAAGAACAGGGTCGTGATCGTGACGACCGATCTGCTGGGGCTTTCGCACCAGGTGTCGGCGGACGTGGCGCGGCGGGTGGATAGTTTGTACGGGATCAGGCGGGAGCAGTTGCTGCTGAATTCTTCGCATACGCATTCGGGTCCGATGGTATGGCCCTGCGTCGATATCATTTTCGACTTTACGCTGGACGAACAGCGGAGGGTATCGCAGTATTCGCAGCAGCTGACGGCCGATCTGGTAAAGGTGATCGGGATGGCGATGGCCGACCGTGCGCCGGCGAAGCTGTATTCCGGGAAGGGGCTGGCGGGATTCGCTATTAATCGACGGAACAAGATATCGCCGGGTGGCCCTGTCGATCATGACGTACCCGTGGTGAAGGTGGTGCGGCCCGATGGGAAGACGGCGGCGATCCTGTTCGGGTATGCTTGTCATAATACGACACTGGTAGACAATAATTTTTTGATCAACGGAGACTATGCGGGATTTGCGCAGGCCGCGCTCGAGGAAGAGAATCCGGGCACTACCTGTATGTTCCTGATGGGATGCGGCGGGGACCAGAATCCCGATCCGCGCGGGACGGTGGAGCTGGCTCAAAAGCACGGTCGCGAACTGGCCGATGCTGTGGACGCGGTGCTGAAAGGGGCGACGATGCGGCTGGTGCGGGCGCCGATCCGGACGGCGTATACTACGGTGAATCTTCCCTACCGCTCATTCGACGTGGCGGAATACGAGAAGGAGATCGTCGGGGACGATAAATTTTTGCAGAGAAGGGCCAGGCTGATGTTGTCGGCATACAACAGGGGCTTTACCCCGGATCACCTCGTATACCCGGTGCAGGCGGCGCGTTTTGGCGCCGATCTTTGTGTGCTGGCGCTGAGCGGAGAGACGGTGGTGGACTATTCGCTGAAGGCAAAGAAATTGTTCGCGGGTGAGAATCTCTATGTAGCGGGTTATTCCAGCGAGGTGATGTGTTATATCCCGTCGCTCAGGCTGTTGAAGGAAGGCGGGTATGAGCCCGACGAAAGTATGATCTATTATGGGTTTCCCGGGCCGTTCGCCAATAGCGTGGAGGACAGCGTGACCGTGGCGATCCGGAGAGTAATGAAAAAAGTGGGGGCGAAATGACAAAGAATATCGCCATCATCGGAGTTTTGTTCTTTGTGTTCGGGTTTATCACCTGGGTGAACGCAATTTTGATCCCGTACTTTAAGATCGCTTGTGAACTGAATAATTTCCAGTCCTATCTGGTGGCTTTTGCTTTTTATATCTCGTATCTGGTAGTGTCGTTGCCGGCGGCTTACCTGTTAAGAAAGACCGGATTCAAAAAGGGAATGATGCTGGGTTTCTGGATCATGTCGCTGGGGGCATTTGTTTTCGTGGGGGCGGCGCTGGGCAGGGCTTATGCGGGATTCCTGTCGGGCCTGTTCGCGATAGGCGCGGGGCTGGCCATACTACAGACGGCCGCCAACCCCTATATCACGGTGCTGGGGCCAGGAGACCGGGCGGCGCAACGGATCAGTATCATGGGGGTTTGTAACAAGGCTGCGGGGATACTGGCCCCGTTGCTGTTTGCGGCGGTGATCCTGCGACCCAACGATAGTATACTTTTTAAGAGTCTGCCGACGATGGGTGAGGCGGAGCGTGCGGCGGCCCTCGATGAGCTGATCCGGCGGGTGATCGTACCTTATGTCTGCGTGGGGGTGGTATTGTTTGGGCTGGGCTGTCTCGTGCGCTATTCTTCTCTGCCCGAGATCGGGACAGAAGAGGCGGTGGAAGGGAAAAACAGTCTTCTGCAATTTCCGCATCTGGTGCTGGGCGCACTGGCGATCTTCTTACACGTGGGGACGCAGGTGCTGGCGATCGACACCATTATCGGCTATGCGGGGTCGATGAATATCCCGCTGCTCGAGGCGAAGGTCTTTCCGTCTTATACTCTGGCGGCGACGATAGCGGGATATTTGACGGGTATAGTATGCATCCCCCGGTATATCAGCCAGGCAAAGGCGTTTTTGGTTTGTACGCTTTTGGGCATCGGGCTCTCGCTGCTGGTCGTGCTGAGTAAGGCAGACCATTCGATCTGGTTTCTCATGCTGCTCGGAACGGCGAATTCGCTGATCTGGGCCGGCATCTGGCCGCTGGCGCTGGACGGTCTGGGACGTTTTACCAAGGCGGGCGCGTCGCTGCTGGTGATGGGGCTTTGCGGAAACGCGATACTGCCGCTGGTCTATGGCTGGCTGGCGGACCGCAACGGGCTGCAGCAGGCCTACTGGATACTGCTGCCCTGTTATTGTTATTTATTTTTTTACGCCAGTTATGGCCACAGGATAAGGAACTGGGGTATTTTTAGTCAATGAACGGATTACGGATCATAAACGGAAAAGTTATTACGCCGCGGGGTATCGGGGCGGGAACGGACGTCTTTTTGCGGGACGGGAAGATCGTGGCGGCGGGCTCGCCGGGTGACCGGGTGATCGATGCGGAGGGAAGATATGTGTCGCCCGGGTTTATAGATATTCATGTGCACGGAGGCGGGGGATACGATTTTATGGATGGGGAGGAGGCCGCATTCCTTGGGGTTGCGGAGACGCACGTGAAGTATGGGACGACGGCGATGCTGCCGACGACGCTGACGGGTTCGGAAGAAGAGTTGCTGCATATTTTAGATGTTTACGGGCGGGTATTGGGGAGGAACCGGCGCGGTGCGCAGTTCCTGGGGATGCATCTGGAGGGGCCTTACTTCGCGATGAGCCAGCGTGGAGCGCAGGACCCGCGCTATATCCGAAACCCTGATCCTTTGGAATATAAGGAGATTCTTCGACGGGCGCATCTTGTCCGTCGATGGAGCGCGGCGCCCGAATTGCCGGGGGCGCTGGAATTTGGGCGTTATGCCCGGGAGAAAGGAGTACTGGTCTCGTGGGCGCATACGGATGCTATTTATGAAGAGATACTGGAAGGATGGAACAACGGATATTCGCTGGCCACGCATCTCTATTCGGCGATGACGGGTGTCACGAGGCGGAATGCCTTCCGGTATGCGGGCGCGGTCGAAGCGGCCTTCCTGATCGAAGACATGGACGTGGAGATCATAGCGGACGGGGTCCATCTGCCGGGCCCCCTGCTGCAGCTGGTCTGTAAGATCAAGGGACCGGCGAGGACGGCGCTGATCACGGACGCGATGCGGGCAGCGGGGATGCCGGAGGGAGAGAGCGTGCTGGGGAATATCCGGCACGGTCAGAAGGTGATCGTGGAGGATGGCGTGGCGAAGCTGCCGGACAGGACTGCGTTTGCGGGGAGTGTGGCGACGGCGGACCGGCTGGTCAGGACAATGGTTCAGGTAGCGGGTGTGCCGCTGGTCGATGCGATACAAATGATAACGGCCACGCCGGCGTCGATTTTGGGTCTGGCGGGAAGCAAGGGAGCGGTCCTGCCGGGTCATGACGCCGACCTGGTCCTATTTGACGAAGACATCAGGGTCCACGCGACCATTATCAAAGGAGAATTGGTTTATGAACACACAGATCTATAAGACAAGGACGGAAATGGGGATGGCGGCGGCGGCGGCAGTGAGCAGCCGGATCGGGCAGCTGCTGGTGACGCAGGATACGGTGAATATGATATTTGCGGCGGCGCCCTCGCAGAACGAGTTTCTGGCAGCTCTGCTGCAGGAGTCCGTTGACTGGCCGCGGGTGCGCGGGTTCCATATGGATGAGTATATCGGGCTTCCGCCGGACGCGACGCAGGGCTTCGGGAATTTTCTCCGGGAGCGGTTGTTCGGCAGGACGCCTTTTCTGTCTGTCGACTATATCGACGGGAATGCCGCCGATCCCGGGGGAGAATGCATACGATATTCGCGGTTGCTGCAGCGTTATCCGACCGATATCGTTTGCATGGGCATCGGAGAGAACGGACATATCGCCTTTAATGATCCGCCGGTGGCCAATTTTACCGATCCTTTCCTGGTAAAGGTCGTTGAACTGGACGGGGCGTGCCGGCGGCAGCAGGTAAATGACGGGTGTTTTGCTTCGGTGCGGGAGGTACCTACGCACGCGATCACGCTGACGATACCGGCACTGATGGCGGGCCGGTATATCTACTCTATGGTGCCGGGGCGGCTAAAGGCCGGGGCAGTCTATAACACGGTAAAGCAGCCGATCGCGGAGGCGTATCCGTCGACGATACTGCGGCAGCATGCTGAGGCGGAATTATTTTTAGACGAAGAAAGCGCCGTAAAACTATAAGGATGAGATACTGGTTGGTCACAATAGCAATGATGAGCATCGAAGGGAAGGCGCAGGTCCGCCTGATCACACTCGATCCGGGGCATTTTCACGCGGCGCTGGTCCAGAAGTCCGGATATCCGGATATCGATCCGACGGTGCATGTGTACGCGCCGGACGGGCAGGAACTGCGGGCGCATCTGGCGCTGATCGATAAATACAATACCCGGAGCGAGGACCCGACGCACTGGAACGAGGTGCTGTATACGGGGGCGGACTTTTTGTCGCGGATGTTCCGGGAAAAGGCAGGCAATGTGGTCGTGCTGGCGGGGAATAACCGGCGAAAGATCGACTACATCGAACGGGCAGTGGATTCCGGGTTCAATGTTTTTTCGGACAAGCCGATGGTGATAGAAGGACGCGATCTTCCGCGGCTGCAGCGGGCGTTTGCGACGGCGCAGCAGAAAGGGACGGTGTTGTACGATATCATGACCGAGCGGTACCAGATAACCACCATCCTGCAGCGGAGGCTGTCGATGATACCCGCGGTATTTGGAGCGCTGGAGAAGGGGACTAAGGGTCACCCCGCGGTAACGAAGGAAAGCGTGCATCACTTTTTCAAGTCGGTATCGGGGAAGCCGTTGATCCGGCCGTCCTGGTATTTCGACGTGACACAGGAGGGGGAGGGGATCGTCGACGTTACGACGCATCTGGTGGACCTTGTCCAGTGGGAATGTTTTCCCGACAAAGCACTGGATTATCATAAAGACATTCAAATGCTGGAGGCGCGGCGCTGGCCGACGGTGCTGAGCCCGGCGCAGTACGGAAAGGTGACGGGGACGGTGGTCGATTCTTCGCTGAGCGTGTATGCCAACGGGGTGATGGACTATACGATAAAAGGCGTGCACGCGCGGGTATCGGTGCAGTGGGATTTCGAGGCGCCGCCAGGGGGCGGAGATACGCATTTCTCGGTGTTGCGGGGGACGCTGGCGAGCCTGGTGATCCGGCAGGATTCGGCGCATGGGTATAAGCCGGTGTTGTCGGTCGAGCCGTTGCGTTTGACTGCAGGATATGAGCAGGCGTTGAGAGGAGTGGTTGCGGCCTTGCAGTCGGAATATCCGGGACTGTCGTTACAGAAGACGGCTGCTGGTTGGGAAGTGGTGGTGCCCACTCGTTTTGAGCTGGATCACGAGGCGACATTCGCCGAAGTGACGAAAAAATATCTGGGTTTTGTAAAGACGGGGAGGATGCCATCATGGGAGGTGCCGAACATGCTGGCGAAGTACTATACGACGACAAAAGCGCTCGAATTGGCACGGAAGTCCAGGAGTTGAAAAAGTATACAAAGCTGACGGATAAATATAGTTATGGGTTGACGTTAACGGCTAATTTTAAATCATGAATATGCTATATGCATCGAAGGATTATAGGAGCATTTCTGTGAATGCGGGAGACCGGGTGGTCATACTTCCGCTGGGCGCCATCGAGCAGCATGGGCCGCACCTGGCTGTGTCGACGGATACGGATATCGTCACGATGGTGGCGATGGCGGCTGAAGAAGAACTGGGCGACCTGGTCATGCTATGTCCGGCGCTGTCCTTTGGTTCGAGTCATCACCATCTGTCTTTCGGAGCCACGCTTAGCCTGTCCCCCGCGCTGTACACCCAGGTGGTGGTCGATCTGGTGGGGTCGTTGCTGCAGAATGGATTCAGGAGGATCGTGCTGCTCAACGGGCATGGGGGAAATATCACGCCGGTAAAACAGGCGCTGGCGGTATTGAATGCGGACAATGCGTTGTCGCGGGAGGCGAATATCGTCTTAGCGACCTATTGGGAGCTGGCGGATTTTGCAGGAAAGGCGCCCATGGAAAGTCCGGCGCTTAGCCATGCCTGCGAATACGAGACGAGTCTGATGCTGCACCTTTTTCCGTCGAAGGTTTTTATGGACAAGGTGGAAAGGGCGGGGCGGCCGGCCAGCAACGGATACACGGGATGGGAAGACGACGAACCCTATCGCGGAGTGACGATATTCAAGGGAACGGAATATATCTCCGGCAATGGAAGCAGCGGCGAGCCGCAGCTGGCGACGGCGGAGAAGGGAGCGCATTTATACGAAAAGGCCGTGGGGGCGCTGGTTAAGTTTTTGAAGGCCTTTGCGAAGTGGCCATTTTTGCAGCCTCTCCCTCAGGCGGACGGACCTCAGAGGATCTCGGCAGGAACACCGACCGGTGCTTATTCGTCCGGCGTAGTACAGGACGGGCTTTTATTCGTCAGCGGACAGGGCGCCATCGATCCGGTCAGCGGCGAGGTTGTTCGCGGGACCATTGAGGAGGAGACATTGCTGACGCTGGAGAACGTACGACGCGTCATAGAGGCCGCAGGCGGCTCCATTCGGGATATCGTGAAATGCACGGTTCATCTGAGCGATATCAATGATTTCGACCGCTACAATAAGGCATACGCTTCGTTCTTCGGCGGCGTTTTCCCCGCGAGGACTACCGTGCAGTCAGTGCTGGGTGACGGGCTGAAGGTCGAGATCGATGCAGTGGCGGTCATAAAGAAATAAAACTATGAGTAAAAAGATACCAATAGGGACGGTTGGACTGGGGTTGATGGGCAGCAGCATTGCGACCTGTATACTGGCTGCCGGGCATACCGTCACTTCGCTGGTCAAGTCTTTGGATCAGGCAGAAGAGGCGCGGCAGCGGATACTGGGATATCTGGAAGAACTGGAAGAGGAGGGAATGCTGCCGGGGAAGCCCGGCGACGTGCTGGGGAGACTGACGATTACGGATGACGCGGCGCTGTTAAAAGACCATGAAGTGGTGATCGAGTCGATCATCGAGAGCGTGGAAGAGAAGAGATCGGTCTACCGGCGACTGGAAACCGTGCTTTCGCCGACGGCGATCATCGGAAGCAATACATCGGCGATACCGGTGACCGTTCTTCAGGAAGGGCTGCAGCATCCCGGGCGGGTCCTGGGGATACACTGGGCCGAACCCGCGCATATCACCCGGTTTATGGAAGTGATCTGCGGAGACCAGTCGGAATTGCGGTTTGCGGAAACCATCGTTCTGCTGGCGGAGTCCTGGGGCAAGGAGCCTTCTTTGCTGAGAAAGGACATCCGCGGGTTTATCACCAACCGGATCATGTATGCGATGCTGCGGGAGGCATTCCACCTGGTGGAGAAGGGCTATGCGACGGTGGAGGACGTGGACAGGAGTCTGCGCAACGACCTGGGATACTGGATCACGTTTGCAGGGCCATTCAGATTTATGGACCTGACGGGTATCCCCGCTTACAGGACGGTGATGAAGGACCTGTTCCCTGAGCTGGATAATTCTACCGCCACGCCGGAGTTGATGGAACGGCTGGTGGCGGACGGAGCGCGGGGTGTAAGCAATGCGAAAGGATTTTATCCGTATACGCCCGAAAGCGCGGAGCACTGGGAGAAAACATTTATCGAGTTCAGCTACGATATCCGGAAGCTGGCGGAAAAATATGGTAAAAAGATATGAGAGCGGCGACAGCGATAAAAATGATCAGGGCGACGGAGGTGGTTGTGCCTGCCCGGCCCGGGAGCCTGAACTCGGAGAACGTACTGGACAAGGATGCGGCGTTTGCGAAACGGCATTTGACGGGCGGCAGCTGGACCGAATTTGCCAACCAGCCGAAGTGGATCGTAGAGATCGTACTGGAAAATGGACTGGTGGGCGTCGGAGAGACTTACCGCAGCGCGTCGCGGGACCTGGTGGAAGAGGCAATGGGCCGGCTGGCGGGTAAGGACGTACTGAAATTGAACTGGAGGTCGCTGCCTATCGGAGACCAGCGGATCTATGAAGCTTTCGAGACGGCGATACTGGACCTCGCGGGTCAGCTACTGGGAGCTCCTATCCATCAGCTGTTGGGCGGGGCCTTCCGGGAAGAGGTCGAATGCAATGGCTGGACGGGACGGCGGACGCCGGAGGATGCCGCGCAGAAGGCCTGGGAGGCGATGGAACGGGGCCACAAGGTATTTAAGTTCAAATGTTCGGATGAGGACCCGGTGCGGCTGTGGACTTCGGAGATCCGCAGGCGTTGCGGAGACGGGATAAAGATCATCCTCGACCCCAATCAGCGGTGGAATGACGTGGAGACAACGATGCGACTGATGGACGGGGTAGACAACGGCATCATGCTGGGGCTGGAGGATCCGATCAGACACGCGGACGTGGAGGGATATAAGTTGCTGAGGTCGCGGCTGGGCATCCCGCTGTACCGGCATATCTCGCTGCCATATACGCAGGATATAAAGGATATCATCAGATTCGTCCGGGCTGACGCGACGGATGGATACAATTTCAACGGCGGCGCCTACAACTGCCTGCTGCTGGCGGAGATCGCGCAGCTGGAAGGGAAGACCTGCTGGCGCGGGTCGGAAGTAGACCTGGGGATATCCGAAACGATGGGTCTGCATATCGCCGCGGCGAGTGAGAGCTGTACGATCCCGTCGGACATTTTTGGAGAGCTGGTGCGGGAGGATGACCTGATCGTTGCCGGCATCGGGTTCCGTCGCGGCGCGGCGGTAGTGCCGACAGGGCCGGGGCTGGGAGTGGAACTGGACCGGAAGGCACTGGGAAGATATGCTACAGGACAACAACTGGAAGAAACGGTTTAATATACTAACAAGCTTATGAAGAAAGGACTGATCGCCTGGGTGACCCTGGTATTTTGCAATCTTATCTGGTCATTCCATTTTACGAGTATCAAACTGACGCAGGATCAGGTGGGGCCCTATTTTACCGTTTGGGCGCCGATGCTGCTGGCGACGATATTTCTGCTGCCCTTTGCGGTGAGGGATTTTAAAAAGGGGAAGAAAAGAATAAAGGATGTCCTGATCTTCATACAACTGGGGGCGCTGGGTGCCTTTCCGTCCCAGGTATTCATGACCTATGGGACGCAGCTGTCGCTGGCGAGTAACGCGGCCATCCTGGTGCTGGCGCTGCCGGTCATTACCGCGGTGTTTGCCTTTCTGATACTGAAGGAGAAGATGAACGGCCTGCGCTGGGCGAGTTTTGCCATCGCGATCCTTGGAGTTGTCCTTTGCAGCACCGACGATATCCGGCATATGGACCTGGGGTCGAAGTACGCGGTGGGGAATCTGCTGATCTTTCTGGCGATCGTGGGGAATGCCTATTACAACGTGGGTTGTAAAAAGGTTGCGGAACGCTTTACGGAAATGGAGATGGTTTTTTATACCTACCTGGTGCTGGTGATCATGCTGACGCCGATGGTACTCTACTACGAACCGGGGATGTTCGCACAGGTGACGCATTTCACGACGAAGACCTGGCTCGGGATGGCGTCGCTGACGCTGTTCCATAACTTCCTTTCGATGCTGTTATTCTTCCGGGTATTGAAATTCCTCGATGCCACGCAGGTGGCGCTGTCCAACTATATGGTGTCTTTCCTCGGACTGCCGATATCGGCTTTTGTACTGGGGGAGCGGCTGAGCCTGCAGTCGGTGGTCGGCGGGCTGCTGGTACTGGTAGCGACGCTTATCCTGACCATCGTGGATCACCGGACATACCGAAATACGCTAAAACTAAATACATAGACTATGACCGAAAATGAACTATTTGGAGTGGTGCCGATCGTTCCGACCCCATTCAGGGAAGACGAGGAGATCGACGAGGATGCCTTGCGCCGGCTCATTGACTTTGCGATAGCCGGAGGGATCAGGGCCGTTTGTCTGCCGGCGTATGCTAGCGAGTTCTATAAATTATCGGACGACGAGAAATTGCGGGTGGTAAAGGTCGCCGTCGAACACGCGGCAGGCCGGATAAAGATCGTAGCTCAGTCCAACAGTCCTTCCTTAAAAATAGCGATCAGGCTGGCGCAGGCGAATGTAAAGGCAGGCGCGGACGTGATCTCGCTGGCTGTGCCGAGGATATTTGGTCTGCCGGAAGAGTCGATCCGGGAATATCTGTCGGGTTTCCTGTCTTCGATCCCCGCGACGCCTGTGCTGGTGCAGGACTTTAATCCTGGCGGCTCGTCCATCAGCGTCGGGTTTATCAAACAGCTGATGGAAAAGCATTCCAATTTCAAATACCTCAAACTGGAGGAGCCGCTTTGCGCGCCGAAGTTCGAAGAGATCATCAAAACCACCGGAGGGAAAGTAGGTCTTTTCGAAGGCTGGGGCGGGCTGTATATGCTCGAACTGACCCCGCTGGGTATAGCGGGCGTGATGCCGGGGCTGGCGGTGTCGGACATCCTGCAGAAAGTATTTGTGCTGCGCAGGGAAGGAAAACACGACGAGGCGTTCGACCTTTTTGAGAAAGTAATGCCGCAGATATTCTTCTCGCTGCAGAATATGGAACTATTCCACTACGCGGAGAAAGAGCTGCTGATCGCAAGGGGAGTGTTGACCAACAGTATCGCGCGGAAGGCGGCCTATATACCGGACCCGTCGAGCGTGAAGTATATAAAAGAGCTGAATCAACGGGTGGTGAACCTGGTCAAAACATTAAAATAAATAGGTTTAACATGGAAGACTTTAACGGGCAGGTCGCCATCGTCACGGGGGCCGCGTCGGGTATCGGTCTCGCGATCGGCCACAAGCTGCTGGCGAAAGGGGCGCGGGTGATCCTGTTCGATCTGAACAGCAAGGGGCTGCATGAGGAGTTCGACAAGTATGGCGAACGCGCGGTGCCGGTATCCATCGATGTGAGCGACCAGGCGCTGGTCGAACGGACCGTAAAGGAAATGGCAGGTCGCTATGTGAAGATCGACATCCTGGTCAACTGTGCGGGCATCACAGGGCTGACGAATATCTTCAGTCACGAGGTGGACAGCGCCGACCTGCACAAGGTATTCGAGGTGAATTTCATGAGTAGTTTCTATACATCCAGGGCGGTGCTGCCGCATATGATCGACAAGGGTTATGGACGCATATTACATATCGCCTCGATCTCGGGGAAGGAGGGGAATGTGGGAATGCTGGCGTATTCCGCGTCCAAGGCCGCAGTGATCTGTATGGCCAAGGTACAGGGGAAGGAATATGCGGAGCGCGGGATCACGGTCAACGCACTGGCGCCGGCGGTCATCCGGACGCCGCTGGTGGACAATATGCCCGAGAAGCAGGTTCGGTATATGACGGACAAGATCCCGATGAAACGGTGCGGGACGCTGGAGGAAGCGGCGAATATCGCGGCGTATATCGTTAGCCCCTACAATAGTTTCTCAACCGGATTTACCTTTGATCTTTCGGGTGGGAGGGCGACCTACTGATATGAAAATCCTGAATTTCTGGGAAAATGACCGGCTTTGCCGCGGGACGCTTACGGAAGAAGGGGTTATCGATGAATCGGGTTTTTTGCGAAAGGAGGAAGACCTGGTGATCGGACCCTGCGTGGGGACGCCTTCGAAGATCATTTGCATCGGTCTTAACTACCGGCAGCACGCGTATGAGAGCGGGATGGCGATCCCGGCGGTACCGGTAGTCTTTACAAAATATAATAATACGTTGGTCGATCATGGCGGGGACGTGCCGCTGGGGAAGGTGGGATCGCAGTTCGACTACGAGGTTGAGCTGGGGGTGGTGATGGGCCGGAAATGCAGGAACGTAGCGGCTTCGGAGGCTCTGGACTATGTGCTGGGGTACTGCGTAGCGAACGACCTGTCCTGCCGGGACCTTCAATTCAGAACAAGTCAGTGGTTAATGGGTAAAAGCCTGGATCATTTTTTACCTTTGGGCAAATATCTGGTGACCGCCGACGAGGTGGGGGACCCGCAAAGGCTGCAGTTGAGCTGCCGGCTGAATGGCGAGGTCCGGCAGGATTCCAACACGTCCGACATGATATTTTCCGTTGCGGAGATCATTGAGGACCTGTCGAAGCACATGACGCTGGAGCCGGGTGATCTGATCCTGACGGGGACGCCGCAGGGGGTGATCATGGGGCTGGCGGAGAAGAACTGGCTAAAGCCGGGAGACGTAGTG
>Ga0310811_10005266_pt1 | contig 16342 bp, 13 predicted proteins | sample YCmetagenome_FD_207642 | JGI IMG/M metagenome (GOLD analysis project Ga0310811, IMG submission 207642) | Soil microbial communities from experimental microcosm in Duke University, North Carolina, United States - YC | ecosystem: Engineered > Artificial ecosystem > Soil microcosm > Unclassified ...
TTCGGCTCGGTGGCCGCTCGCTCGCGGATCGCGTCGATCTCCCGCGCGTCGAAGGCGAACGTCGCATACACCGTCATGCGGCAGGGCTTCCGGAAGCGGATGCTCGCGCTCTTGTCCCAGACGACGTGGCCGGGACCGAGCAGCTTCAGCAGCATCACCATGTAGATCCCGTCGGTGGCGGCGTAGAGGCTGCCCCCGAACATCGTGCCCACGTAGTTCCGCGTCTGCCAGTTGAACGGCAGCTTGACCCGCACCTCGTGCCAGTCTGCGGCGATATAGACGAGCCGGCCGCCGGTACGGCGGAACGCCGGGAACCAGTTGAAGCCCCAGCGAGCCAGGCGGGACCGGAACGACTCCGCCATGCCGCGGCTCAGCCTTTCAGGTACAGTCGGTTCGGGTCCAGCACTTCCCGGAGCAGCGTGAGCTCCCGCTCGGTCGGCGGCGCGATCTCGCGCAACGTCGTGCGCGCGGCGAGCGGCCATCCCACGCCGCCGCGGACCGCTGCCGCACTCACCCCCGGATACAGGGCCGCGAGGACGAGCTCACCGGTGCGGCCGTCGGATTCGAGCACGCCATTGTCGGTGATCACCTTCACCGGTCCCGCCCCCGGCATCGCGAACGTGGAGCGGGGCGTCCCCCGGTAGCGATGCCCGGGGCTGGTGACGAAGTCCACCTGCTCGGGAAAGGTACGGGGGTCGAGCTTGGCGACGATGAGGGTGCGCCGCGCGTGCGCCGCGATTTCCGTGGCGCCGCCGGAGCCGGGCAGCCGCACCTTGGGATGGGCGTACTCGCCGATGACCGTGGTGTTGATGTTGCCCCAGCGATCGACCTGGGCCCCGCCGAGAAACCCGACCTCGATGCGGCCGTTCTGCAGGAAGCATTGGAACACATCCGCCATGCCGCACACCATCAGCGATCCGGTGACGAGTGCCGGGTCCCCGATCGAGACGGGAAGCCGCGCCGGGGTGGCCCCGACGGCACCCGATTCGTAGATCAACACGAGGTTCGGCGCATGGGTCGCCCGGGCGAGGTTGCAGGCGAGGTTGGGAAGACCGATGCCGACGAAGACGACTTCTCCGTCGGCCAGCTCGCGCGCGGCGACGGACGCCATCATTTCGTCGGCACTATAGCTAGAAACCGTAGTTGACTCCGGCGCATACCGCCTGGCTCGCCCGGAGCCGCTCGATGAGTCCCGGGTGCCGGGCGAGGTAGGTCGTGCGATCGGGGACGCCCAGTACGAACTCATCGAGATAAGCGGCGAGTCCCGCGGGATCCCGCGAGATCCGCTCCCAGGCGACATAGAAATCGTTGTCGCGATCGTAGAACCCCTGGGCGTAGGAGGGGTGCGCCCCCCACGGCTCGACGACTACCGCGGAGACGATCACGCCCGGGATCAGCGTGCGATTGGGATCCGCCCGGATCACGGCGGTGTCGACGAGCTCTTCCACCACGACGATGACGCGCTGCGACGCGAACGCCGCCTCCTTCTGCACGCCGACCAGTCCCCAGATCTGCGTATTGCCGGCGGCATCGGCGCGCTGCGCATGCACGATCGTGACATCGGGGTTCAAGGCAGGTACCGTCGCCAGCCGCTCGCCGGTATAGGGACAGGTGATCGTCCGGATCTGTGGATTTGCGATTGGCAGGTCGGTGCCGGCGTAGTCCCGCATCGTCCAGAACGGCAGGCGCGCCGCTCCCGCCGAAAACCGCGCCACCATCCCGAAATGCGAGTACTCCTCGAGTGCCAGCGACGGTGACGGTCCTTCGGTCGCCCGCCGGAACGCGTGCAACGATCCCACGCCGGGATTGCCCGCCCACGAAAAAACGAGCTTCGTGGCACAGCCGGCGGCGATCATCTGGTCGTAAACCAGATCGGGAGTGAGCCGGGCCAGGGTGAGATTCCTGCGTCCCTGCCGGATGATCTCGTGGCCCGCGGCGAAGCAGATCAGATGGGTGAAGCCTTCGATGACCACGGTGTCGCCGTCGTGCACGTGGCGCGCGATGGCGTCGTGCATGCTGAGAACTTTAGAGGCGCTGTCAGCCATCAGCTGTCAGCTTTCAGCTGTCAGCCAAGCTCGACCAGACACTGGTCGAGAATGGACAAGGCAGTGTCCACGTCGTACTCGTCCACCACGAGCGGAGGGGCCAGGCGCAGCGAGGTCTTGCCCGCGCCGAGCAGCAGCAGGCCCTTGGAGAACGCCAGCCGCTCCAGTTTGGCGACGAGCTCCGGATTCGGCTCGCGGGTCTGCTTGTCCTTCACGAACTCGATCCCGATCATCAGCCCCTTGCCGCGCACGTCGCCGATCCGTGCGTGCCGCGTCGCCAGCTGCTTCAGGCCGGCCATCAGCCGCGTCCCCATCGTGACCGCGTTGGCCATGTACTCGCGCTCCACCAGGTCGAGCGTCGTGAGCGCCGCCGCGCAGCAGACGGGGTTGCCGCCAAAGGTGGACCCGTGCGCCCCGGGACCCCACTTCATCACCGACTCCTTCGCGATGAAGGCCCCGATCGGCATCCCCGAGCCGAGTCCCTTGGCGACGGTGATGACGTCGGGCTCAATGCCGTCGTGCTCGCACGCGAACATCTTGCCCGTCCGCCCGACGCCCGACTGCACCTCGTCGCAGATCAGGAGAATCCCGTGCCGATCGCACAACGCCCGCAAGTCTTTCAGGTATCCCGGGGGCGGCACGACGTAGCCGCCTTCTCCCTGGATCGGCTCCACGACGATCGCCGCCACGCTCTTCGGATCGAGCCGCCGCCCGAACAGGTCGTCTTCGATGTGCCGCACGCAGCCGCGCGAGCAGTCGGGCTCGCCGCGACAGAAATCGCAGCGGTACTGGTACGGGTAGGGGACGTGGTACACCTCGGGGAGGAACGGCCCGAAGCCGGCGCGCTGCACGACCTTGCTCGCGGTGAGTGACAGGGCGCCATAGGTGCGGCCGTGAAACGAACCGGTGAAGGCGACGAACGCCGGGCGGCCGGTGGAGTGTCGCGCCAACTTCATCGCCCCCTCGACCGCCTCGGCCCCCGAGTTGGCGAGGAAGACACGCTTCTTGCTCGACCCGGGCGCGAGCCGCGCCAGGCGCTCACACAGCAGCGAGAATTTCTCGAAGTAGAAGTCGGCGCCGCAGATGTGCAGGAATTGGCCGGCCGCCTCGCGCACCGCCGCGACCACGGCGGGGTGGTTGTAACCGGTCGAGGTCACGGCGATCCCCGCCATGAAGTCGAGGAAGCGGTTGCCGTCCACGTCCTCCACCATCGCCCGTTCGCCGCGGGCGATGACCAGCGGGTACTCCTTCGGCAGCGATGTCGAAGCGTACTCGTCGTGCTTCGCGACCACGGCGCGCGCCTTCGGCCCGGGCGGCGGGGTGACGATGCGAGGATAGTCGCGCGCCGCGGTCATGGCGCGACCACCGTGCGGCTCTGTTCGCGCATGAATTGGGAGACGTAGTAGGGACCGCAGCCCCCTTTCCCCGTCGACCCCGACCCCTTCCACCCGGTGAACGGCTGCGCCCCGGGCCATGCCCCGGTCGTGGCGCCGGCACGGCGGTTGGCGTAGCACACCCCCGCCTCCACTTCATCGAAGAAGCGCTCGATTTCCCGGGTGTCGGCCGTGAAGATGCCCGCCGTGAGTCCGTACTCGACCGAGTTCGTCCGGGCGATCGCTTCGTCGAAATCCGAGACTGCGGCAACGGCGAGCAGCGGCACGAAGAGCTCCTCCTGGAAGAGTGGGCTTTCGGCAGGGAGGCGGGCCACGGTGGGGGCGACATAATGCCCATGCGCGAGCGCCCCCTCGGTGAGCCGGCAGCCACCCGTGAGAATCGATCCATCGCGGCGCGCCTGGGCGACTGCCTGCTCGTAGCGGGCGACGGCGCGCTCGTTGATCACGGGACCGAAATAGACGTCGCGCTCGGTCGGGTCGCCGATGCGCATCGCCTCGGTCGCCTCGAGGAGGCGGTCCTCGAACGGCCCCGCGACTGCCTGGTGCACGTAGACACGCGAGGTGGCGCTGCACTTCTGGTTCTGCAGCCCGAACGCGGAGCGCACCACGCCTTCGGCGGCGGCAGCGAGGTCCGCCGTCGGCATGACGAGGCAGGCGTTCTTGCCCCCCAGCTCCATGAGGCATGGCTTGATCCAGCGAGTCGACACGCCGTGGTGGATCCGCAGCCCGACAGTCTTCGAGCCGGTGAACACCACCCCGTCGACCCCGGGGTGCTGCCAGAGATAATCGCCGATTTCCTCGCGCCGCCCCACGAGATAGTTGAACACCCCCGCCGGGACCCCCGCGTCGCGGTAGATCTCGTACAGCTTCAATCCGGTCCACGGTGTGTCCTCGGACGGCTTGTACACGACGGCGTTGCCGGCGAGCAGCGCGGCGGCCGACATCCCGGTCGACAGCGCGAGGGGAAAGTTGAACGGGGCGATGCAGACGAACACGCCGTAGGGCCGCAGCACATCGACGTTGCGCTCGGCCGGCGTCACGCGGGCCATCTCGCGGACGAACCCCGCTGCGTCCTCGAGCTGCCGGCAGTAGTAGTCGATGAGGTCCGCCGACTCCTCGGCGTCGCCCATCGCCTCGAGCCGGCTCTTTCCCACTTCGAGGCTCATGAGCGCCGCGAGATCGAACTTGCGCTCGCGGATCAGGGCAGCCGCGCGCTCGAGCGTCGCGATGCGCTCCCGCCAGGGCGTGCGTGCCCACCCCCGCTGCGCCGCGTGTGCGACCTGCACGGCGCGGTCGACATCGGTCGTCCCCGCGGCCGCGAACCTGCCCAGCGGCACCCGGGTGTCGATCGGCGTGACGTCCACGAGCGGCAGGCCGTCTCCCGACGCCGCCGTACCGCCGATCCAGCTCGCATAATCCCGCCCCAGCGATTCCCGCACCAGGCCCAGCGCGGCGTCGAACGCCGCGTGAAACGCACCGAGGTCGACGTCGGCCGAGGTGTAGGTGACCTTCGTCATGGGACGAGCGCGCCCCCGCCGCTGCCGACGGCGCTGCGGGTGCGCTCGAGGGCGACGGTGAAGCGCGCGACGATTTCGTCCAGCTCGGCGTCGGACACGATGAACGGCGGCGCGAGCATCGCGAGGTCGCCCGATGTCCCGTCAACGTGCCCGACGTTGGGCCAGACGACCAGTCCCGCCTCGAGTGCCTGGTCGGCGAAGGTTTCGGCGAAGCGCAGCGTGCGCGGCAGCGGGCCCTGTCCTTCATCCACGAATTCGACGCCTGCCAGCAACCCCCGCCCGCGCACGGCGCCGACCGATGGCAGCTCGCGCAGCCGCTGCAGCCGTGCATGGAGCTTGGCCCCCATCTCCGCGCAGCGCTCGACCAGGCGCTCGCGCTTGAGTATCTGGACGGTGGCGAGGCCGGCGGCGCAGGCGACGGGATGAAAGGAGAAGGTCTGCGCGTGGAACAGACTGCCCGCACCGGACGCGAGGACGTCGATGATGCGGCGCGGCGCGGCGAGCGCCGACAGCGGGGCATATCCCGCGGCGATTCCCTTCCCCATCGTCAGGATGTCGGGCGCAACACCGAACGGCTCAATCGCCCACCACGTTCCGGTCCGTCCCGCCCCGCAGAGAACCTCGTCGGCGACGAACAGCACGCCGTAGCGGTCGCACGTTTCGCGCACGACCCGGAAGTAGTCCGCACGCGGCACGGCCGCACCGGTGGACGATCCGCCGACGGGCTCCGCGATGAACGCCGCGATCGTCTCGGGTCCGACCCGCTCGATCGTTTCGGCCAGGGTGACGCCGGTGCACGTCGGGCAGGAGGGGTCGGCGCCGCCGCAGGCACAGCCGTAGCAGGGCACCGGCATGCGGATCACGTCGACCAGCCAGTCGCGCACGTACGTCTTGTACTGCGGCCGCGCCGACGCCGATAGCGCGAGCAGCGTGTTGCCGTGATACGCGGGGGCGAGAGCGATGATGCGCCGCTTTTCCGGATGACCTGCTTCGACCCAGTATTGCCGCGCCAGCTTCAGCGACGCTTCGACGGCCTCGGAGCCACTCGAGAGGAAGTAGAGGTGGGACAAGTCGCCCGGGAGCGTCCCGGCCAGCTCCTCCGCCAGCTGCTCCGCGGCGCCGGTCGTGAACATCGTCCCGTTGACGTATGCCACCTGCCGCGCCTGCTCCTCCAACGCCCCAGCGACGGCGGCGTTGCCGTGGCCCAGCGACGCAACGAACGCCCCGCTCGAGGCGTCGAGGTAGCGCTTCCCGCTGTCGTCCTCGAGCCAGCATCCTTCGCCCCGGACGATCCGGGGGAAGGATTTGGTCAGCTTGCGATAGAACAGGTGGCCCTGCGGATACGCGTGCATTGGCGAGGAATCTACAGACTCACTCCGGATTCAGCTTGTATCGCTTCGTGAAGGTTCTGCCGGCCTCGACCTGCACGGACACGCGTTGGGTCTGATAACCCGACGCTTCGATCCGCAGCGTGTGCCGTCCGGGCCGCAACCTGTGGTGGAAGAGCGGCGTGGGGCCCATATCGACTCCGTCGAGAAACAGCTCGGCGGTGGGGTCGGAGTCGATTTCCAGATACCCGTCCGCTCCGCTTGGCGCGGCAGGTGGCGCCGGCCGCTCGGCGCGAGTCGGCGTAGTCCGCAGCGGCGGCGCCGGCGTGCTCAGCGCCTGGGTAGGCGCCCGTGCGACGGTCGTTTCCGGAATGTCCCGCGGGAGCACCGTCGCGGTCGATTGCGCCGACTCGGTGGTCGTCTCCGGGAGCTGGGCGATCGCCGACGAATCGAGTGGAGTGAGAGGTACGGCTGCACCCCGGCCGCGCAGGCCGAGGTAGCCCGCCACGCCCGTGGCCGCCAGGGCGAAAATGACGAGGGCAGCGAGGGGGACCTTGGACCGTCGCGCCGTCCGCACGGTGGCCGGCAACGGCGCGGACGGTGTGGGCAACGGCGTCGTCGCGTCGGCGGTCGCGGCCACGTGCTCGGTCGGTGTGTCGGACGAGACGGGCCCCGGCGCGGCAGGGCGACGTGCTCCGGGGCGCGGCGTCGACTTCCCCGTCGTGGGCACCGCCTGCTCCGGCCAGACCGCTTGCGCGAACGCTTCCATCGTGGGGAACCGATCCGACGGCTCTTTGGAGAGGGAGCGCTGGATTGGTTCGGTCAGGTAGCGTGGGATTCCCGTCCGCAGCGCGGACACCTTCGGGGCCGGCTCAAAAATGTGCTTGTAGAGGATGGTGTGGACCGAATCGCCGCTGAACGGCAGCGAGCCGGCCAGCAGGCGGTATCCCACGATGCCGAGCGAGTACTGATCGGCGCGGCCGTCGACCGGCTGGCCCTTGGCCTGCTCCGGCGCCATGTAGTGCGGCGTCCCGACGATCATGCCGGTGCCGGTGAGGCCGCCAGCCGACTGCAGTGCTTTCGAGATGCCGAAGTCGGTGAGCATCACGCGGCCGTCGTGGTCGAACATGATGTTGGCGGGCTTGACGTCGCGATGGACGACATGGCGCGAGTGCGCGTGCCCGAGGGCACAGGCGGCTTCCCACAGGACGCGCTGGACGTAGTCGTACGAGAGCGGCTGCCTCGTCTCCAGCACGTCCTCGAGCGACGTCCCGGAGATGAACTTCATCACGAAGAAATTGAGACCCTCGGCGCTCTCGACCCGGTAGATCGGGATGATATTCGGGTGGTCGAGCTTCGCAGCGGTCTTCGCTTCCTGCTGAAACCGCTTGATGACTTGTGGGTCGGTGGAGAAATCTGGCGGGAGGACCTTGATCGCCACCTCGCGCTCGAGCGTCAGGTCCTGGGCGAGAAACACCATGCCCATCCCGCCCCGGCCGAGCATGCGCTCGATCTGGTACTCCCCGGCGACGATGCGCTGCAGCCGGGCCTGCAGCCCTTCCACCGGTCCCGTCGCCTGCGCATCCGCGCCGGCGGTCTGATCCGTTCCGCACACGAAACAGAACCGGCTGTTGGCGGGCAGCGGCGTGTGGCACTTGATGCACTGTGTCACCGAAGTAGTGATGGCGACCTCGCGGAGACTGCTGATGGGTTCATTCCAAAATACCTCAGAGGTGGCCGCGCCGCTTCAGCTCCAGGTAGCGGTCCACCACCGATTCGGCGGCCCGCTCGGGAGCCACGTCGAGCACCATGACGCCGGTGCGCCGCATATGCGACAGCGCCTCCTCCCGCGCCCGCAGCATCTCTTCGGCGGCGGCCTTGCGCCAGGCGTCGGCAGCGAGCTCGGGACGCCGCACCGCCACGGCGTCGAGCTCGGGATTGCGCAGCGTGACGGCGAGCGGCAGGTGGCGCGGGCGCAGCGAGGCGAGGTTGGCGACGAGCGCCTCGGAGGCGAGACGGTCGATCACGTCGGTGAAGACGACGGTGAGCGCCCGCTTGCGGTTGCGCGCCGCCAGGTATCGAAACGCGCCGGGGTAGTCGGGCTCGACGAGCGACGGCGTGACGTCGGCCAGTACGTCGAGCACCTGCTTCAAGCCGCGGCGGCCGCGCTGCGGGGCGACGAAGTGCTTCACGCCGTCGGCGAAGACCATGATGCCCACGTTGTCGTCGTGCTGCGCCGCCGCATAGGCCAGCTCCAGGGCCGCCTGTACGACCGCGTCCATACGGGCCGACCCCGCCACGTCGGCAGTGAGGAGGCGGCCGGCGTCGAGGACGAGCAACACCTGCTGGCGCCGCTCCGCCTCGAACTGCCGCGTGATCATCTTGCGGCGCCGCGCCGTCGCCTTCCAGTCGACGTGGCGCGGATCGTCGCCCGGCACGAAGTCGCGCAGCGACTCGAACAGCCGCCCTTCGCCCAGCCGGCGGAACGGCTGCCGCCCCTGCTCGCGCCGCCGCAACGCCTGAGCGACGGCGGCGCGGCGCCGCAGCGTCGTCAGCACCGGGTAGACCCGCACATCCCACGGCAGGGCGAGTTTCGATCGGACGAGACCGAGCCCCATCGGCCCGATCGAATCGATCGTGAACTCACCGGCGGTTTCGTGACCGCGGCGCACCGGACCGACATGGACGACGTCGGATTGATCGGCAAGCGCCGACACGCGCACGGCACGCGGGGCCTCGAGCCCCCCCAGAATCTCCGGGCGCAGCTCGCGCAGCACGAGGCGCGCCCGTCGGCGGGCGTCGTTGCGCCAGCGGTAGGTCACTACGGCGTCGTGCCCGAGCGAGAACGCCGGCGGCGCGTCGCGCGTGACGCGCACGGCGCCGGTCAGGCCGACCGTGGGAGCGAGCAACGCGTCGGCGAGCGTGAGCGCGAGCAGTACCGCGTCGGCCAGGAGCATCGCGTCGAGCCCCCACGTCACCCGCAGGCCCGCGAGCCCGATGAGCCCGAGTGCCGCCGCGATCCAGAGGAACGCCCTCGTCGGCAGAATCACGCGGTCGGGACCTCGGTCTTGTCGAGGATCGCCTTGAGCGCCGCGTCGGCGGTCACCCCTTCGAGCTCCAGCTCGGGGGCGACGTTCACGCGGTGCCGCAGCACCGCCGGCGCGAGCGCTTTCACGTCGTCCGGCACGACGTAGTCGCGCTCGTCGAGCCGGGCGGCGGCGCGGGCCGCCTTGAGGAGCGAAACCGCCGCCCGTGGGCTCGCGCCGAGGGTGAGCGAGGCCGCCTCGCGCGTGGCCCGCACGATCGCCGTGATGTACGCGGTGATCTTCGGCTCGACGCGCACGCGCTCGACGGCCATGCGCAGCGCCTCGATTCCCGTCGCATCGGTCACCTGGGACACGCCGTACGTCGCCGGGCGGTCGGCCTCGAATCCCTGGACGTAGCGCGTGAGAATCCCCTGCTCCACCAGCGCCGCCGGGTACCCGAACAGGACCTTCACCATGAACCGATCCAGCTCGGCCTCGGGCAAGGGGTAGGTGCCCTCGAACTCGATCGGGTTCTGGGTCGCGAACACGGTGAAGACGGGCGACAGCGAATGGCTCACGCCATCCACCGTCACGGTGCGCTCCTGCATCGCTTCGAGCAGCGCCGCCTGCGTCTTGGCGGGGGCACGATTGATCTCGTCGGCGAGCACAAGGTCCGCGAAGATCGGGCCGGGCCGAAAGACGAACTCCTGCGAGCCGGCGAGCATAGAGATGCCCGTGATGTCGGCCGGCATGAGATCCGGAGTGAACTGGATCCGCTGAAATCGCACGTCGAGCGCCAGCGCCAGGGTCCGGGCGAGCAGCGTCTTGGCGGTGCCGGGAACGCCCTCGAGCAACACGTGCCCCCGGGCCAGCAGCGCGACAACGACTTCCCGGGTCGCGGCCTCCTGGCCCAGGACGACGGCGTTCAGCGCGTCGAGAAGTCGGCGGCCTTCACCTGCGGGTGCAATGCCTGCCACACATCCTCCACTGCTTGGGCGGCGGCGAGCACGCGCTCGGCGCCACCGGGTTTGGCCAGCGTTTCCTGCAGCCGGCGCGCCGCAGCCCGTCCGCGTGCTCCCGGCAACACCAGCTCGAGGGTCCGCAGCCACTGCCCCAGATCCCCGCGGATCGGTTGCGCCGTCCGCGACAGCCGGCGCCGCAAACCGGAGATCATCAGCAGCACCGCGGTGTCGGCCCCCGATGCCCCTTCGAGCCCTGCCGCGAGCGCTTCGACGTGCTCGAGCGGCGAGCGGCGCCGCCGATCGAGCACCGGCCGCGGCGGCCCGAACCGGACCGCGGTCACCGCGAGCCAGACGAGTCCCACCACGCTGAGCTGCAGCAGCAGCCACCCGGCCGGAGAACGCGCCATCCACTCGAGCACAGCGCCGGTGGTCGAGGTGCTCTCGCCGAACCCGTGATGGTATTCGTCCCAGGTGACGTGCCCGTGCGCACCGGTCTGCGGCTCGAGCAGCGGCACGAGCAACTGCGGGACGTCGGTCGTGCGCCAGGCCGCATTGCGCAGGTAGGCGTCGTCCGCGACCAGCACCACTGATCCCCCGCCCTCAAAGCGCAGCCGCACGAGCACGGGTATGCCGGTACGCGTCGTCAGCAGCGTGTCGACTCCTTCACGCACCACCGACCGACAGGCATCGTCCTGCTTCAGCAGGCGACGAAAGCCGGTCTTGGATTGCTCGGCGGAGCGCTTCAGCTGATTCTCGAGCGTGTCCGCTCCCCGGCCGCGCGGATGCAGGACCCATTCGACCCGCGGGAGATGCCCCACCCCTTCAGGCGCCGCGACGGCTACGCTGTCCAAAGCCGCCGTCGCGTCGGGCTCCGCGGTGCGCCAGCCGAAGCACTCGGTGAGCCCACCCGCGTCGCCGGCGGCGAACAGCACGCCTCCCGTACCCACGTACTGCGCCACCGCTTCGCGCTCCGCGGGAACGAGCCACTCCTCCGGGGACACGACGGCGAGGACGGCGGGGCGGCGCCGTCCCTGCCGCGCGAGATCGAACAGGGCCGTGCGGCGGCGCTCCACCGGCACGCCGAGCCGGGCGAGGACGTCGTAGGCGGCCCGCCCTCCCATGGGACCGGTGCGATAGGTCGACACCGGCTCCCACGTCGACGTGGGTCGCGTCCCCGCGGTCCCGGCGACGAGCGCGATGGCCACCGCGCCGGCCAGCAGCAGGACGAGGCCGATCTCAGTGCGATGCGACATGGCGCGCGACACTCCCGGCCAGCATGCCGAAATCGCGGTAGCACTGCTCGTCACACGGCGCCATGCCGAAGACGTGCTGGTACAGCCGGGCGACGAGACCCGCCAGCGCGCCGCGTTCCTCGGGGCTCAGGCGCGCCTCCCGCACGTATTCGGCGGGGGTCTTCGAGGGATGAAACGACAGGGCCTCGACGCGGTCGAGCTCGAGCAGCAGGGCGGCGAAGCGGTGCGCCAAGGCCTCGGTGAATCGTCCTGTGCGGGCCAGCGCCTCGGCGCGATCGAGGTGGGCGCGGGCATCGAGCGGCGCGGCGAGCGCCCCCGGGACGCCGGGCGCCGGCCGTTGCACCGTCACCCGGTAAATGCGCCAGGCGGTGAAACCGAGATGGACGAGCAGGGCGATGAGGAGGGCGAGCGAGCCCCAGAAGACGAGCTGGGCCCCGACCGGATGGGCCGTGGTGAACCGGTTGAGCCACTCGACGAACCGGTGCCACAGGTCGCGAAACCAGTGCAGCGGCCGATCTCCCGGCACCCACTGGTACTCGGGACGTGCGAACACTTCCCGCACGGCGCGCCGCACGGAGTCGGCAGGGACCCCCTGCAGAGCCCGAAGCAGGACCACCCGGAGGCTAGACGCTCCCCAGCTGCTCGCTCAACAGCTGGAGGTCGAAGCCCTCGTGCCGCACTCGCAGATCGTAGTACGCGAGGGTGAGAACGCACGGGACGATCGGCGTCAGCACCACCGGGAGCACGGCGGCGATCACGGTCCAGGCGATGCTCGCAGCGGGGGCGAGCTGCGCGATGAGGGCGCCCAGCGCGGACAGCACGAGCGCCGGCAGCACGCTCGAGATCAACCCCGCCACGAACACCAGGCCGAAGACGCGCCCCCGCGCGCCCTTGGTCAGCTCCCAGGAGCGCCCGAACGCGTCGAAGTTGGAGGACAGCGTCTCCAGAACGACCACCGGCGTGGTCACCATGTAGCCACAGGCCACGTAGATAAAGAGCCAGACTGCCGCTATGACCTCGATGAAGACAAGCAGCACCGCCAGACCACCCGCAGCGCCGGTCAGGCCGATCACCACACCGCTCAGGATGAGCAGGAGAAAGAGCAACAACGTCTTGCCCAAGCCGACGAGGAAGAGCGGCACGATCTTGCCGACGCCGAACTGCAGCGAGTCCCCGAACTGCGGCTCCCGTCCCAGGTAGGAGTCGGAGATGACGCGGATCGATCCCGCGGTCAGCAGCAGCATTCCGGCGCCGTACAACACCCCCCAAACCATCCCCCACAGCATGAAGGGGACGATCTGGCTCTGCATCACCGCCGCCGTCTGCTCGGGCGTGGCAGTGGCGAGACCGAAAAAGCGGGCGCGCCAGTAGATGCTGAATGCGAGCGGCAGCCACATCACCGCGAGACTGAGCTTCAGGAACAACCCGAAGTGGCGCCGGAACAGCTGCAGCGCGCCATCCAGGATCTCACCGAATTCCATCGGCCGGAGATCGGCCATGCGGGCTCGCCCTCAGACGGGGGATGGCGATAAGATGAGGACGTGCCCCCTCCCGCGCGAGCCCCGCATCAGCCGTTCGACCTCCGACAGCAGCTGGGCGTCGAGACGCCCGAGCACGTCCTGCTCTCGTTCGACCTGGCAGGCCTCGGCACCCGCGCCGCCGCCGCCGTGGTCGATCTCCTGATACTCGGCCTCATCAACGCACTCGTGCTCGTCTTTGCCGCAGCGGCCGGAGTCACGGAGAGCTGGGAATCGGGGTTGGGGAGCTGGGGCGCGGCCATCGTCATACTGTTCTTCAGCCTGGGGTATTTCCTCTACTTCGCGCTGTTCGAAGCCCTGTGGCACGGTCGGACGCCCGGCAAGCGCTCCCAGGGGATCCGCGTCGTGCAGGACACGGGGCGCCCGATCACGGCGAACGCCGCAATGGTGCGGAACCTCCTCCGCATCGTGGACTTCGTCTTCCCGTTCGGCCCGCTCCCGGGCATCGGCTTCGTCTTCTTCCACCCCGCCAACAAACGCCTGGGCGACCTCGCCGCGGGCACCATAGTCGTGCGGGAACGCGCGGCCGCCTGGGGACTGGCGCCCGTCGCAGCGGCGCCGGCTGCGTCAACGTCAGCGTCGTTGGAGCTCGGGCCCCCCGACCTGTCCGACCAGGAATTCAACCTGCTCGACCGCTTCCTGGGACGCGCCGACCAGCTGCTCCCCGCCGTCCGGGCGCGAATGGCCTCCGATTTGGCGCGCCGTCTGGAAGGGCGAATCCCCCGGCGGACGACGGACGCCATGGGCTACCTGGTGACGGCGTTCGCCTCCGAGCAGGAAAAGCGGCGCGGCCGGTTCGGAACGCGGGCGACGGCGGGCGCCGGCCGCACAACCGTCACCGCGGAGCGGTTCGTCGCCCGCAAGCGGGACAGCTGGGAGGAGTTCCGGACCGCTGCCGAGCGGCTGGAGCGCGGCGGCCTGTCCCAGCTCCCGGCGGCCGAGATCCCCGGATTTGCCGCCCGCTACCGTGAGGTAGCGGCCGACCTGGCCAGGGCCCGTACCTACGGTGTGGACCCCCAGGTCGTGGCGTATCTCGAGCGCCTGGTGGGCGCCGGGCATACGGTGCTGTATCAAGCGCGTGGCGCCAACCGGCCCCCGTTCTTCCGGTTGCTCGCGTCCGATTTCCCCGCCGCGGTCGTCGAATCATGGCGTTACGTCCTGGCGGCCTTCCTGCTGGTCATCGTCCCGGCCACGATCGGATTCGTGATGCTGCGCGAGCAGCCGCAGCTCGCCGAGGAGATCGTGAACCCGGAAATGGTCAGCCGGGCCGAGCAGGCGGCGGAGCGGGAGTCCCGCGGTGAAGGCTACGCGCGGGCCGAGAGCGGGGTACGACCGGTGATCGCCGCGGCGATCATCAGCAACAACATCCGCGTCTGTATCATGGCGTTCGCCGGCGGGATGCTCTTCGGGCTGGTCACGTTGTGGGCGCTGGTGTTCAACGGCCTGCAGCTGGGGATGGATTACGGCCTGTTCGCCAACGATCACGCCGCGCTCTACCTCACGACGTTCATCGCCGGCCATGGCGTGCTCGAGCTCTCCGCAATTTTCATTTCGGGTGGAGCGGGCTTGCGCCTGGCGCATGCGCTCGTCGCTCCCGGCGATCGCCCGCGGCTCGAGGCGCTGGTGGTCGATGGACGCATCGCGATGCGGATGATGGGTGCGGTGATCTTCCTGCTGGCAATCGCCGGATCGATCGAGGGCCTGCTCTCGACCAGCGATGCGCCGCGGGCCCTGAAGTTCGCGGTCAGCGGGGCGACGGCGCTATTGCTGACCCTCTACCTCGCCAACGGCTACCGCTACAACCCCCAGCAGCGCACCTAGCCCCACCACTGCACGCGGCACTTCGGCCACCACCACCGGGGGGCCCCCCAGTGCCGGTGCGCCGAACGCCACCACCGCGGTGGCGGGCAGTATCGTGCACGATGACGCCGGCTCACAGCCGGCCGCGAACCTCGAGACGCTTAGAGGAGCGAGCGATACAGATCACGCAGATGGTGGTCTCGCAGGTCGCGGACCGAGAGCCACAGGTCCTGCTCGGAAGCAGCGCAGAAGATCTCCGCCGTGGCGCGTTCATGCTCGGTCTCTTCGGCCCCGAACAGAATCCGCCCCCGCCAGGCCCCGTCTTCGGCGTGCCGCAGGGCGAGCCGAACGAGGACACTTTGTCCTTCGAAACGTATGGCGGGGAGATCGTGAACGACTGCTTCGTGTGGCGCCGGAACCGCTTGACGTGCCGGTTGTGCGGACATGTCGAGCCGTGGGCTGGTTTGGAGAAAGATTATAGGGATAGGGGGGTTACGCAATATGTTCGGGTGTCATAAGACCGGGATCAGGGGTCAGGGGTCAGGGGTCAGGGGTCAGGTAACAGGACACCCTGACAACTAGACGCACAGACGCACAGAGGTGAACAGAGGTCAGGGTTCAGGTATACCTGTCCCCCGTCCCCTGTTCACCACTGCGCGTCTGTGCGTCTAGTAGTAAGCCCTGTCCCCTGACCCCTGTCGTCTAGACCGAGAAGGGGATCGGTGCAAACGTCAGTATGAACAACGCGAGGGCCGCCCACGCGAGCCAGCGGCGCGAGGGCGGCAGCGGGCGATACGCGTCGAGCACCGTCGGGTGATCGAGTCGCCCGCGGGACAGCACGAGCACCATTCCAGCCCACAGGTACCAGCCCGGCCACCAGTGACCGAGCACCAGGATCGTGAGCCAGAAAATCAAAGCCACACGGCGGTGCCACTGCGGCACCGCGGCATAGAGGACATGTCCGCCGTCGAGCTGGGCCATCGGCAGCAGATTCAACATGGTGACGAACATCCCGACGACCCCGGCGAACGCCATCGGGTGCAGCGACACCTGACCGACCATGCGGTGGGCGGCGAGCCGGGCGAAGAGCGTTATGGGGGAGTCGCCCACGACGAGACGTTCCGCACCCATGGCCAACACCATGTCGCGCGAGCCGCCGAGCGGCGGCAGGTAATGCGACAGCGAAAGCCCGACGATGAGCACGGGGAGCGCCACCACGAAGCCGGCGATCGGGCCCGCGATCCCCACATCGAACAGCTGACGGCGGTCCGACAATACGGTCCGCAGCCGGATGAACGCGCCCAGGGTCCCGATGAAGAACGGCCACGGCGGTACCGGGAGGAAGTACGGGGGCGAGGCGTCGAGCAGGTAGCGGCGGGCCGTGAGGTAGTGCCCCATTTCGTGCGCGAGGAGAATGGCGACGAGCGGCAGGGAGAACGCCAGCCCCGGCGCGAGGGCGGCGAGCGGCGTCGGGTAGAA
>Ga0310811_10005267_pt1 | contig 16341 bp, 14 predicted proteins | sample YCmetagenome_FD_207642 | JGI IMG/M metagenome (GOLD analysis project Ga0310811, IMG submission 207642) | Soil microbial communities from experimental microcosm in Duke University, North Carolina, United States - YC | ecosystem: Engineered > Artificial ecosystem > Soil microcosm > Unclassified ...
TGGATGTAGGGCTACAATATTGCTCTTATCCACATTTTTATAGCAGAAATCCCCGCAATGATATAGCCAGAATAATCAAATTAATGCAAACATTGCAACAGTTTTGTTGCTTACTGTAGATTGTCCTCATTCTGTTATCCAGTGTAGGGACTCATATTTCTATGGGCGCGGTGTAGAGACTCAATTCTCTACAGGCTGGTATTGGCCAATTTTACAGCTCATGACCACTAGGCTTCACAGCACAACACCACCATCATGTACCCAGGATACTTTCCCGCACTCGTGCTTAGTTCGCATTGTTGTGCATCTTCGCATTTCACCATGCATCTTCACATTCCATCGCGCATCTTCACGTTCTTGCGCATCTTCGCATTTCACCATGCATCTTCGCATTTCACTGTGCATCTTCACATTCCATTGTGCATCTTCACATTCCATTGCACATCTTCACATTCCATTGCACATCTTCACATTCCACCACGCATCTTCATGTTTCACCACACATCTTCATGTTTCACCACGCATCTTCACATTTCACCGCACATCTTCACATTTCACCATGCATCTTCGCATTTCACCATGCATCTTCGTGTTCCATCGCGATTTAGTGTGCATCATCGCAGGAGCATCCATCCATTGTCCAGCCAGTTCCTTGGTGCATTGCATTCCATTTATTACTATATCTGACTATGTTTGGCATTGTACAATTAGTATTTTGTTATGGACCCTTACATTACATCATTTACATACTTAGAGTGCTCCTGATTTGCTTCCGAGCCCTGGGAAGGCGCTTATGTGCGACTTAGGGTTGCCATGTCTGTTTTTACAACTTAGCTTCTGGCAGTCACCATCTATCACCAGTTAGTTCCATGCAGTGCATGTATCAGTTGTTGTAGTCCCTAGCATCCGTCTATAGCTAGTGGCAATCACAATATCCGTCATTTATCCGTCCAGCATCCATCCTCCTTGTCTCAATTCACATCCCAGCACCATTTATACATCTTCTCTACACTTGCGCACTTCGCACACTACTTTCCCACGCTTCGCGCGACCATCGCATTTTGCTTTCCTGCACACACCTTCAGCGCATTTCACATTTCTTCACATTTCACCGCAATCCATCACATTTCTTCGTGTTTACTTCGCGTTTCATCACATTTGATTAGGGTTGATTAGCACTCACATGTGGATCTTCGCTTTCCTTGCGTCCCCTTTAGGGTCAAACGCTCTTGCTTCTGCGAGTATAGCAGCTAGGTAGAGCTGAGACTCACTTATACTGGTTTTGCATTATTATAGCTAGTGCCTAGCCAGGTTGTGATACCTACACCGCATTTTGACTCAATGACCTGTTAGTTTCCTAGTGGTTTGACTGAGACTTACAACCAGTACCTGAAATACAAGCCTCACAAGATTATCCAAGTAAGAAAGTGCCTAAGTCTAGTCACTAACAATGGCTCAACAACGGCTTTGGCCTGGCTTGAGATGTTTGAAAGCCCAAGCTGGTGGTCCAGGCTGTGGCTTTACCATTTAGTCATTGTTCCACAGGCTTGTCACTGACCATTGATCTTCTAGATTTATTTTTATATCCATTGTTATCCTTTTAGGCTTCAATGATGATAACATGATATATATCTGAATGATCAGTGAGTTGCCCTATGTGATGCTTCTAAGGCTTGATGATACTCACTTTAGTGTTAGTGGCATTGCAAATGTGTCTGACATTGCTGTTCCCAGTAGCTTCTATGCAAGCTCTCATATGTTGCTGTCTTGATGGACTAATAATAATAATGCCAGTAGTTAATGTCAAGTAAAATTATTTACAACTATGCTAATATATCTCCCCACTTACTCAAAACTATCTAGCATTCCTACCTACTAGCCAATGTCTGGTGTGATTCACACAGACAGCAATGACAAGCCTTGCATGGTGCACCTGTCATGCAAAACTAAATTCACTGCTGCACTTCACCAGCATTCCAAGAAGGCAGCACTTCCATTGCAGACAAAAGCTATTAATGATTTATAGGCTGCAGAGGCTGCAAAGCAGACCATGCAGACCACACAGACACCTGCACCCATACCTAGCAAAAGCAAATGGGTATGAAGTGATGATGATGACTTTGACAATGATGAATCTGGTGATAATGAGTGTGAAAATGCACAGACAAATCCAAAATGTGAGTCCTCAGTCTATGTGCTACCAATGTAAGATATTTGACTCAGATGGAGGCAACAGCCAAACAAGTCCATCAACAAAAGGCCCCTGCAATAGATCACAATGCTGAACTTGGTGATGATGGAATTCTTGCTGACATTGACATGCAGCCTGTCACTGATTCTGGTCTCTTGTGTGAAGACATGACTTATGATATCAATCAAATTTTGGTAACCCATTTGAGCATGCTGGTACTAATGGATCAGTCAAAAAACACTGCAAATGCAAGGTCTGCTCATGAGTTTCTTTGCAATCATTTAATTCTGTATAGTCTTAACAGTACATACTACACTACTAAGGGTCAGTGTATTATTGTAAATGAGATGACCACACTGTGCTGACACACAGAAGCCAAATTTGCAATAAGTCTTAAGTATTGTGGCCGCTTGCAGCGATCCTAATCGTGTACATCTGTAGGGAAGATATTGGCAATGGGCCAAGGACAATACCTTTGCCTTTAAATTGCCTGGCAATGTCAAGAAAGAGAAAGCTGCCCAAGCCTAGCAAACCATCAATACACACCTGACAGAGCAAAAGCTTTCAGAGTGTGTGATTCCCTACAGCGATAATCATCACAACAGATCAGGTCAGTCTCATAGTAACTATTGTGTTGTGCTACATTCTAATGACATAATGGCAGCCTATACAGGCCCTTGAATATCCAAAGTTCAAGGAGATGATTGATGTGGCCTCCTGTGCCACATGAGGTGTCAAAATCCCAGGTTGTAAAGCTACACATGCTGAGATCATACACATATTCAAGAATCATTTAACCTGGTTGAAAGCAAAACTGAATGTACATATCATTAGGCCTTTCAATGTTCTCGTCTTCTGACATATGTTACAGAGCAACTCTGTCAGTGGAGCTGTCAACATAACATGTAATGTATGGTAGGCTGAACATATAAATGGGTACTTTGCCATCACTGGCCACTGGATCGAGGAAAACCATCCAATGCAATGGGAGTTTGAAAGTGCACTGCTTGGTTTTATGCAGCTGATTAATGTACACAATGGCAAGCACTTAGATGGTGCTTTAATTAAGATACTGGATCATGTTGGCATTGCTCATAAGGTCCATGTTTTTGACTTTCTGATTTATTTAATGTGTTGCTGTTGAATAGATATTGCATTATTCATGTTTTGTTATGACAAGTCACAGAAAGTCATGTGACATTTGATGTTTTCATTCAAAGTCTACCTTATATGTTAATGTAGTATGCACCAACCACCACTCAAAACACATGACTTGGATGCAAAAAGTGCTACTCAATTCACATCAGATCTTCTCCATTTTCTTTTATTACTATCTTACCTTGTGCTCAGATTCCACGATTCCCTTGCTTTGACTGTTCACCATATACTCCTTATTCTCATTCTGGTCTAGTCAATTACTCAAAAATGCACAGTGAATTCCAGCAGTATCTCCTGCACTGATTGCCTGCTCCAAGTATGACTGAACACCTCACAGAAAGTCATTGCCTCTAAACATTCTTCATAACCATCTTCATTTTACCTGCTAATACATCTCACAACTACCTTGACCATTCACAATTCTCTGTTGACCTCATACTGGGCCAGCCTTACAAGACCCAGTGCAGTAGATAAGTATCAAATGTAATGGATGATTGATCTTACAGCAAAGGAGACTAAACTGGATACTATCAAATTTGCTCTCAAATATCAAAGGCTAGGCTTTAACTAGGATCCTCCTGTACTAACCCAAAACACCTTAATTCACACTCTTCTCCCACAATATGTGCATCATCAATGTTGTCAACCCTTTCTATGCCACTGCTGTACCCTCTTACTCACAAACTTCCAAGCCACTTTCAGCATGTCCTGGACATGTTGCCTTCAGGCAAACAGATACCCAAGACAGATGACCACTATCCACACTTTCAGCAACAGGGTGCAAAAGTCCCATATCATTGCTGTGTCTATGTGTTTCAGGCTAAATTTGATACTATCAATGTTATTATTAAATGCAGTTCAAGGACAGGATCAATCCACATTGGGCATTGTTCTGTGAGAATTTTAATTTGACTTGGACACCTATATACTGATGATTCCTCAGGTATACATATGTTCCCCTGCTCCTCCACCTTCTCACAGAATCCGCCACATTTGCTATGCAGTCTATTTTCCATCCTTGGTCCAAGTCAGGTAAGACTCAATCTTTGTATCTTTGGAAAGTAGTGACCAGCTTACCTGTCTTCACATCCCAAATTTTGACTGATTATTTAGATTTATCAAGTTGAGGGCTGTCACAGACATGGTCATGTCTGGTGAGTGGACAACTACCAATATTTTTGTATGTCCTGTCTTGGTTGGTATGAGGATTTCCTCTGTTCTCTGCATTTCACTGCCTTGCAGTCCCATTGCAGGATCTGCTTGACATTTACCAACTATCTTAACTCCAGCAGGCAGACTATGCAGATTCTATATGCTCCATTTGTTTTGTGATGTCTTTGCCTGTGTTGATGTCCCACAAGCTCACTGCATTGTCGTGACTCTCACTAACCACTTTCTTTCTGTCTGAAGACAATGCTATAGTCTACACTTCAATATCTCCATTCCAACAATCCTCTCATATGTTGTATACATATGCACAAACTTCTAATTATAGTCAGTGGTACATCATACTAGATGGTCACCAGAGTTCACGTTTTTTTTGCAACCATAATAGCTCCTCAACATCTGGGCTAAATAGTGTTAGCGACTAGATACTAGGCGCTTTCTTACTTGGATAATCTCGTGAGGCCTGGAGTTCAGCACGCCAGAAGCGGATGTTCTTGTAACAAATAGTATAATTCTTTTACCATTGGATAGTTTGATATCTAAAATATAATGCCTGCTACTTTTTTTCTTGAGATATGAAGAATTAAGTCTAGTGGAGAGTTACCATGTAGCAGAGTAAGATTGTCTCTTGAGTTTACATTTTTGTCACTCTATGTCACACCCTGCTGTCAACCCATTTTACACTCTGCACAACCCAATGCAAGTGAGATTGGCATAATGATATCTTCATTGCATTTTGGCACAGCAGAATCTCAATTCATACATCACACTTTAGACAGATTGTCACATCTGGTCATGTTTCTTATACTGCACATCATTCTATCAATAAAGTAGTCCTCAGAGTATTTATTTTAACATGGTCTAGTCATGTACAATTCCCATGTGCCATTTCAGAATTTTCTATGATGATATAACTGCTGGAGTTTATGTTCTAAGTGAGTCTGAGGAACAAGGACAAACATAAAATGTCATCTATGCAGCAGATGTCCTTTTTAGGACATCTCTTCTTTGCTACGTACTACTACATGCAAACTCTCGGTACTCAACAACTTGTTGTAGTACTCATTCTTTCACTTTTCATACACAAAATATAAACTTAATTCACTATCATCAATATGCCTCAACTATTGAGTGACCCAAATCTAAGCATATACCCGAATTATGCAGATGATGCATTCATCAATACAAGACTTCAGCTCACCAACAAAAAATAACTGAGCCCCAAGCCATCATAGTTCTCAGGAACATATGGCAATCAGAAAACACTGCAGCCAAGGCTCAATGGCAAGCACAAATCAAGGAAGACAGAGAGTGGCAAGAGCACTCTGAAAGAATGACAAGACCAACATGACAAAGAGGAAGCAGTGCAGAAGGAAGACAAGAAAAAGACAAGTATAAGTACACAGTGGTATCTGATCTTGATATTCCTATGAAGGCTATGATACTTCCCCCTTCCTATGTGACTTGCAAGCTTGACAAAGGAGACTACATTGAACTTTGGTACTTTACCAATGACAGGCTGGATGACACCAAACTCAAAAGCTCAGTCAATGAAGACACTATGATCATGGCCACCCTAGCAGGTGGAGATACAGAATGGGTATCAGCCACTTCAATACGAAATGCAGCAGCTGTCATAGATGACCAAAATTTAAAGTTTGACAATTTCTGTCAAGCATGTCCCCAGATTATCAAAGCCATGCAAGAAGCTTCTTGGCCTGCAGATTGCATCAAGATGATGGCATTATTTTGGTGTAACCTACAAGTTCACAATTTCCACTCAATGCAAAATCCTCTAGCACAGAAAGCATTGCTCATCTATTCAAGCTGAGCAGCAGAAATAATAACACATCGCAGTCAAGTCAGTAGGAGGTGCATATGATTTATCATGAATTAATGAGGTACTTGTCAAGCGCACGAGATCTGAGGTTTACTATGCAGAACATGCGAGACTTGACAATAGGCAAGATTATAGGGTCAGTGAATATATTTATATAATGAATAGCATACTAACGATCTACACCATTTTAATGTAACCTTTCAAAACAAATACATGTTTTCAGAACACATAACATGCTTCATGCTACATGCTACATGCCTCACAATACCTGCCTCATTGCTTCACACTTTAACATCTCAATAGATGGACCAGCATATTAATATAATATCAGCAGGTTCCACATCTAATCCAAATCATAGAGGCAGGGACAGCAATCATTTGGCAAGAGACTCACATAGATGGTCAGCTTCACCATGGAAGAGACAAGACACACATCAACAATCAGCTTCTCCTGAACCAAACAGGTGCCCATGACAGGATTTTTGAGGTGGCGCAAATGGAAAGCCCCTATCTGCTTGCACTATCTGCTTGGGAAGGCATCCCCACAAAATCATTGAGTGCTCAGCTACCAAAACCTGGGATGATGGATCCAACACCCTTTGTACCTGAATCAGCAAAGTGCTCACCATGCAAGATGGTCACCCAAAATGCAGCAATTGGCAAAGAGTCACAGGATGCACTGAGACCACACATGATCAGCGATACTTTTGCTCAGGATGCGCTGCTTTATCTCATGGAGCACAGACATGTTCTTGAGGAGAGAAAGCTTAGATCAGTCACTCCATATGACCCAGAAGCCTGGGAAAGCCATCTCATGCAAGCTGGACTTATTGATAGATACCCACATATTCTCAAAGGACTCTGTCAAGGCTTTCATCTTGATTTCCCTGTCATTAAAACCACTCAAACCCCTCCAAACAAAGATTCAATTCTTGTTTATACAAATGAATTCAACTCTATTATCAAATCAGAAATCGAAAAAGAAGATACATTAGTCCATGTACAGCAGCTGAAATTGAGAGTCTCATTGGGCTGTTTCAGTCATCGCTCTTTTCAATCATCCCAAAGCCAGGGTGTCCAGGTCAATTTCAGATTATCCAAGATTATTCCTTTCCTCACATAATTTCCATTGAATTCCCTAATCCATCCATCAACTCTTGTATTAATGCAGATGATTTTCCCAGTACCTGGGGAACATTTCATATGATCATGCTCATCATTAGCTGATTACTGCTGGGATCTCAAATGGCCACAAGAGACATATCAGAAGCATATTGTATGATACCGTTACATCACTCACAATGGCCAGCAGCTGTTGTACATGTCACAGATGACCAATATTGCATTGATACTTGCATGAGCTTCAGAGTCTCACCTTCTACAGGAGCATATGATTCAATCACTGATGCTGGACTTGACATTTTTAGATCACAAGGTATCGGACCCACCTCATGCTGGGTCAATGACCACTTTTTTTTCTGAATATGCAGAGAGTCCATTGAGAGATACAATCAAGAAAGGGAGAAGTGGCATAAGGATATCATTGCAAGAGGTAGTCACCAGGATGGGGGTCACATATGGTTTGGTGGGCACATTTTTGATGATGGGACAATCAAAGAGTTCAATGAGGATTATAGATTTCCAATCCTTGATTTATCAGGAACATCACTTCAGTCTTTGGAAGACAGTATGTTCAGCTACAATTTCGATGACATTAACCAGGCCTCACATGAGACTCGGACTCCCTGGGAATTATTGAAAGACACAAATTTTGCCTACTCTAACCCATATATTGGTTTCACTTGGGATCTTACAGCTAATCTGGTGTATTTGGGAGAAGAGAAAAAGGCAAAGTACCTTCATGCAATACAGGAATGGCAGGGATGCATTGGACATAATCTCAGGGACATCCAAAAGATATATGGCAAACTCCTTCATGTTTCCTTGGTCATTCCACAAGGAAGGGCATATCTCACGAGCCTCAAGGCCATGCTGCGGGTATGCCATAAACAACCCTTCTTACCTCACTGTCCAGTTAAGGGACTGGCAGAAGACCTTGGCTGGTGGACAGACCTTCTGCAAAATAATTTCATCAGTCGAGACATTCCCAAGCCTCTCTCACTACATGACTCATTGGCTTTCTCAGATGCTAGCTCTGGAGTTGGAATTGGGATCATCATTGGGAGAAAGTGGAGAGCTTGGAAACTACTACCTGGGTGGTTTGCAGTATTTGAGGGATCCTGGAGCACAGCCGATGCCCTGTTGACATGCTCACAATGATTACTTTTGTCACAAGTTGTGTGGAAGCTTATGCAGGAAAAACACTGGCCAATTATGTCTTCAGCATCTGTGCATGGCACGTTCTTCATGGTCAAGCCTGGAAGATAGAGCAGGGAGAATTGAAATTGGCATTAGACAGAGAAACTAATGAAGCACCCACTGGATCCAAACATCCAAAGAGAGATCCATTCATGGTTGCAGTCATCATCCAAATCCGAAATCATCTTAATCTCAACCAGCCCCTTGATGCAGTGATCTTCACATGCTTGACAACCTCATTTTACTCATTGGCTAGGCTTGGAGAATTGACCATAAAATCAATCAAAGCTTTCACACCAAATATACACGTTAAATGGGGAGATGTGCAGTTAGATTGCAAAGACTGTCATGGATTATGAGTCTCAAAGATTCATGTACCATGTACCAAAACTTCTATAACCAGTAAAGATATCTATTGGGCAGATCAGTCAGACACATCAGATCCTAAAGCTGCTCTCACTAATCATTTCATGATAAAAAGTCCCACTGAAGACCATCATTTATTCAGTTGGAAGCACCCAAAAAGAATTCATCTGCTAACATGAGGAGCTTTCTTGAAGAGAATTGGGATGATTGCAACCCATACGAAGTATTTGATGGATTGGATGTGGCACCAGTCATGATCAGCAACCCTCATGGGATGGTCCAGTGATTGTGGTATATGCTGTAGACTAATGAAAAGTCAAGGGGGAAGGGAGTGGGGTCATCATCCTCGCTGTTGCGGAGGGTCTTCCAAGCTGTGGAATTTTGTGCTAGAGATGCATAGGATATAGCCTTGGATACTACTACTATGATGGCAAGTTCAATCTCTGGATGGACCTCGATCTCATCTTCCACCTTATCAAACACTTCATCTATACCCTCTGATAAAGTACATTCCCCAATGCTGGGAATCGCCAACATTCTCCTTGGCCCCTCCACAGGGGTGAACTTGATAACCATATCTGGGGTAACTGCTTTGTCTTTAAGCTGCAATGATATGTTCATGGATACCCTGGGGATAATAACATTATGATCCTAAGGAAGATTAGTTATTGCACTCGTGAAACAATCCTTGAGGTGGTCAAAAGACTCTTTGTGGAGGGAGCTAGGCATGTCGACAGTAAGGACTTGTTTGCTATAGTCATAAGAAAGCCTAAACTAATTTAAGCATTGCCCAAAATAGGCAAATTCATCAACTTACCAGGGCTTTGTCAATACTTATCTGCTTTCTCCCACCGTACACTCTAAAAATTTGAATTCTTGTGCTTTCACACTGCAAAATTCCTGTGATATTTGGTAAGCTGCATCAGCACTGCATGACTCAAAGTACATACCATTTGGCTTTTCCCTGGAGCTGCCTTGGCTAGACATTCTAAGGCTTTCTTTACATCTACTATACTATCAGAATGTCATAAAACTGTTCTGCTTCTTATCAAATGCACTGGAGGTAGGGGGCTCATTACACAGTGGATGGCAGTCGGTATTATTATGCAATTCATCAGCCACAGTGCAAGGGGTGGTTTCAACTGCTTCGTCCTCCTGCACCTGTCCTTCCACAAATGGCAATGTTGTGATGGGTGTGCTCTGTGCACGCTGGCTTTCCTGAAGCAAACTCTGTGTCTTGAGTTTTTGTATGAAGTTGGACTTCTGGTTGGATTTTGAGTATGCAAGTGTCCCCTTTGCACTGCTGCTGCTTGTTCCACAGTGCCTGTATGAGCTTGAGAGTAAGGGGGAATAACATAAATTCTCATCAACTTGAGCTACAAGGGTAGACATCGCTATTTGATGTTTGGTGTGCATTGTGCATTGAATGTTGGGTGTTTGATGCTAGAATGGTGAGTATTGTCTTCCTGTGGCAACCTTTGTGGAAGCTCCGGAAGAGATAATCAAAGATTACAAATGTGATAGTGATCTTTTGGGAATCGGAATTAAACACCAGAAACTGGCAAGTGCTGCCCTGTCAATGAATTTTGCACCCTGAGTTGACCTCTCAGAGAGAATCAGCAAGGCTTAGATCCCAGTCAAAACTTGGTCCAGTTGGACCAGTATGAATCTATGATAGCCTTAGTGACAAATTTGTAATCATGGACAATCAGTTTCAATCTGAAAACTGGACAAATGCAAGTGCCACCCTGTCAATGAATTTTGCAGCCTGACTTGGTTGACCAGAGAGAATCAGCAAGGCTTAGATATCAGATGCAGACTCATGGCATGCAAGTATCACACTTTAAAACTCATAGAACTCAGCACTGCATTCTATTAAGGTTCAGTAATTCTCTAAGCGAGTCATTGTGATAGTTAACAAAGGGTGCAGACACTATTGTAATGGGAAAAGCCCTTGGTCAATTAGTGATGAAGCATCAGATCTGTGAGGAGCACCAGCCCTTCTGGCCTTGGTGATAGTGGCAAAGCTCAGCTCCACCATCTGGAACACTATCCCCCCCTCAAAGGGGGAGGAGTTTTCCAGAGTGGGAAGTGCTCTCCCTCCTACCTAGACTGGTCGCACAAGAGAGCCACATCCTTCAGAGCACTGTAAGGGTGATACTTTTTGCCTTACAGAGCATCCATGGTAGAAGGATCAGGGATGGATGACACCGGAAAGCTGGGGAGGTAATGAAGGTGAGCGCTATCCCAACCCACAGGTATTTCCCACTATTGGCTGAGGACAACGAGGATGGCACATACTCATGAGCAAGCCGTAGGTGAATGCATGCACTTCACAGGTAACAGCAATGCCACGCTGACTCAATGTGAGGAGAAAAGGTCAGGGCATCTTGTCATCCTCCACTGGCAAATATGTTTTCTTTGGCAATAAGCCAATCCATGTCCTTTCAATGAACTTGTCAGTAACTTGCTTGCAAACGTGAAGGATGGCACAAACCTCAACAACAGAATTATGCCCCTTGAAAACAGCTGTTGGCTCGACAGTGCTAATGCCCTTTGTATAAGAGTTTATATCATCAATAATGAGACCATGCCCAAAGACGTTCATCTCACCAGTGGTACACTGTCATATCCTCTGAAGCATAAAGACTATGTCTGAGTTCCACCAGGTTCCATGCCAAACCAAACCTACCTGTAATAAGCCCTAGATATATCGCATTCAATCAAACCACTCACCCTTCCTTCATCTGTCCAATATCAGGTTTACAATGCCTCTCATATCTCACACATATGCTTTGTCTGATCAAAAACATGCTATGTCCCAAGACAGCTTTCATCACAAGTAAATGTGGGTTCTGCAGCATATACTGCACACAATTGGCCTCTCCATGGTGATTGAATTTCTGGATGATTTATATGCAGGGATTCTGGTGTGTTCGCTAAATTCACTGCATCATTTCTTGCATTTGAGGACTTGGATGATTACCATGTGAAGGTAGTCTTCAAGGGGCTTAACCAAAAGTGTGGGTTCCAAGGGGGCAGCGGGTTGTGTAGGGCTTATTTGCTGGACTTTTGTTACATCAGATGTTGGACTGGGAGGGTGATGGTGTACTTACTTCAGGGAACCATTGGCATGTTAGACTTGACCAGTCGAGTGCATATGTGATGACCAGGTCATATAGATACGATGCAAAGTTCTTCTTCCTGTCGGCACTTTGTGCCTGGACATCAGTGCTATGTGGGGTTGGCTTGAAGGAAGTGTGCTAATGAGCACTTGAACTTCACCTTAATATCTAATGATTATCAACTGGCTGGCAAATGCAGCAGTGGTTAAAAAGTAACTTAGTCTGAATTTGGCACTTCCTTATGGAGCCACCCTGGATCCTGTGGATCAAACAATTGAAGGTCTGAGAATACTCTGCTTTGAAAGACTGTACTATCACAATCAGGTAGTAATTCTCAAGACAATCTGATGCAAGTCTCCCAGATCTCACCATTTTCCATGTCCCAGACCTTCTCCAGTCATTTGTTCAATTCTTCTAAGAACTTGTGCTCATGCCCTAACAGTAAGGCAGGTGGAGGCGAGGCTTGCAAAGCTGGTGATGGGGGTGGTGTTGGTTGTGCAGATGGTATCTGACATTGGATTTGGGGAGATGGCGCTGGTGGCAGGGGAGTAGTTGGAGGACAAGGAATGTGGGGTGGGGGTTCATAGTAAAGAAAGATGCCCCTGCCACCAGAGGTGTTACTATCTATTGATCCATGGTTATAGTGCTGAAGTTGACGGTATGATGCTCTTGAGGTCCTAGCTGCTTGCTGGATGTCAACATGGATGAAGGTCAGCTCTCTGTTTCTCCAATTTTGACTTCAACTTGGTGCTGTGATCACAGTTGTGAGGATTTAGGCTGGCGCATCTGAGTCAAAAGGGGAAAGACATACCTGGAGGCATGACTGAAACTGTCCTGTGGATAGTACTGCTGCACGGTTTGAGGTATGTGCCGGTACAGAAGGAATGGCAGTGAGTACCAAGGCCACAGTTCTAACACATCAAAGGTGGTGTGTATTTAAACTTCAACTCCTATGGTACAAATTACATACTATTATGACTCACTGTGCATGAACCTTGACTGAGCACCCCAAGTTTTAGGCCTCAAGCTTGGCGGCACTTTTCAGTAACCCTCAAGGCATGCTGCAGTCTACCAAATTCAGATGTTTGAAAGGTTACGATGTGCTGAATAGGCTGTAAGCTGGAGCATGGAATAGTCAATATTCTGGAAATCTGATCATGATGGTAGCACCAGATTGATGGATTTTCTGTAGTGCCCCAGGGTTCAAGTTAAAGTCTGCACCAATCCTTGGGTCTAGCCCCAATCCCTAGTGGGGCAGATTGAAAATAACCCCATGAGGGTCATGTGAGGCTGCTGGTAGGTGCTGTAATTATGACATGGACTTACCTCTACACTGCCAGTGAGCCTCCAGGAATCCCACAGCACTGCCAAAATGGCATCAAAAGTGTGAGGCTGGGTCCAAAACCTGAGTAAGGGACTGTGTATGGGGTGCAAAACTTTGGAACGTACTGTTTCGGCATCACTGCAGCTAGAGGAAACACCAGAAAATTCCTGACTGCCGATGCAGTGGTTAGACTCGGGACCTGGTACTACTAACTTGAAGTGGGATTTGAGAAGGTAACAATGGCCCATCTACTCCAATAATGATTGTGATGACTCCAATCATGTACTGCATCTGGAGGTTCAGAGGCTTCAAATTCAAGTTGGACATTCTCTCAGTCAGCGGCTCAGGGAGAACTGGGAGTTGTGTGCTAGCCACAAACTTGAAGGTGTGATTTGCTGCATTTTCAAAGTTCAAACCAAGCATGGAGTTGGGGAACCTAAAGTTCCACCAGAAGTCCAAGTCCATTGTAAGCCCTTCAATGTATCTGGTGCTGTCCACTCTTGCTCATTTGTGACCACACCAAACAGTTAGTTGTCCGAGTGTGCACTAGCCGTGACTGCATTTAAAGTAGTACCAACAGCGGATCCAGTCCTGCATAGTTGCTGGCAAGGACAGACTGCTTACTATTGTTGTCATGAGGCCTCCAGATGCATGATAGTCATAATGTGGGCCACTGAATGGGTTGATGCAGTACTAAGGTGCAGAATGGTGATAGCACTCAGCGGGTTGGCACACAGATCACATGGGGTCATAAACAGTGGAGTTTTATAATATCTTTATTTGTTGCCATAGGCTATGCAACAAGATAAGGCTGCAATCTTGACTATGGGTGAGAAAGAAGTTTTACGAAAATCAGAATATAAGAGGTGAAGATGAGGTGAGGAAGGTCCAAGCTATCAAGCCCAACCACAAGTGCACAGTCAAACGCCCACTGGCAGTTTAGGATCTTACAGTAGAGTCTGGAAAGAAATTTCCTCAAGGCAGTGGTGGTGAGGGTTCCAGCCTTGGCTGGAGCTCTTCAAAATCTCACAGTAGGGAAATTTTGAATGCAAGGCTGAGGCAGTAAAGAAGTGGTTGGCAACTTACCTATTTACAAACAAGATGGCACATGTCACAATTTACTTGTCATTTTGATCCCCCCTAAGTGTGCACAAGCAGTGCCCCTGGGTGGGGTGGCTTTGCAACTGTGTAGCTCAAAGAGCACTCAATCACAGATGCAGATGGGGGGCTGTTTGGCACACTCTCCAAGATATGCCATCCAGTTTTACCAGCCTTCTCTGTGGCAGAACATGTTGGCCACTAGGCACGTTTTTGCCAGTGTAGCAGTGATATCTTCTTTGTGATAGAACACATTGGACTGGTAGTAAGTAGCGGAGGGGATAAGGTGATAGTTGTAGTACTCAAAGGTATACAGGGTCCTCCATGCTTTACTAGTAATAGCAGTTGATGAATTTTGATGTGGCAAGTTGAGGGGGCTGTGGTTCAGGACCAATATCACGATGCAGCTGAGCACCATTATGACTGCCTCATGCTGGTGTGAGAACGTTGAGTTCTGCATGGCTTCACATGGGCGTCCTCTGTGCATCTGGTGCAAGCTGAGGTGAGTATTTAGTAGAGAAATAATGGGAATTTTGGATTTGTCTGATTGACCTCACTTACTCGTTTTTTCCACACATGATGTAAGTATCTCATTCATTCATCCATTCAGTAGTCATTGACTGCATCGATTCATTGCCCAGGGTATGATCACAAAGGCTTTACCAATTCTTTTACTCCCACTACATACAGCATAGCTATATTACATCATCTTATTATACCCTCCTTTTGTGCAGATACCCAACTTCTTCAACTTCTCGTCTTCTGCAGTGAGTTCTTCATGATACTTTGGAACTCTAAAGTATTTTGTATCAAAGTCTCTCAAACAGCTAAGTTGTTTTCCTGCTAGAGCTTCGCCAGTGTGCCATGTTTAGGCTGAATTGGTTCAGTCTTCCATTAGGAGGGCTCGTGAGATCGACTTTGGCATTCGGAGTGGTTTGACCTTGGGTGTGGTGGTCTGCAATTGCTCACACTGTGCTTATACTGCTAACTGCCCTCAATATATCATACATTTAGCTCTAAAATATGCTGACATGCATTTTGTTACAGGTTCCACTGTAATCACAGACTTATGGAGTCTGGACTTTTGTCCAAGTATTGTTTTGTGCAATTTGACTGGTGCATACACCTGCTGCAGTTACACACATAAACAGTTGAACACATGCAAGTCCTCCTCTGTATGTAATTAAACATATCATAGCCCCAAGAAGGATATAAAAGGCCACCTCTCAGTCTTTCTCTCATGAGAATTTCAACCACAACCTTCGTCTTTCTCTACCATACAACTACCTGTGCTCTGCTATCATTCCAAACTCACAATCACACCAGGAGTTATGGAAAAGCCTGATGTCATCTATTCTCTGCCTTGGAAATCTAAGCTTGAAATACCATACACATTCAAGTTGGAGTGATGAGGGACATGTACCATTCCAGATGCTTCAAGTTCATCGTTGTGCTCTGCTTTTGTAATTGATCTAATATTACCCACAGCCTTGTGAACAGTCAGATGAAACTGGACAGTGTACAAAGTTAGCCTGCTCACTTTGGTGCAGCTTAAGACACTGGACGATGTAAAAGGTACACATCGAGTTTTCCCTCTCCCTGCTTACTATGACATCAACAGGAATCTTCCCGCTGTGATGCACAAACTTGGCTAGGTAGTAGGATCACTCCCTAACCAATATGTGGCCAATACCCTGCCTAGCTGCTATGTCCTAGAAGACAGTGTTTGACCCTAAAGGGTTTCTGATCTAGG
>Ga0310811_10005268_pt1 | contig 16340 bp, 13 predicted proteins | sample YCmetagenome_FD_207642 | JGI IMG/M metagenome (GOLD analysis project Ga0310811, IMG submission 207642) | Soil microbial communities from experimental microcosm in Duke University, North Carolina, United States - YC | ecosystem: Engineered > Artificial ecosystem > Soil microcosm > Unclassified ...
GGAAGATATGGTTAACGGATCGTTACGCTAACGCGAATTTGAGCCCCCTCTAACGCAGTTGTGAGTCCGGCCTCCGCCGTTCCAATGCTAGCTGTCTCGCTGGGCTTGCGGAGGGGCAGGCCAGCGCTTCGGGGGCTAACCATTCTGTCCAGAATCACCATAAAACGCGGGCCTAGCGCCGCCGCTCGTGGGACGCGTTGCCGCCCATGACGCTCGACGATATCCGTTCACGGGTCGAGCGCGTGGTCCTCGACCGCGTTGCCCGGTGGAAGGCGACGCCCGTCGGCCTGCGGGCGAAGCTGGTCGCGTTCACCTGCGGGCTGATCGCGCTGGTGGTCGCCGTCGACCTGATCGTCGGCGCGTCGCTCGAGAGCACGCGCAGCCGCAGCTCGGCCGCCGTCGCCCTGACGGAGCTTGCCGACGGATTCGCGGCGACGGTCGCCGAGCGCATGAACGCCGGTCACGTGCAGGAACTGGTCTCGATCTCGCACGCGGTCGCGCTCGGCAGCGACGTCGACGACGTGTACGTGTTCGACCGCGAGGGCACGATCGTCGCCCGGGACGAAACCGGCAAGCACCCGGTTCCTTCGGTGACCGAGCCCGCGCTGATGCGCGCCATGGTCGATCATCGGTCGGTGGCCTTCATCGAGGGCGACACGGTGACCGCGGCGGCGCCGATCGTGACCGACCAGGCGACGCTCGGGTACATCGTGCTGCGCGGCACGCGCCACGACAGCGCCTCGAATGGGGCCGCGGTGGTCGCGCTGACCGCGTTCCTGCTGCTGCTCGGCGCGGCTGCCGCCACCGCGTTCAGCGCCTCGCTGATCCGTCCCCTCAAGTCTCTGACGGCAGCCACCGGCCGGATCGCCGCCGGCGACCTCGCGAAGCCCGCCGCCATCGACAGCACGGACGAATTCGGCACGCTCGCCGCGTCGATCAACCGGATGATGGCGCGCACCGCGGACTCGCTCACGGCGTACCAGCGGCGCGAACGCGATCTTACCGCGGGCCGCGAGCGCGCCGAGGCGGCGAGCCTCGCGAAAAGCGAGTTCCTCGCCCGCATCGGCCACGAACTGCGCACCTCGCTCAATGCCATCGTCGGCTTCTCGGATCTGCTGTCGGGCCCGCGCAGCCGCGCGATGGGCGACAGGACGTTCGCGACCTACGCCCGCGACATCAACCGTGCCGGCCGACACCTCCTTACGCTCGTCACGAACATCGTCGACTACGCCCAGACCGACTCCGGGATGGCGGCGCTCAAGCAGGAGATCTGCGATGCCGAGCAGCTCGTGCGCGGGATCGCCGAGCCGCTGGAGCGGGTGGCGGAGGAGGGCGGGATCGCGCTCACCGTCGAATCGACGTCGACGCTGCCGATCATCCGCTGCGATCGCGAGCGGCTCGGCAAGGCGCTGGCGAACCTGATGAGCATCGCCATCAAGGGCACCCGCGCGGGAGGCTACGTCGCGATCACCATCGCCGAGGACGGATCCGAGGCCATTATCATCCGCATCGCCGACAGCGGCGCCGGCGCCCCGTTGGCGTCCGACGCTGCCGGCGTCCGCAGCGACTCGGGCACGGCGCTCGGCCTCGCATTGGCGCGGCGGATCGTCGAGCAGCACGCGGGCGGGTTCCGCGTCGAAAGCTATCCCAGCATCGGCACCGTGGTGACGATCCGGCTGCCGGCCGTGTCTCCGGATTCGCTGCCCCCCGAGCTCAACCCGATGCGGGCGTCCTGACCCTCGACGGCGGGGTGCCGAGACGGCAATATCGCCTCGCCGCGACGTCGTCGCGGTCGAGCGTCCTCATCACCGTAAGCCGAGTTCCGATCCGTGAGCGAAGAGTCCGCGGCGCCGACGCCGCTTGGCGCAACTGCCTACCTCGCCGCGGAAGGCTTCGAGCGTGAGCTCGAGCACGAACTCGCGGATCGCGGCAGCGCACTGACCATGGTCCTCGGCCGCCTGATGTTCGCCCCAGGGCCACACATGCCATGCGCGTGGGCGGCGAACGCCTGGTTCGATCCCTTGCGAATCCCGATCCGCTCGATCGCGGACGGCGCCCAGCAGCTGCGGGACATCCAGCGCAACTGGGCGCTTTACTCGGCGTCCTTGCACCGCCGCGCGGCGCTGATCGAAGAGCGTCTGCCGAAGGTCAGCGCCAAGCCGCTGGTGTTTCCGGCCCCGGCGCCGACCGCGCCGCTCGGCTCATGGACGCTGTTCGATGCCGAAACGATCATCGCGGCGGCGAAGTGCTCGAGCCCGTTTCCCAACGGCGAGGCGCGCTTTGTCGAGGACCGCGCGGGCCCACCGAACCGCGCCTACCTCAAGCTGTGGGAGGCGCTGACGCGGCTCGGCGTCACGCCGCGCGCGGGCGAGACGTGCGTAGACCTCGGCGCCAGCCCCGGCGGCTGGACCTGGGTGCTGGCCGGGCTCGGCGCCGAGGTTCGCAGCGTCGACAAGGCGCCGCTGGCACCGGCGATCGCGGCGCTATCCAACGTGCATACCGTCAAGGCGAGCGCGTTCGGGCTTTCGCCGCGCGATCTCGGTCCCACGGACTGGCTGTTCTCGGACGTCATCTGCTATCCGGAGCGTCTGTACCGGCTGATCGACGCCTGGATCTCGGCGGGTGCCTGCCGCCGCATCGTCGCGACCGTGAAGTTCCAGGGCGCGACGGATTTCGACTCGCAGAAGCGGTTCGCCGCGATCCCGGGCGGATCGCTCGCGCACCTTCACCACAACAAGCACGAGCTGACCTTCTTTTGGGACGCGGACCGCGCTGGAGCGGCCCGCTAGTTGAGGAACCCGGCGCGCTGACACGCGGCCTCGCTCAGTGGCCGTTTCGCTCCGGAGGAACGAGGGCGGCGGGAACGTCGATCCCGATCTCCCGATAGTAGCGAAGCGCGCCGGGGTGCAGCCACAGGAAGCGGTCGTTATTGATGTTCTCGGGCAGGGTCTCGCGCGCCGAGGCATGCATCTCGGCGAGCTGGCGCTGATGAGTGAGCACCGCGCGGACGATGGCGTAGGCGAGGCTGTCGGGCATCGCCTTGTTGGCGATGGCGATGTTCCACATCGCCACCGTCGGCTGGTCCTGGTTCAGCGACCTGTAGCTGCCGGCCGGAACCGTGAACGGGCTGAGGAAGGGATTCGACTTCAGCAGCGTCTCGCGCTGCTCGTCGGTGAAGGCAAAGATGCGGATCTGCTGCGTTGCCTCGAGATCGGAGATCGACGGATTGGGTAGCCCGCCCGCGAACGTCACCGCGTCAAGGCGGCGGTTGATGAGTTCGCCGGCGAGATCGATGTACTGGCCGGAGCGGGCCGAAACGCGGATGCCGAATTCCGCGAACCATTTGGGGAAGTAACTGGCGCCCGTCGCCGTGGGCGGCCCCAGCCCCACCGTCTTGCCGTCGAGGTCGCGCAGCGAGGCGATCCCCGACTTCTTCAGAGCGACGATCTGGAACGGCGCCTCGTACATCGGGAACAGACCGCGGATGTCGCGGTGGGTGACGCCCTTGTTGATCTCGAGGTCGCCGTTCCACGCGTCCCACGCCGGGCCGAGAGTCGTCATGCCGACATCGATCTGGCGATTCTGCACCAGGACGAGGTTCTGTGTCGGACCCTGGGTGTTCTGCGCCTGCATCGGAACGCCGACGTAATCGCGCACGAGCGTCGCGATGCCGTTGCCGTAGACCGAGAAGGTGCCGCCGACCGAGGCCGTGCCCAGCGTGAGGTATTGGGGCCAGCCCGTCCGGTCTTGCGCGGGCGCGGAGGAGCACGCGAGCGTCATGGCGACGAGGGCGGCGACGATGTGTCTCATGTCCAGCCTACGGCCAACGCTGGCGGGATACGATGCAGGTCCCGCCGGCGGTTCGCCTCGCGGACTTGCGTGACCTGTCGGCTGCCACTTTACACGCGGGCGAGGGGAGGGAAAAGGCGTGGGCTTGTCGCCGGTGCCGCGACTGCGTAGGGTCTCACCGCCCGCGGCGACGTCGCGAGGAGCGACGCGACAGGATCGAGAATAGACGTATGAACAGTGCGGTTTTCACCAGAATGCTCGGCCGGCCGCTGGCGACGGCACTGGGATGGGCCATCGTCGCTACGCTGGTTTCGATCGCCATCCGCTTCGGCATCGTCGAGCACGAGTTCTTCCGTCGTGTGTGCGGGGACGATCTCGCTCTGCCGCTGTGGTGCTGGCCGCGCCAGGTGATGATCATGGTGTTCGACTGGTGGGTGTTCGGCGCGTTGAGCGTGCTGTGCGCACTTTACGCGCTGGTGCGTCCGGACAGTCTCCGTGTGGCGACCGCTGCGGTGATCTTCGGCGCGATCGGAGTTGCGCTTTACAACGCCGGGCCCGCTTCGGTGGGCCTTGTGCTCGGGCTGACGACGCTGGCACGCGAGCGCATCCGGTAGGTTCGGACGAAGTCGAGAATTCGCGGCAGCGCGAGTCCGATCGCCGTCGCGGCCCAGGCGAGCGCCTGGGTGTTGCGCGGAGTCTCGTTGATCACCGTGGCGACCGCAGCGAGCGCCAGCGCCAGCGCCAGCACATGCGCGGGCCGGTTGCCGTCGCGCGGCACGCGATCGCCGGACAGCCACAGCAGCGCGAACGACAGGGCCGGGACGACGTAGACGAACGTCGGGAAATCGCGGTAGCGGCCGTCGCCGAGGATCGCCAGCGCCGTGGCAAGGGCGAAGACCAGGATCGCGGCCTCGACGCTCGCGCCGAGGAAGCTGCGGGAGGCGAGGAAGCGGCGCGCGGCGATGGCGTCGAGCACGTCGTCGAACGGCGCCCGCAACGTGATCGTCCCGTGGTCGCCGCGCTCGAGCACAGTGCGGATTGCGATGGCCGCGGCCATCGCGGAGAGGCCGAGACCGGTCGCGGCGCCGACCCAGTCGAACGGCGAGCGCGCCGTCTCGGCGATGTAGATCGCGTGCCCCTCGAGCCCCGCGCCGGCAACCGCCGCGAACAGCGCCGCGAGCGCGGTCCAGCCGGAGGGCAGGGGCAGACGGCGTCGTCCGTACATGCCGGCGAACAGCACCAGCACGCCGAGGCCGGCGCCGACCCACCAGTGAGTCCTCCACTCGGGATCGTCGCTGACCGGGCCCGCGAGCTCGACCTTCGACCTGCGGTTGGAATCGTAGAGGCCCCAATGGCCGCCGACCGTCCCCTCGGAGACGCGCTTCCACGGCTGGTCGAAGGCTTCGATGAAGTTGTAGCCGACGCCCATCTGGCTGCTCATGGCGACGAACTCGCGCAGGAACCGGGTCTGGTCCGACGGGCTCGGGCGCGCGTCCTCGCGCATCCGGCCGAGGCTCGGCCAGCCGATCTCGCCGACGAACAGTTTCTTGCCGGGAAACGACTCCTGGACGTGCTTCAGGACCTGGGCGACGTGTTTCAGCGCCCCGGGGACGGCGATCGGCTTGTCCTCCCAGTAGGGCAGCATGTGCACGGTGACGAAATCGACGTCGGCGGCGAGCGACGGATAGCGCAGCCAGAATTCCCATACGTCGGCGTAGGTCACCGGCACGTGGACGGCGGCCTTCACCTGGCGGATGTAGCCCTGCAGGCGTTCGGGCGTCTGGTCGCGGCGGAGCAGCACCTCATTGCCGACGATCACCGCGGAGACCGTGTCGGGGTAGCGGTTGGCGAGCGCGATGATCGATGCGACCTCGCGGTCGTTCTTTGCCGCCTCGACGCCGATCCAGCCGCCGAGCATCACCTTGAGGCCGTGCTTGGCGGCGATCGGCACCACCTCGGCGAGGCCCTGGTCGGTCGAGTAGGTGCGGACGCACGCGGTGTGCGCGGCGAGGATTGTCAGGTCCTCCTCGATCTGCGCCGGAGGCACGACGAAATTCGTGTCGAACGGCGTCTGACCGTCGCGGTAGGGCGCGTAGGACAGGCAGGCGAAGCGGCCGTCGGTGAGCGCCTCGACCGGTGCCGGGGGCAACGGCTGCGGGCGCCCGTAAAGCCACCACGCGCCGAACATCGCGACCGCGCCGCACGCGAATGCGGCCGCCGTGAGCACGAGCGACTGGAGCTGCTGACGCGGCGTCATTACCGACGGGGACATCCGATCCGGTCGAGGCGGGTGGACACAGGCGCTATACTGCGCGCCGTCCTCACCATTGCCGCCTCCTTACAATCGCCGCTCATGAATTCCACTCGATGAACTATCGCCACGCCTATCACGCCGGGAACTTCGCCGACGTCGTGAAGCACGCCGCGGTGGCGCTGATCCTCGACCACCTCAAAACCAAGGACAAGCCTTTTTGCGTGGTCGATACCCATGCGGGGCCGGGCCGCTATGACCTCCTCGCCGAGGCCGCCGCGAAGACCGGCGAATGGCGCGGTGGCATCGGCCGTCTGTGGGGACGCGCGGGGCTCCCGCCGGAGCTCGGGCCCTATCTCGCCGCGATCCGCCGCGTCAACCGCGCCGGGGTCGGGGCCCTGCGCTGGTACCCGGGATCGCCGCGGCTGGTGCGGATCCTGATGCGGCCGGAGGACCGGCTGGTCGCGGTCGAGCTGCATCCGGTCGACGCCCAGACACTGCAGCGCGAGTTCGCGGGCGACGCGCAGGTTCAGGTCAAGCGCATGGACGGCTATCAGGCGCTGAAGGCGTTCCTGCCGCCGCCCGAGCGCCGCGGTCTGGTGCTGGTCGATCCGCCGTTCGAGGTCACCGACGAATTCGAGCGCATGGTGAAGGGACTCGCCGAGGCGCGCCGGCGGTGGGCCCAGGGCATCTTCGCCTTTTGGTATCCGATCAAGGATCTCGCGCCGGTGCGGGTGTTTCATGACGCAGTGATCGCATCGGGGGTGCGGCGCGTCGTCGCGGCCGAGTTCACGGTCCGGCCCGCGGTCGATCCCGAGCGTCTCAACGGCTGCGGGCTGCTACTTATCAATCCGCCGTGGACGCTGGCCGACGATCTGCGTCGCGTGCTCGCGCGACTCGAGGAGCTGCTAAGCGACCCCGGACCCGCGTCATCCCGCGTCGATCAACTGGTCGGCGAATAGGCGAATCGCGCTTCCGTTTTGCGCGCGGGCCGGGCTATACAGGCCGGGCACCCGGGCCGGGTGCGCGCCGGAGGCGTGGCATGATTGTGGTCTACACGCGCAGCGAAGGAGCGATCTCGCCGTCGGGCGTCGTCGAGCGGGGCGAAATCTCGGACGACGTGGTGTGGATCGACCTCCTGCGCCCAACTCCGGACGAGGAGCACGCCGTCGAGCGAGCGCTCGGCATCGAGATGCCGACCCGCGAGGAGATGCGCGAGATCGAGGTCTCGAGTCGCCTGTACCAGGAGGGCGACGGCACATACATGACGGCGACGGTCATGACCCGGGCCGAAACCGAGATGCCGGAGTCGGCGGCGATCACCTTCATCCTCGCCGGCGACTGCCTCGTCACCCTGCGCTACAACGAGCCGCAGCCCTTCACCACCTTTGCCCAGCGCTGTCAGCGCCAGATGCTTCTGCGCGCGTCGGGCGAGATGGTGCTGGTCGGGTTGCTCGAGGCGGTGGTCGACCGCGTTGCCGACATCCTGGAGCTGGTGGGCGCCGACGTCGACCGGCTGTCGCACGACGTGTTCGCCTCGGGCAAGCCCGACAACGCCGAGCCGCCCGACTTCAACGACATCATCCAGCGTATCGGCCGCGACGGCGACCTGACCTCGAAGAGCCGCGAGAGTCTGGTGTCGCTGACCCGCATGCTGACGTTCGTCACCACCAAGACCGAGACGCCGGCGCTGCGCGAGGCGATCCCGCGCATCGCCACGCTGTCGCGCGACGTCCAGTCGCTCGCCGATCACGCGACGTTCCTGTCGGGCAAGGTCAACTTCCTGCTCGACGCGACGCTGGGCATGCTGAACATCGCCCAGACCGACATCATCAAGATCTTCTCGGTGGCGGCCGTGGTGTTCCTGCCGCCGACCCTGATCGCCAGCATCTACGGCATGAATTTCGAGGTCATGCCGGAGCTCGGCTGGCCCTACGGCTACCCGGTCGCCATCGTGCTGATGGTGGTGTCGGCGGTGCTGCCGTACGTCTACTTCAAGCATCGCCGCTGGCTGTAGCCCGGCGGACTCTCAGAACGACGAATTCGGCTCCTTGAGGAACGCGATTTCCTCGCGCGTCGAGTCGCGCCCGAGCGCCTCGTTGCGGTGGGGAAAGCGGCCGAAGCGGGCGATGATCGCGCGGTGCTGGACCGTGTACTCGAGCGATTCGGGGTGGCCGAGCGTGGCGACGAGCGCCACCGCGCGGTCCTGGACGTCGAGGCGCTCGGAATGCTCGAACGGAAGATAGATGAACAGCCGTTGGACGCGCGTGAGTTCGCGGTCGAAGCTGCGGTTCACCGCGTGCTCGGCGGCGGCCAGCGCCCGCATGTCGGTGGCGAAGGCCTGGGCCGTGCCGCGGTACATGTTGCGGGGGAACTGATCGAGCACGATGGTGAGCGCGAGGCATGCGAGCGGCGTGTGCCGCCAGTCGTCGATCGCGCCGTGGGCGGCGGCGCGGTGCAGCGTCCCGAAGCGGTTGCGGATATCGTCGTCGAAGGCCGGATTCTTGCCGAACCAGACGCTCGCCCGGGTGTCGAAGTCGTCCCCCGCCACGTCCCCGAACCAGAACGCGATCACGTCATCGGGTGTGGGCAGGGGCTCGATCATCGCGGGCTCATCGACCGATCAGCCTGCGTCCGCCGGTGACGGTCAGGATGCCGAGCAGCAGGAACACCGCCGAGCCGTAGAACACCCAATGCGGGTCGGCGTGCTCGACGAGGGCGCCGTAGATCGGCGGCGCCAGCGCGCCGCCGACGTTCTGGCCGGAGAAGACGAAGCCGAACACCTTGCCCGAGGAGCCCGCCGGAGCGACGTCGCGCACCATCAGGTCGCGCGCCGGGCGGATGACGCCGAGGCAGAAGCCGGCGAGGCCGAAGGCGACGACCAGCAGCACGTACGGCATCGGTACCGCGGCGATGAGCGCGATGACGATGGCGGCGGCGGTGAAGCCGAGTGCTGCGAACGTGTCGTGAGGAATGTCCTTGTCGGCGACCAGGCCGCCCGCCAGCACCGCGAAGGCGCTCGACAGCATGAAGGCCGACAGGGGAAGGCCCGCGAGGGCCTCCGGCGTTCCGAGCTGGACCAGCGCCGAGACCGAGAACGCGCTGATGCCGTTGCCGGCCAGCGTCGCGATGGTGAAGAAGAAGAACAGAAGCAGGACCGGGCGCGACAGCAGCACCGAGATGCCGGCGCCGGTGTCGTCCTTGCCTTTGGTCTTGGCCGGCGCGCGACCGTCCTCGCGCATCACCCGCCACTGGCTGAGCAGCAGGCACATGACGGCGAAGCCGAACAGTGCCGCCGCCATCATCGCCGTCCGCCAGTCGGTCGCGACGGCGATCGGCAGGATGATGGCGGGACCGACGGCGAAGCCGATGTGGCCCGAGAAGGTGTGGACCGAGAACGCACGGCCCATGCGGTCCTTGCTGACCGACGCGTTGAGGATCGAGTAGTTGGACGGATGGAACACCGAGTCGCCGGCGCCGCCGAGCACGACGAACAGGAGCAGGATCCAGAAGTTCGACGCGAGGGCGAACAGCGCGTAGCCGAGCACCATCACCATCAGGCCCGCCATCAGCATGATCTTGGCGCCGAAGCGGTCGACCATGAAGCCGATGGGGATCTGGGCGACGCCGGTCGCGACGTAGCGGGCGGTCAGCAGGAACCCGAGGTCGAGGTAGGACAGGCCGAGGTCGGCGTGGATCAGCGGGAACAGCGGCGGCAGCACCATCATGTAGAAGTGGCTGACGAAGTGCCCGCCGCAGACAAGGCTCAGAACCTTGAAATCCCGCCGCGGCATCGAGAGCGTGGTGCTGGCGTCCATCACTGACCCGAAAGTTTCTGGGAGACTTCTGGCTGACTTGGGGCGAAACGAAGGAAATGAAACAATGCCCCGAGGCAAGTGTTGGTGATTATAAACGCCAAATCCGGAGGCGAAAGGCGGCGCCGATCGGGTGCTGCAAAAAATAATCGGGGCCAAAAGAAAACGGCCGGAGTCGCCTCCGGCCGTTTTCCGTCACGGTGCGCTCGGCGCCGTATCGTTCAGATCTTGTAGCCCGCGCCCTGGAGCTGCTTCGGGAAGATCTCCTCGACCTTCAGGTGGCGCTGCGCCACGCCCTGCTCGTAGCACCACCTGGTGAACGCCTCGAGGGTGCGGCGGTTGGGCTCAATGCCGTAGGGGAAGAAGTCCGAACCGAACTTCTTCTTCCACTTCTCGGCGGTGTCGGCGAGCCACGGCACCGGGAAGCGCGAGGCCGTCATCTCGAGCGCGCGATAGACGCTGTTGTCGCGCGCCTTGGTGAAAGCGGTGAGCAGGTTCTGCGCCACCCATGGATTCTCGTCGAGGATCTGCTTCCGGATCGCGATGATGTGCATGATCGGGAAGATCTTGGTGCGGTCGTAGTATTCCTCTTCGGCCTTCTGGTAGTCCTCGTAGACGCGAACGACGTTGGGATCGCGCTTCTCGAAGCACTCCGGCGGATGCGCGGAGAGGATGGCGTCGAGCTCGCCGGTCGAGATCATCTGCGACAGCGACTTTTCCGGCACCGGCGTGACCTTCACGCCCTGCGGCAGGTTGAGCTTCACCTTCTCGATGCGGCCCGGCTGGTTGACGCCGGCCTGGTACCAGTCGATGTCGGCGAGCTTGAGGCCGATGTCGTCGACGAGATAGCCGCGGGTGTAGACCGAGGCGGTCTGCGCCCACTCGGGCGTGCCGACCTTCTTGCCCTTGAGGTCGCGCGCGTCCTTGATGCCCTTCGAGCGGTGCGTGTAGATGTTCGAAATCCGGAAGACGCGGGACGGGAAGATCGGCAGGCCGATCACGTCGGGGCGGTCGCCCGCGACCTGGGCGATGAACTTCGCCATCGACATCTCGGAGACGTCCCATTCGCGGTTCAGCACGAACCGGTAGAAGATCTCCTCGATCTCGAAGTTGAGGTAGTTGACGTCGCAGCCCTCGACCCGGATGAGGCCCGACGAGAGGTCGCGCGTGTGGTCGTAGTCGCTGGTAGCGATGGTCAGGCGAAGCTTGCTCATGTGGATCCTTGGCGTCTTCGGCGGGGAACGGACGCGGAGGCGCCCGTCGGTGAGGTGAAGGGGCGGGTAACAAAGACCCCGGTCAGCGGGCCGGGGCGTGGCAAAAAACTACCCGAAGTTCCGGAAAATGGCGACGGGGAACAACCGGCCGGGATCCGGCCGGGAGATGGAAAAAGGGCCGGAACTCGCGCTCCGGCCCTTTTGTCTACAGTTGGGTTACTTCGCCATCCCGGGACCCGAGAACAGCAGCGACTTGATGACCAGCGGCACGACGTTGGTCGGCCGGATCATCTCGCCGATGTCGACGTAGTCGAACTCGCGGAGCTGGACGCCGTCGACCGAGACGATGTCGCCGGCGACGTCGCATTCGCGGCGCAGGATCTCGCCGATCGTGCGCGCGATGTCGCCGTCGAGCATCAGCACCAGCGGCTTCTTCTCGCGTACGGTGTTGTGCAGGCCCATGTGGATGCCGTCGGCCAGCGCCTTGAGGCGCGAGTGCAGCGGATCGCCCTTCCAGCGGAAGGCGAGCGCCACCGGCTGCTCGCCCTCGACGAAGTCGAAGCGGGTGTGCGCCTTCTTGATCTCGCTCGAGATCAACTCGGCGTCGACGCCGTCGCTGAGGTCCACGTTCGGGTGCAGCACCGGGATGTTGCGCATCGGCAGCGATCCCTCGTTGGAGATCGAGATCGTGTTGCCCGACACCTGGACCGAGAACTGCGACGCGCCGATGACGGTGGCGCGGATGCCCTGGCCCGGATCGACGACCTTCGCCTTGATGCGCTTGTCCTGGATCGCCTTGACGATGGTGCGGCCGAGCATGCGGCCGAGGTCCTGTCGGTCCGCCGCCTCGCGCTCGAAGATGAACTCGGCGACGCCGCCCGAGAAGGTGATGAGCTCGGGCTTCGGCGAGTGGGGCAGGGACTCGGTGACCATCAGCTCTTCGGCGAGGCCTTCGAGCACGCCCTGATCGAGCACCGACAGCATGACGTCGACCATGGTGTCGACGATCTTCTGCTTTTCCTCATCGCTGAGCTTCTTGCCGAGCGCGACCTTGACGCCCGCCTTCTCGGCATGGCGCAGCGCCGGGCCTTCGAGGCGGACGATGGTGTTGTTCTCGTCGAAGGCGATGAGACGGCCGCCGACTTCGACGGCCGCGGTGGCGACGATCTGGCCCTTGTCGATCAGGCAGAACTTCGTCGTGCCGCCGCCGATGTCGATGTTCATCACCGTCGTCTTCTGCTTGCGCGACAGCGCGGAGGCGCCCGAGCCGTGACCGGCCATGGCGCACTCCATGTGATGACCCGCGGAGGCGCAGACGAACTTGCCGGACTCGGCCGCGAACAGGTGGGTGATCGCCTCGGCGTTGTTGCGCTTCAGCGCCTCGCCGGTGAGGATCACCGCGCCCGAGTCGATCTTGTCGCGGGTGAGACCCGCTTCCTTGAACGCGGCCTCGAAGAACGCCGCGAGCTTGCCGACGTCGATGGTGTTGTCGGGCAGGTACGGGGTCAGCAGGATCGGCGAACGCCACAGAACCTCGCGGCCGACGACGACGAAGCGCGACGACAGTGCGGTGGTCAGGCGCTGCAAGTGAACGCGCGCGAACATGAGGTGTGAGGTCGACGAACCGACGTCGATGCCGACCGTGGTCAGTTCGACGTTGTCCGCGGCCCAGATCACCTCGGCCATGGCCCGCTGTTGCTCTTCGGAAACGTGGCCGTGATCGAAATCCAAATCGTGCATGTATCTCTCTTTGAAACTCTCGCTCACGGTGTCCTTACCCGGCCCGCGCGGGCCGTCACCATAGGAAAAGGGGTATCGGGGTTCAACAGTTCAAGGACCGGCTTACGAAATGTTGTCCTTGATGTGCGGGATGTAGATCTTTCCCGTCAGCTTCTCGGGCGGGAGGGCCATGATCGCCTTCTCGTCGAAGATGTCGCCCATCTCCGACGTCACGCCGTTTTTCGCAATGGCTTCCAGCCACTTGCGGTGGATCCGGTAGTCCTGATCCTCGTACTCGATCTGGCGACCACCTTTTGTCACGGACAGCTTGGCCAGACCCTCGGCGCCGCGGCGGCGGAGGCCCAGGATCGGGTAGCGGCGGCTGCCCAGGCTGCAGGCGAAGTAGCGAGCCGGACTGGGCGAGGTGTTGAAGTGTTGGTGGAACATCCAGAACGGCGGCGTGTACATGATGCCGTGGCGCCACGGGATCTCGACGAACTTCTCGTCGCCGACGTACCACAGCAGCGAATAGCCCTCGCCGGTGACGGCGTGAACGTGGGTGCCGGCGGCGTGGCGATGCGCCTTCTTGTAGCGACCCTTCGGGATCTCCGAGGTGTGCGCGTGCACGGTGCCGTCGGCGAACACGAACGTCATGTTGGTCGAGCCCTTGCCGCGGTCCTCGAGCTCCTTGAGCTCGAAGTTGGTCAGGTCGGGGACGTAGTTCGTCTCCCAGATGTGGGTGCCCTTGCCGACGCCGACGTAGTTGCCCTCGCCGTCGAAGTGGCCCTTGTCGCCCATGCGCTCCGGGAACGCGAACGGGTTCTCGAAGATGAATTCGTGGTTGTGGAACAGGTTGAGCGTCATCGGCAGATCGTTGGTGCACGAGACGCGCAGCGGCTCGGTGCCCGAGCCGTTGAAGAACTGGTACTTGTGATTGAGCGGGATCGCGAACGCCGACATCGGGCCGAACTCGAAGGTCTTCTTCTCGCCGGTCGGCGTCCAGACCACGGCCGAGCCGTGGCCCTTCAGGCCGTAGAACACCGCCTCGTAGACATGGTGGATCGGCTTGGTCTTGCCGCCCGCCGGAACCTCGAGCACGTAGCAGGCCATGAAGTCGCCGTTGCCGTGGGTGTGGGCGAAGCAGCCGCGCGCCTCGTAATAGCCCCACGGCTTGGTCTCGAGCGCCAGGAGGTCGTGACCGAAGTCGAGATGGAGCGGAATGCCCTGTGCCTCGGCCCAGTCCATATACGGGTCGAGCAGCGTGCCGTTCTCCTTGTTGCGGTTGAGATCGGTCGCGATGATTTGCTTGTCGTCGGGCATGGGCTGTCTTTCGTTGCGCGGAGTGAAATCGGAAGCGGCGGCGGACGTCGAAGAGTCGGTCAGGTCCCGCCGGGCGCCGGCCCCGCCGAGCGGGGGCTGCGGATCGGCCCGGTCAGCTTGTCGGGGCCGAGCTTCATCACCGCGGCCTCGTCGAAGGTGTCGCCCATCACCGACGAGACGCCGGTTGTCTTGATGGCTTCGAGCCACTTGCGGTGGAAGCGGAGATCCTGGTCCTCGTATTCGATCTGGCGGCCGCCCTTCGACACCGAGGTGTCGGCGGCGCCTTCGGCGCCCTTGCGGCGGATCGTCGTGAACGGATAGCGGCGGCTGCCCATGCCGATCGCGAGATAGCGCGCGGGCTCGGGGGCCGTGTTGAAGTGCTGATGGAACATCCAGTGCGGCGGCGCGTACATCACGCCATGGCGCCACGGCACTTCCTTGTACTCGGAGTCGCCCTCCCACCACAGCACCGAATAGCCGTGACCGGTGACGGCGAAGATGTGGATGCCGTTGCCGTGGCGATGGCCTTTCTTGTAGCGCGCGGTCGGAATTTCCGAGACGTGCGAGTGCAGCGTGCCGTCGGCGAGGATGAAAGTGATGTTCGACGAGCCCTTGCCGCGCGCGTCCCAGGCCTTCAACTCGAAGCCGCTGAGGTCGGGGACGTAGTTGGTCTCCCACATGTGGCGGCCGGGAGCCACCGGCGTGAACTCACCGTCACCGTCGAAGTGCTTGAGATCGCCGATGCGGTCGTTGAACGCGAACGGGTTGTCGAACACGAACTCGTCGCTGTGGAAGAGGTTGATCGTCAGCGGCAGGTCGTGGGTGCAGGCGAGCCGCGCAGGCTCGCGTCCCGAGCCGTTGAAGATCTGGTACTGGCAGTTGAGCGGGATGCAGAACAGGGCCTTTGGGCCCCACTCGAACGTGTGCTTGGCGCCGTCGGGCGTCCAGACGACGGTCGAGCCGCGGCCCGAGAGGCCGTAGAAGAACGCTTCGTAGGTGTGGCGGATAGGGCGGGTCTTGGAGCTCGCCGGAACCTCGAGCACGTAGCAGGAGGTGAAGTCGCCGCGTCCGTGGACGTGGGCAAAGGCCCCTTTCGCGTCGTAGCGCGGCCAGGCCTTGGTCTCTAGGGCGAGGAGGTCGAGACCGAAGTCTTCGTAGATGGGCGGGCCTTCGCTTTCGGCCCAATCGAGGTACGGATCGAGGAGAGTCCCATTTTCCCTGTTGCGATGGAGATCGTTCTGATACGGGGACTTGCCCTCGGGCACTTCATCCTCTCCTGATGCCGCGGATCGGCGGCGACGGCCCTTCCGGCCCGATAACCCTTTCAACCACCGCGTTTACGCGATCCGGTCGAAAGAGGGGCGCGGTTTTTATGTTTGTCTCGTTTTAACAGAGCTTTTTGCACTTCGCAAACGGCCCCCGGCTGAGGCCGAAACGAGCACCCCGGCCATTGATCTTCCGGGGTTTCGGGTGGCCCCTTCAGGAATGGATAAAGAACAACGGAAGGCCTATCACGTGAAATGGCCTATTACCGAGATCCGAAGATTCGATGGATTGAGGTGGAAGAGCCTGCGTCGCAATTTGCCGTCGGCGGCCCGCTATCTGCGGCAGGGTACTACGTACTCCACAGTTGCGGCGTGACCGAGTGCTGCCGTCCGGCAGGTCCCTTCGCGACCCGTGAGGAGGCGCTCGATTACTCGCGTGTGGAACTCGTAGCGCGAGAGGATGAATGGGCCCACCGGCACACGTGAGGCCTACAGACCATTCTCAATTGCCACTAGAAATGATCTTTGGCAGAGCGATGACCGCGACCCCAACAAGGAGCAACACGAAGAAGCAATTGCGTGATTGTTGCCAATTCCGTTTGTGGACTCTGCAAGGCTCTGGAACGTCTGGCGACAATGCCTCGAGTACCGCTTCAGTGCCCCACGTTGAGTTCGGATACAGTTGCTTCCATTCCCTGAAGTAGCGAACCACGTGGATCGATGAACGAATTCCACAGGCAACCATCATCACCATAATGACTAGTAACGCGTAATACGGCAGGTCTCCCATTAACCTAGCCCTTCAGGAACTGCTCCATCCGCGACGCGACGCCGGTCTTCTTCAGCTCTTCGAGGAACGTCGCGTGGATGGTCGGGTGCTGGTCGGCGTACTCGATCTGTCCGCCGCCGTCCTTGAGGCTGGTGTCGGCGCCCTTGTCGAGCGTGAAGATTTTCTCGCGGATCATCG